>MDTG01390068.1_pt1 | contig 14029 bp, 12 predicted proteins | sample 811421 | NCBI WGS metagenome assembly MDTG01 (sample SAMN05326645, study PRJNA326480) | marine metagenome | isolation source: seawater | place: Pacific Ocean: South East | collected 2011 | reverse complement strand
GCGTCCAGCGGGGGGTCGAGATAGTCGTTCAGCCAGTTGATGCTCGTTCGCATGATCCGAGGAGGGTACCCCGTCGAGGATCCCGGCGGGCCTCGAACGAGCCTGCTACTTTCCATGCATGAAGCTTTCCGGTTCGAGATCCCGACGGACGTTTTCGCTTCGATTCGTCGCGGCGTGCCTCCCGCTCCTGGCGTCGATGGCATGCAGTTCGCCCTCGGGCTCGATCGAGCGGGCGGTGCCGGCGGATGCCGTGATCGACGCGACGGTGCTGGTGGGAGACGATCTCGGCCGGCGGATCCAGCGGGATCCGGGGGCCTGGCCAGTCCAACTGCGGCCCGCCCGGGCCATCATCCTGCCGGATGGCGTGCTCCGAGCCGACGTGGGGGCCGACCTCCGGGTCGACGACCGACCCGGGGTGGCACGACATCTCTACCGGTCCCAGCTCGAGGAACTCTGGCGCGGACTCGACGATCTCGGTTTCGGGGACCCGGCGGTCGGCGACTACGACGGAAACCTCGGTCGGCTCGTTCCGGACGACGACGAGGTGATCCAGATCCTCGCCCTGCAACGTGGCGGTCGCGACTGGGCGATCGTCCGCCGGTTCGAGGTGTCGCCGGACACCACGCCCGCCGAGGCCGCGGGACTGGAGGACGCCCGGATGCGATCGGCGATCCGTCGCCTCGCGGCCCTGGCCTGGGCGTTCGACGCGCCGCCGGACGACACCGTCGCCTTTCCAGAGCGGTACGACTTCGGCCCGGATCCCTGGGCCAGGTATCGCGGTCCCGGAAAGGCGGACGGCTGATGCGTCCATCGTCCCTCCTGCTCCTGTTCGCGTTCATGCTGACGGGTGGTTGCGTCGGTCCGGGTGGCGCCGCCACGGCCCCCAGCGAGACGAACCAGCAGGCGATCAAGCTGCTCCTGCTCGATGCCGACGGCGAGGATCAACGCTACGCGCTGTACCGGTGGCGGGCGGACGGACGCTTCTTCTACGGCGGCGGTCGTGATGCGCACGAAGGCGAGACACCGATCGAACTTCCGTTTCCGGAGGATGTTCGCCGCACGCTCACCAAGGTGATCGAGGACGTCGGCTGGCTCGCCGCCGATTTCAAGCCTTCGGCCGCTTCGGAAGGGCCACGCCTGCTGGAGGTCGATCTGCGGCTGCGGGGGGTTCGGAGGAAGTTCGAGCTGAAGGCGGACGGTCGCAGGTTCGACCGGGGCACGACCGAGGTGCTCGAGGCGCTGCAGGCGATCTCGGGCCAGCGGTTCCGGGGCGTGCTCGACGGGCTGCCGCAGGCCGATGCGCCGTCGCGATGAACAAGGTGGCTCACCCGTCGTTCCGACCGCTCGATCCTCGATCCCGTCCGCATGACGTCACGCGGCGTTCGCCATGATTCAGGGCTTGGTGCCGTCCCGAGGGCCTTTGAGGACCGTTCTGAACGGGTGGTAGGGATCATTCAGGCGGTTCGGAGGTTCGATTCATCTGAAAAAGAGCGGGATCGTCCGGGGCTTCCCAATGGGGGGCGTACAGTCGCCGCCATGAATCCGGTGTCGGTCGCCCCGATCTTTCCGCTCGCACGGCGGTTCGAAGGCGACCTTGGCCGGAATCTCGATGCTTCGGGAAGGACCAGGTCCAGATGAACACCGAATCGACCGTCTTGAGTCACGAGGCCACCTCCGCCCCCGCGCGTTCCACCGGGGATCTCGCGGCCGCCCGCCGCTCGAAGGCCGCGCAAGCGGGAATTCCGGACGCTCGCCGGGCAGCGGTCCGGATCCTCTATCAGCGACATCATCGACCGCTCGGGGCGTTCGTTCGACGCCTCGTCGGGTCCGAGCGGGCCGAGGACGTCGTCCAGGAGGTGTTTTTCCGTCTGCTCAGACTGGAAAATCTTGAAACGCGCGAGATCTCGGTGAGTTATCTCTTCCGTATGGGTGAGAACCTCGTTCGCAAGGGTTACCACCAGGAGCGGCGTTCACGAAGGACGCTCGAAGCCGCCGGCCGTCTTGTTGCCGGCCGAATCGCGACTGAGGAGCAGGGTCGGTCCGGCGTCCGGTCCGGCCACGCAGGAGAACAGGTCCCCGGGAACCCGGGGATCACTCGGGTCCACGCAGGGATGCTCACCGCAGCCCTCGGGAACCTGACGGATAACGAGCAGGCAGCCGTACGATTGATCGTGTGCCGGGGGCTCAGTTACGAGCAGGCAGCAGAAGCCCTTGGAGTAACCGTTACCACCATCAACAACTGGAAGTACCGCGGTGTCAAGAAACTCCAAGAACTGTTCGGACCCGACCCCGATCATTGCTGTCGATCGGACCGGGGAGCCAATCTCCGAAACGCAGGTCGACCCGATTCTCGCCGCCGAAATCGAGGCGAGTCGGGCGCGAATCAGGGATCGGCTCACGACCCTGGCGAACCGACTCGCCCGACCGAGCATGGTCGTGGACGACGTCGATTCGGGCGAACCGGATGATCGTGATTCCAACATCGAGCCGTTGATCGTCGCGGACTGATCGTCGATCCGGATCGAAATCGAAGGAAAACGCCGGGTTGAATCCCCCGGTCGGGGACCTTCGTGACCGCTCGCTCCGTACACTGCGCGGAATGTCGGGCGATTCCACATCTTCAGCGTCACCAGCTCGCGCCGCGGACGCCCCGAACGGCGTGCCGGACGATCCGATCGTCGGCATCGACCTCGGCACCACGAACTCGCTGGTCGCGTTCGCCGACGCCGCCGGCCCGAGAATCCTCCACCTCGACGCGGAGCTCGACCCGTCGGCTCCCGACGGCGGCCTCGTGCCGTCGGTGGTTCGTTATCGCGGGGAGGCCGTCGAGGCGGTCGGTCGGGTGGCCGCGGCGGGACTCGAGGATCATGCCAGACGAACGGTGTACAGCGTGAAGCGGTACATGGGGCGAAGGTTCGAGGATCGAGCGGATGACGCGGCGGCTTCGCCCTACCGCGTGGTGGCCGGCTCCCGCGGGCTCGCAGGCATCGAGATCGACGGTCGGGTCCGGAGTCCCGAGGAGATCTCCGCCGATCTGCTGGCGCACCTTCGAGATCGAGCGTCTGAAGCGCTCGGGGTTCCCGTGCGCAGAGCGGTGGTCACCGTTCCCGCCTACTTCGACGACGCCCAGCGTCAGGCGACTCGTGATGCCGGACGAATCGCCGGCATCGACGTGGTGCGGATCCTGAACGAACCGACCGCCGCGGCGCTCGCCTACGGGATCGGTGCCCGAGGTGATGCCGAGACCATCGTCATCTACGACCTGGGCGGCGGGACCTTCGACGTCACGGTGCTCGAAGTCATGCCGGCAGAATCCGATTCCGACGAGGAAGCGATCTTCCGCGTGCTCGCGACGGCGGGCGACACCCACCTCGGAGGCGACGACTTCGATCGCGTGCTGGTCGAAGATCTTCACGAGGAGGCGATGGCGGATCCGGACCCCGAACGCAGGGCCCGCCGTCTGGCCGTCCTTCGCGCAGTCGGATCGAGGGCCAAGGTCGCCCTGAGCGACGCGGAGGCGACTCGGATCCGCCTCGACGGGCGGGGTCTGGTGCCGGATCTCGATCGGACCCTCGACCGTCCCGGATTCGAATCCGCCGCGCGTCCGCTGGTGGATCGAACGCTCGAGGCCTGCGCGCGGGCCCTCAAGGATGCGGGGCTGGAACGAACGGCCGTCGACCGGGTGGTGCTGGTCGGCGGATCGACCAGGATGCCGATGATCCGCGAAGCGGTCGAGTCGTGGTTCGATCGCCCCGCGTACGTCGCGCTCGATCCGGACCGCGTGATCGCGCTGGGCGCGGCGGTGCAGGGGTCGATCCTCGCCGGCACCCGGCGCGATGCGCTCCTGCTCGACGTCATTCCGCTCAGTCTCGGACTCGAGACCGCCGGCGGTGCCGTGGCGAAGCTGGTGGTCCGCAACACGATGGTCCCGACCCGCGCGGTCGAGATGTTCTCCACGAGCGTCGACGGCCAGTTGAACGTTGGCCTTCACGTGGTGCAGGGTGAACGGGAGATGGTCTCGGACTGTCGAAGTCTCGCCCGCTTCGAACTTCGCGGACTTCCGCCGATGCCCGCGGGGATCCCGCAGATCGAGGTCGCCTTCAACGTCGATGCGAACGGCGTGCTCGGCGTGGAGGCCGTCGAGCGACGCAGTGGTCGTCGAGCCCGCGTCCAGGTGGTCCCGAGCAACGGACTCACCCGCGACGAGGTCGACCGCATCGAGGCGGATTCGCTCGAGCACGCCCGCGACGACATGCTGGTGCACCGGGTCGTGGACCTCGCGGTCAACGCGTCGCTCGACGTGAAGTGGATCACCGAGGCGCTCGACCGGGTGCGAGAGGATGTCGCTCCCGACGTGACGAAGGCGGTGGAATCAGGCCTCGCCTCGCTCCAATCGTTGATCACCCGGGCCCGGGAGGATCCTCGGTCCGTCGATCCGGACGCCTTCCATCAGGCGAAGGACCGACTGGACCGGGCGAGCATGCCGGTCCACGAGGCCTCGATCGCCCGGAGCCTTCGCGACGACCCTTCGTCCGAACGCTGACGGGCGGAGCGGGGGACGTCCCCCTCCCCTCGACTCGAAACTCCGGAGACCGTTCTTGTCCAAATCGAGCGTGACCAGCCCACCGTCCATCGACGACCGATCGACGTCGCACGCCTCCGCGACGAACGAGAACGCGGTCCGGTACGCCGTCGATTCGTGGGCCGACGGATTCTTCGCGATCGGCCCCCGCGGATCGATGAAGGTGCGACCGGACCGTCGCCCCGAACGGGAGATCGATCTCCTGGAGATCGTCGACGGCGTCCGGGAGCGCGGATACGCCACGCCGGTCCTGCTCCATTTCGGCGACGTGCTCGACACGGTGCTTCGCGATCTGCGGACCGCCTTCGATGGCGCGATCCGTACGTCCGGCTACGAGGGCTCCTATCGCGGCGTCTATCCGGTGAAGGTCAACCAGCAGCGGAGCGTGGTGGAGGACGTCGGTCGGATCAGTGGACGGATGGGATTCGGATTCGAGGTCGGCTCCAAGCCCGAGCTGCTCGCGGTCCTCGCGATGACGGTCGAACAGCCCGAACGTCTCGTGGTCTGCAACGGCTTCAAGGAGGATCGCTACGTCGAATTCGCGATGCGCGCGGCCAAGCTCGGACGGACGATCGTTCCGGTGGTGGAGAATCTCGAGGAGCTGGAGCTCGTCCTCCGTCACGCGGATCGGATCGGAGTCCGTCCCCGCATCGGAATCCGGGTGAACCTCAACGTCGAGGGCGTGGGCCGTTGGGCCGGTTCGAGCGGGATCAAGGCCAAGTTCGGGCTGACCCTCGCGGAGGTCCTGCGCGGCGTCGACATCCTTCGCGATCACGGAATGCTCGACTGCCTGCAGCTGCTTCACTGCCACATGGGGAGCCAGATGCACGACATCCGGCAGGTGGCGGCGGGGATCGGCGAGCTCGCCCGGATCCACACCGAGCTGCACCGGCTCGGCGCGGCGGGCGAGTACCTCGACGTCGGTGGGGGACTGGGCGTCGACTACGACGGAAGCCAGTCCAATTCCCCGTTCAGTCGCAACTACTCCCTCGAGGAGTACGCGTCGACCGTGGTGCACCGGATCCAGTCGATCTGCGATGACCGTGGCGTTCCGCACCCGACGATCGTGACCGAGAGCGGCCGGGCGATGGTGGCGCAGCAGAGCGTGCTGGTCTTCGACGTCCTCGGCGCGAATCGCTTCGAGCCGCATCTGATCCCCGGTGAGATCGAGGGGCTGCGGGGCCGGGACGGCGAGGAGCCCGCACGCCCGCTGGTCGATCTCTTCGAAGCGTGGCGACGCCTCGACGGGGAGACCCTGCTGGAGTGCTGGCACGACGCCGAAAGCGCGCGTGCGGAGGCCCTCGACCTGTTCTCGCTCGGATACATGTCGCTCGAGCACCGCGCCGAGGTGGAACGGATCTTCTGGACCCTCGCGCTGCGGGCCCGCGAACTCGGGTCTGCGTTGGAACCGGTTCCCGAGGAACTGGCGGCACTCGACGATCTGCTCACCGACGTCTACTTCTGCAACCTCTCCGTGTTCCAGTCGCTTCCCGACTGCTGGGCGATCGAGCAGGTCTTCCCGATCATGCCGATACACCGCCTCGACGAGGCGCCGGCACGGCGCGGCACGCTCGCGGATCTCACCTGCGATTCGGACGGCAAGGTCGATCGCTTCATCGACCGGGGGGAAGTCAGGCGATGGCTTCCACTCCACGATCTCGTGGATGGCCAGCGCTACCTCCTCGGGGCGTTCCTCGTCGGCGCGTACCAGGAGACCCTCGGCGATCTCCACAATCTCTTCGGCGACACCCACGTGGCCCATGTCCGCGTCGACGACTCCGGGGGTTGGTGGATCGAGGAGGTCGTGGAGGGGGACACCGTTCGCGAGGTCCTCGGCTACATGCAGTACGACGCGTCCGAACTCACGCGGATCCTTCGCGGCGAATGCGAACGGAACGTGCGTCGGGGAACGATGACGGCCCGCGAGAGTCGTGACATGGTGGGCGCCTTCGAAGCGGGCCTCCAGGGCTACACCTACCTCGAGGATGCGTCGAAATGAGGATGGCGGGCGATCAGGACGCCGTGCCGGGTTTCGATTCAGACGGTCCGATCCCCTTGGCCTCGAGGAAGGACTTCGCGAGCGCCTCGTAGATCGAGGGTTCGCAGATCCGACCTGCGATGATCGCGCCGATCATGGCCGCGAACATCAGCGGGAGGAGCATTCCGTAGGCGCCGGTCATCTCGAAGAGGATCGTGAACACGGTGATCGGGCTCTGGACGACGCCCGCGAAATATCCGGCCATGAAGATCAACATGAGTTCGGGAAGACCGATGCCCGGCGCGATGGTGGCCTCGATGAAACCGTGGGTCGCCTGGCCGATTCCGGCGCCGACCGCGAGGCTGGGATCGAACAGGCCGCCGGGAATCGCGCTGATCAGGCTCACGAAGCTCGCGGCCGCCTTGGCGATCGGATCGCTCCATCCGGCGATGGGCACCCCGGTCTCCGCCGCGGTCTCGAGCATCCGTTCCGCCTGGGAGTGTCCGCCGCCGTAGCTGGAGCCCGACGAGAGCAGCCCGATCACCGCGAGGGCGAGGCCGAGGGCGATGCCGGTCCGCCAGGGTCGGGCGATCAGCGACGGTGCGATCCGCCGACTCCCGGCCACCACGCCGCGACCGAACCAGCCGCCGAGGAAGCCGCCGACCACGCCGGCCACGGGGATCGCGAACCACTGCCGCATCTCCAGGAGCCAGGTGTGAAGGTCGGTGTCGATCGCGAGCGGCAGCGCCGCGTCCGAATTGCTCGATCCGTAGAAGCGGTAGTCGCCGAGCACCGCGACCCCGATCGCGCAGGCGATGGCCACGGTGCGGATGATCGCCGGCACGCTCTTCTTGTCGAAGGTGCGTCCGACCTCCTCGAAGCAGAACACGACACCCGCGACGGGGGTGTTGAAGGCGGCGGCGATCCCCGCGGCGGAGCCCGCGAGAATCAGTCCACGCTGGATGAGCCAGCGTTCGATCCGGCAGAACCTCGCGCTCAGGTGCATGCAGCATGCCGCCACGTGGACCGACGGACCCTCCCGGCCGACGGTGATCCCCGAGATCAGGGCGAGGCTCAGCAGAAGCATCTTGCCCACCGCGATGCGGAAGGAGAGCATCAGCCCCCGCTCCGGTCGGTCCCCGAGTTCGATGGCCGCGATCGCCTGCGGGATTCCGGTGCCCTCCGTACCGGGGAAGAACCGTCTCTGCATCCAGACGATCACCGGCATGGTGATCGCGACGCCGGCGGCGGGGAGCAGGACCGTCCACGGTCCCTCGATGGTGACGCCGAGCCAGGTGGTCCGGCCACTGAGCCAGGCCACCATCGTCTCGCCCGCCCGATCCGCGTAGACGAAGTAGAGGGCCGCGAAGCCGGCGAGCATCGCGGCGATGCTCGTGGCCACGATGGCCCAGGTCGCCTGCCGCGCGGTCGGTCTGGGAGAGGAGCGGTCCATCTCCGGAATCTAACCGACCGCCGGCCCGCGAGCCGATCGGCGGGTCGGTTCCGCGGCTCGCGACCGACGACCGGCGTACCATGGACGTTCGAGTCGGGAATCCGACGCTTCGACCCGAGAGGATCACCCGCGGTGGAGACCGGATCCGAGGAATTTCGACCGGACGGCGACCTGCCCGCCTTCCTCGGCCTCGATCCGCCGGCGACGCGGCCGGCGGCGGTGATCGTTCCGGTTCCATACGACGCGACGAGCACCTGGCGAAAGGGGAGCGATCGGGGGCCGGCCGCGCTCCTCGAAGCCAGCGCGGAGGTCGAACTCTTCGATCTCGAGACCGCCACCGAACCGCACGCGGCGGGGATCCTCACCGGACCTCCCGTGCACCATGACGGAGATCCCGCCGGCCTCGCCGAGGTCGTCGAGGAGGTGGTCGCGACGGTGATCGACGGCGGCTCGATCCCGATCGTGATCGGGGGTGAACATTCGGTCTCGATCGGCGCGATTCGTGCCGCCGCGGCGTGGGTCCGATCGGGAGGACGCCGGCTGGGCGTCGTGCAGATCGACGCCCATGGCGACACCCGCGACTCGTATCACGGTTCCCCCTTCAATCACGCCTGCGTGATGGCCCGGGCCCGTGAGGTCGCGGACATCGTCCAGGTCGGCATCCGCGCGATCGGCCCGGAGGAGCACGGCACCATGGATCATGATCGCGTGTTCCCGGCCCACGAGATCCTCGCGGCCTCCGACCACGAATGGATGGACCGGGCGATCGATCTCGTTCCCGAGGACGTCTATCTCACCATCGACCTCGACGGCTTCGATTCGGGCGTCATGCCCGCCACCGGCACGCCCGAGCCGGGAGGGCTGGACTGGCGGACGGTGAACGCGTTCATCGGTCGGCTGGCGGCCCGACGAAACGTGATCGGGTTCGACGTGGTCGAGCTGCTGCCGCATCCCGCGCACTGGGCGTGCGACTTCCTTGCGGCGAAGCTGGTGCACCGGGTGCTGGCTGAGATCCTCGCCGCACGCGCGGACTGAACGCCACGTCGCACGCGACGGAGTCATCCATGGATCACCACGCGCTGCGAACGAAGATCGAAGGTCTGGTGCGTTCCGCCCGCGACCGGGGGACCCCGTGCGACTGGTTCGAATCGCTGTATCGCGATGCGGACGGTCGGACGGACCTGATTCCGTGGGCCGACGACGAGCCGAACCGGCATTTCCTGGCGGGGATGGCGCTGCCCGGGATGCCGACCGGCGGTCGTGCCCTGGTGCCCGGTTGCGGATTCGGAGACGACGCCGAGGCGCTCGCCTCGCTCGGCTTCGAGGTGACCGCCTTCGACGTGTCCGGGTCGGCGATCGACGAATGCCGGAGGAGGCACCGGGACTCCCCGGTCCGCTACGAGGTGGAGGATCTCTTCCGACTTCCGGATCGCTACCGCGCCCCTGGATTCGACCTGGTGCTGGAGGTTCACACGCTCCAGGCGATCCCCCTGCCGGACCGCGACGCCGGGTTCGGGCCGGTGGCGGACTGCGTCGCCCCCGGGGGGACGCTTCTCGCGGTGATGCGTGGCCGGGACGATGCGGCCGACGTGGATGCCGAGGGGCCGCCGTGGCCGATCAGCCGTGCCGAGTGCGTCGCCTTCGAGGGGCGGGGGCTCACGCTGGAGTCGTGGGAGGACTTCCTCGACGACGCGACGCCCCCGAACCGTCGATTTCGCGCCGTGTTTCGCCGGCCGCCGGGCCGACTCCACACCGGTCGATCCGGAATCAGGACTCGAGCACGTACTGGAAGATGAGTGGTGCGACGATCGTCGCGTCCGACTCGATCATGAACTTCGGCGTGTCCGCGGCGAGCTTGCCCCAGGTGATCTTCTCGTTCGGGACGGCGCCCGAATAGCTCCCGTAGCTCGTCGTCGAATCGCCGATCTGGCAGAAGTAGCCCCAGAGCGGGACGTCCTCGCGTCCCAGGTCCTGGTGCAGCATCGGCACGACGCAGATCGGGAAGTCGCCCGCGATGCCGCCGCCGACCTGGAAGAATCCGAGCGAGCGCTCCCGGGTGAATCCGGTGTACCACTCCGCGAGTTCGATCATGTACTCGATGCCGCCCCTGACGAGCGTCGGATCCGCCACGTCGCCCGCGATGCAGTGGGCCGCGAACACGTTGCCGGTGGTGGAATCCTCCCATCCGGGAACGAACATCGGGAGGTCCCTCTCCGCCGCCGCGACCATCCAGGAGTCGCGAGGGTCGATCTGGTGGAACGGCTCGAACCGGCCCTCGCGGATCAGGCGATACAGGATCCGGTGCGGGAAATCGCGTTCGCCGGCCGCGGCGAGGCGTCGCCACTCCTCCAGCAGGAGACCCTCCATCCGCCGGAACGCCTCGTCCTCCGGGATGCAGGTGTCGGTCACGCGGTTGAGGCGTCGATCGAGCAAGGCCTGTTCATCCGCCGCGGTGAGGGTCCGCCAGTCCGGGATGCGTTCGTAGTGGTCGTGGGCGACGAGATTGAAGATGTCCTCCTCGAGGTTCGCCCCCGTGCAGCAGATCGCGTGCACCTTGTCCTCGCGGATCATCCGCGCGAGGGAGACTCCGAGCTCCGCGGTGCTCATCGCGCCCGCGAGCGTGATCATCATGCGACCGCCGGAGGCGAGGTGGTCCCCGTAACCCTCCGCCGCGTCGAGGAGGGTCGCGGCGTTGAAGTGGCGGTAGTGATGACGGACGAATTCTCGTATCGACATTTCGGTTCCGGTGGTCGTCGCTGGTTCAGCCGCGCGGGGTCACGCGACGGATCTCGCGGCCACCGCGGATCATCATGACCCCGAGGAAGAGGAGCTGCACTCCGGTGAACACCGCGAACACGAGGATCGCCGCGCCGGGCATCATGAAGACCACCAGTCCGAGCAGGAGGGTGAGGATGCCGCCGGTGAGCATCAGCGTCCACTGATCGCGCCCCCGCATCCCGCATGCCGCCGCGACCTGCATCGCGCCGGTGATCAGCAGGATGGCGCCGAGCACCTTCGCGAGAAACGCCGCCGACAGCGTCGGATCGACCAGCAGGATGAGGCCCGCGATCGCCGCGATGACCGGGCCGAAGATCCCCGCGCCGCTGCCGTGCTCGCCGGAAGGACTGCCCGCGGCGCGGATGGTCCCGATGATCCCCGCCAGCAACAGGAGTGCGCCGGTCAGCTGGGTGAGCATCACCACCGACGCGAACGGGGCGACGACCAGCATCGCACCACCGATCACGAGGAAGAAGCCCTCGGCGATGGCGAACGTTCCGGAGGCGCGCATCATGTCGGCGGATCGAAGGTCGGGCATGGGGGACTCCGGAAAGCGGGGATGGATCGTGACGGAACGCCGGGACCGGAGCCCGACGGGACGCGAGATGCTAACGCCGTTGACTCGCCGCCGTGTCGTGATCCGTGGCGAGCGTCGACGGGGCGGTCGATCGCGCACTGGTAGCATCCGCGCATGAAAGATCCCCGTCTCGACGCCTGGCGGACGCTCGCGACCGCGGCCTCCGCCCCGCTCCGCGAGGCGGCGGCCGAAGTCGAGGCGGCGGGGGTGACGCCCGCGGCGTTGGCGAGGCTGCGCAAGGCCCACCCCGGTGAAGCGGTTCCCGAGGCGCTCGAACTGGCGGGGGCCCGACGTCGCGGATCGGCGAAGTTCCCGGATCCGGGGCGTCTGCTCCTCGATCGCGCCGGTGTCGAACAGGCCACCAGTGCCGTGGTGGCGACCTGGAAGGCGGCCCGCTTCGGAGACGAGCCGGTGCTCGATCTCTGCTGCGGCATCGGTGGTGATGCGATGGCGCTCGCCGCACGAGGGTCCTGCCTGGGGATCGATCGCGACCCGGTGCGGGCCTTCATGGCCGCGCACAACGCGAACATCGAGACGATCGTGTCCGACGTCGAGGACGTGCCGATCGATCGACCACTGGTGCATCTCGATCCCGCGCGACGTGACGAGTCGACGGGTCGACGGTCGTGGCGGACGGAGGATCTCGTACCGGGGATCGAAGCGATCCGCCGGATCGTCGCGGAGGCCGGCGGCGCCGCGATCAAGCTCGGACCCGGCCTGCCGATGCCGCCCCCCGTTCTGCATGGGGATCAGTCGGTCTCGATCATCGCGGAATCGGGACGTCTCGTGCAGGCGATCCTCTGGACCGGTCGACTGGCGCGGTCGGCCGCGGTGGAGGCCGTCGACCTTCCATCCGGACGGACCATCGAGGGTGCGTCGGCCGGTCTGCGGTCCGGTTCGATCGAGCTCGAAGGCGCGTTGATCGAGTTCCATCCGGCGGTCGAACGGGCGGGACTCGGGCCGCTGGTGCTTCGGAGGGATCTGGGACTCGAGGAACCGGTGGTGGAACCCGCGGCCGGTCTCGGGCTCGCGGTGGTGGACCGCGCGAGCGTCGATCACGCGGTCGCCGAAGGCCGCGACGGGTGGTTCCGGGCGATGGCGATCGACGCGGTGGTCGGGCCGCGCCCCGAACTCGTCGCGGAGGCGATCCGCGCGACGAACGATCGGCCGAGACAGGTGGTGGTCAGGACGCGGGGCGGAGCCGTGGACGCCGACGACTGGACCCGCCGGTTCGCGCCGTTGGGCGGCCCGGACGGTGCCGGGATGGTCGAGGTGCACGGGATCCGACTCGGTCGGAGAACGGTCGCGGTGGTCGGTCGTCCGATCACTCAGTCGAAGTCGTAGACGCGACGCAGCGACGATGCGGTGGCGTCCATCGCCGTGAGGAGATCGCCGTCGACCGGCGGGGACCCCGCGATCGGCACCACGACGCATTCGACGCCGCGTTCCCGCAGGGCGGCGACCACCTCCTCGGTCGGAGCCTCCGGCCAGATCATCCAGGCCGCGGGATGTTCCGCCCGCATCTCGTCGAGTTCCGCGATCGCCTCGGCGTCCGGAGGCGCGCCTCCATCCAGTTCGAGCGTTTCACCGTTCATCCGGAAACGTCGGGCGAGATACTGGTAGACCGGACGGCTGAAGATCACGGGACGGTCGGGATCGGTGTTGACCGCCTGTTCGATCGCGGCGGCGCGTTCCTGGATCTCGCGGATGAGGACGCCCCGGTTGGATCGGAACAGGTCCTGGTGGGCGGGCATTCTCTCGGCCAGGGCCCGCTCGACCGCGGCGGATTGCGCGATCGCGATCTCGGGATCGAGCCACGTGGTCGAGGCGATGCCGCGATGGGAGTGGGCCCCCTCCGGACCGTGGGCGTGGACGGGACCCTCCTCGGTCTCGATGAGCAGCTTGCGGACCTCCGCCGTCGTGTCGACGACCTTCTCCCGTGGAAGACTCGCGGTCGATCGCCAGGTTTCGTAGGTCGCACCATTGAGCAGGATCAGATCCGCGGACTGCATCGCGGCGAGGTCGTCGCCGGTGGGGGACCAGGCGGCGGGATCGATCCCGTCCGGAACCAGCCATCGAACCTCCAGTCGGTCGCCCCCGATCCGTTCGGCGAAGAACGCGAGTGGATGGTTCGAGGCCGCGACGATCCTCGTCGAATCCGGACCACGGACGTCCACCTGCGACGTCACGTCGCCGCACCCCGCGACGGCGAGCGCGAAGAGGAGGATCGGGAGGAACGTGGACGCACGCGATGATCGATGCATTGGAGGCTCCGGTGATATCGGGGTATCCTACTCGCGTGCTTGTCATCGAAGACGTTCAGTTCGATTATCCCGCGGCGCGGGGGGAGGGTGACGGGTTCTCCTTCGGCCTCCGCGGCCTTTCGGTAGACCGTGGCGAGACCGTCGCGGTGATCGGTCCCAGCGGATGCGGCAAGTCCACGCTGCTCCGCCTCGCGGCGGGGACGCTGCGTCCCCGCTCGGGGACGGTCCACCTCGATGGTGCGGATCTCGCCGCCCTCGGCGAGACCGCGATGCGGGCGGTTCGGCTTCGCTCCATCGGATTCGTGTTCCAGGATTTCCGACTGCTCGATCATCTCGACGTCGAGGAGAACGCGATGCTCCCGTTCCGACTCGGGGGTCTGCGCGCCGACGCCGCGGC
>MDTG01258765.1_pt1 | contig 14029 bp, 13 predicted proteins | sample 811421 | NCBI WGS metagenome assembly MDTG01 (sample SAMN05326645, study PRJNA326480) | marine metagenome | isolation source: seawater | place: Pacific Ocean: South East | collected 2011 | reverse complement strand
GGACTCGGCGATGGTGTCTCGATCCGGCAAGATACTCGTCAGGGTAGTCGCAACATCGAGATGGTGCAGAAAGACGGCTCCGCCTGCGGCATGATCCGGTACCGATCAACGACTGGGGGTGGTCGTCGGTCAGCCGCAGCCGTTCCAGTTGGCGATCACATCCAGCAGATCGTCGACACCGACCGTTCCATCGTCGTTTCCATCGCTGCCGCACGGGCCATCGCCGTCGGTTCCCCAGTCGGCGACGACCTGAAGGAGGTCCTCCACGCCGACGGCCCCGTCTCCGTCGACGTCGCCGAGGCACCGTGGATCGAGAAGCAGTATCGCGAAGGTCGTATCGACCTGGATCTGTCCGGACCGGTTGATGAATCTCGCGATGCTCGAGTCAAAGATGGTTTCGATGCCGGTTTCGAGGGTGGTCGGCAGGGTCGATGGCCGCCAGATCTTTGCCCGCCGGGTGAACAAAGGCGAGTCGAAGGTGGTGCCGATGACCAGCCCGTCGTCGTTGATGCCCGTGGCATCGAAGGTGATGGTTTCAAGTGGATCGAATGTGAACTGTTCGAAGCCGGATTCCGGCGTCCAGCGTCCTGCATGAGGCGTGCCCGACCCGTCGCTCCAGCTGAAGGCGACGTTGCCGTTGCCGGATACGGTGTTGAGGATGCTGAAGCTCTGGCTTGGAAACTCGTGGACGTCCTGCCGTTCGCCGCTCTGCTGGTCGTACCAGAAGTAGATGAACGCATCGTCGGGCCGTGCGGACATGAGAATCCGCCCATCGTCGGCGAAGGCGACCGCTCTGGAGAATCCATCCATGTCCTGGAGGTGTTCGTAGGTCGTCATGACCCCGTCGGTCCAGGTGGCCGCGGTGAATGTTTCGTTGCCCTGGACGTATCCGCATGCACGCCCGTCGGCGTCGATGGCGGTGATGTAGCTGAAGTCCAGGTCGGGAGCGATGAACTCCAGACCTGCATCTTCGGTCCACATGAAGGCGGTCCATTGACTGGATCCGCTGCCCTTGGAGTAGTTGCCCACGATCGAACCGGATTCGTTCATTCCCGTCAGATACGACCAGCCGCCGCTGCCGGTGACGATCGCGATGATCTGGACGCTGCCGTCGGCGTTGCGTCTGATCAGCCGGTCGTCCAGCCCCACCCCGACGCTGCCGGTCCCCACGGCCTGTCCGGATTCATTGATCACCCCGCCTTCGCTCTGTTGAAGCGTCGTGATGACTTCGAGCTGTCCATCGACGTGGACGGCCATCTGGTTGTTCCAGGTTCCGACGATCATGCCCTGGTCGTTCATGCCCGACGAGACGAACGAAGGGTCCGGCGTCAGTTCGACGATTTCCAGGCAGTTCGTGTTGGTCGAAGCGGAAATGTGCGTCGCGAACATGGTGACGCAGGCGGCGGGGAAACAGATTCGAATCAACGAATCAATCATGGTTCACCTCGGGGTTCTGGAGTTGACAAGCTGTTTGTGCAACCCCGTCCCCACATTTTCAATCTACCGATGGCAGGTCTGGTGTACAGCGGCATCTCGAGAAGTATTTGGAATGCCGCTTCGCCATGCTTTCGTAAAGCACGTGCGGGCAGATGGTTGGGGCATTCCAAGTCTGGCTTGAACTTACGGGCAGATGCTGCCCCACGCAGCGATCACCGCGAGCAGATCGCCCACATCCACCGTGCCGCTGCCATCGATGTCCTCCGGGCAGCCGCCGGGCTTGTCGCCGCCGCCGCCTGATCCGACCAGCAGCCAGGCGATGTCGTCACTACCGGAGTCGGGCCCGAGCACGATGGTGTGTTCGCCGGCCGGCAGGACGACGTCCGCCTCTTCACCGAATCCCGGGAGGGTCAGTGTCGCGCTTTCGACATCGCCGATGACGGACATCGGTATCTCGCCTCCACCTCTGAAGTCAAGGGTTGCGTAGAACGGTCCGGTATAGCGAAACGAACTCATGTCGCCGTTGACGTTCATCGAGCACTCGCCGCAGTCGATGCCGATGAGCGCGGGCTCCGATCCGAATTCCTCCGCCCAGGCCATGGAGAAATCCGATCCGGCCTCGCCGTGTACGACGAATCGCGAGCCTTCCGACAAGGTCGTGATGCCGTCCGTGATGGCCGTGGTTCCGGCTGCGTCCGTCTTGTACGCGTTGCTTGAGGAGATGAAGTTGACGTCGACGTCGCCGTTCTCGACCTCGAAGCCGAATGCGAAGCTGCCGTCCAGTGCATCGACCAAGAGGAAGCCCTGGCCAAGCTCTTCATCGATTTCCATCTGGATGTTGCCGCTCGATACGTCGATGATTCCGAACATGAGTCGCCCCGGCTCCGTCGACGGCAGCACGTTGATCACGCCCGACATTCCGTTGCCGCAGTGTGGGTCGCAGAAGAACGGGATCTGGGTGGGGGCGTCCTCGGGGACGGTCCACTCGAAGACCTGGTCGGGTGAACTGAGCGATGCACTGAAGAGTCCGTCGGGAACGCAGCCCGTGCCCGAATCGACGGTATGCGGGTAGCCGGTCACGAATGTCCAGCGAATCGTGTCGCCCGGCAGGGCATCGACGGCGGACGGGACGAACGACGTCGAGTACAACTCGATCTCGTGGGTCTCCGCGAGTGTGATGGAAACGCTGGCGAATACGGCCATGGCCATGATGGTTCGATGGTGCATCGGAAATCCTCCCCTGATACCTAGCATTCAGGCTAGGTCATCGCGGTTCAGATGCAAGGAAAAACCGCTGCCGGTGAGCCCGAGGCCCGGTTAATGGTCGCAGTGGGGGTGATTACCGGCAGTATCCGAGGGAGCGGCGGTGCCTTTCACCCGCCGCTTGCCAGAAGATCCTCGTCCACGTGCTCGATGAAGCCGGCGAGGAAGTCCATGGCCTGTTCGACCTTGGCCGGACTGAGTGCGTACACGGTCGAGATCAGCACGCCGCCGGGACTCAGTTCGATGTGCCACTTCTCGTTCTTGTGATCAAGCAGGTACTCCATCAGATTCTGCGAGATGAAGTCGCTGGCCAGACGGGAGTCGACCGAGGCGACCCGCCAGGCCTTGTTGAAGGCGGTGGATTCGAAGTCCTGGCGGTGGTATCCGCTGTTGAGAATCTGGCTTTCCTCCACCCGCTTGAACATCGAGATCAGGCCGGTGGGAGTGATGACCACCTGAGGCAGGTTCCCCTTGCAGTGGGCGAAGATCGAGGAGTACTCGCCTTCCTTGTCCGTCCCGTTGAAGGTTTCGAACCAGAGGGTGTCGAAGGTGGTCATCAGATGCCCCTTCCAGGTTCCCTCCATGATGTTGAAGTTCGACTGGAAGCTGCCGCGGTAGCGGTTGGTCACGAAGGCCCAGAGGTGGGTCTGGAAGGTGGAATCTCCGAACCAGCGGCTTGCACGCCGAGCCTTTCGACTCAGCTTCTTCTTGCCCTGGGCCTTCAGGTCGGCGGAGGATGGGGGGTGCATCTCCATGATCTCGCCGTGGTAGTCGGCAATCTTCGCGCTGAACGAGAGGTCGTTCTTGGCGGCGTAGGCGGCGAATGTCTTGGCCCGCTTGTTGTTCTTGATCTTGAAGTAGAAATACTGGGCCCCGTCCCAGATCACATCGAAGACGACTTCATCGATGAATCCCATGCTTCACCCCTTTCAGTCCCGTTCCCGGGACGTCCCCTGCAGTGCGTGTCGGCGACGTTTCATGGTCGCCGGTACCGAAACGGACAGGGTGGGATTCGAACCCACGATGACCCGGAGGCCATACTGGTTTTCGAGACCAGCGCGTTCAACCGCTCCGCCACCTGTCCTCAAGCGGGACATTCTACAGGAAGACTACGCCGAAGGGCGGGCTACTCGGTGTTGATGATGATGGTCTTCCGCTTCGTGCAGTGCTCCAGCATCGCCTCCCGGCACGCCTCCTGCCCCAGGCCGGAGTTGCGGAAGCCGCCGTAGGGCAGCCCGGGCTGCACGACGAGATTCTGGTTGATCTGCACGAACCCGGCATCGATCCGCTCGACGGCCTGCATGGCCCGTCCGATGTCGCGGGTCCAGACCGTGCCGCAGAGGCCGTACTCGGTGTCGTTGGCCTGCTCGAGCACGGACGCCTCGTCCGTCCAGCTGATCACCGAGGCCACCGGACCGAAGATCTCCTCGCGGCAGACGATGTCGTCGTTGGTCACGCCGGACAGGATGACGGGCCTCAGGAACAGTCCGTCGGCAAGTCGGGGATCCGTCGGCAGGGCGCTGCACTCCTGCAGCGTCGCGTGGGGGAGTGCGCGGGCCAGATCGATGTAGCGCTGGACGGTCTCGAACTGCTGCGGGGAGATGATCGAGCCCATGTCGGTCGCCTCGTCGAACGGGTCGCCCATCACCATCGCATCGACCGCCGCCGCCATCCGTTCGATGAACTCGTCGTGCAGCGACGCGTGGACGAACATGCGGCTCGAGGCCGAGCAGGACTGGCCCTGTCTGGTGAATCGCATGCCGGTCACGGCGCCGGCGACGGCCCGTTCGATGTCGGCGTCCTCGTAGACGATCATCGGACTCTTGCCGCCGAGTTCCAGGACCACGGGAGCAAGATGGGCGGCTGCGTTTCCGTAGACGCTTCGGCCGGCCTCGACGGATCCGGTGAACGACACCTTGTGCACGTCCGGATGGGCCGCGATGGGGGCGCCGCACTCAGGGCCGTAGCCGGCGAGCAGATTCAGGACGCCCGGGGGGAGGACTTCGGACATGATCTGGGCCGCCCGGAGAATGCACAGCGGCGCTTCCTCGGCGGATTTCAGCACGACGGTGTTGCCGGCGACCAGAGCGGGGCAGATCTTCAGGCCCATGAGGTAGGCGGGTACGTTCCAGGGAATGATGGCCCCGACCACTCCCAGTGGTTCGCGGATGGTGAGCGGCAGCATCCCGGACTTGTAGGGAATGGTCTCGCCCTTGAGTTCGCTTCCGAGTCCACCGTGGAATTCCCAGACCTCGCGAAGGAGGTTCGCTTCGACGCGACTTTCCGTCCGGAGGGCCTTGCCCGTCTCCAACGTGATCAGATTGGCCATCTCCTCGGCGTGCGCCTCGAGCCGTCGTCCGCACTCGGTGATCATGCGACCGCGTTCGGTGGCGGGGGTCTTCGCCCATTCGTGTCGGGCGGCGTTGGCCGCGGCGACGGCCGCGTCGACGTCGGCCTGCTCGCTGAACGGGGCTTCGCCGATGACGGTCATCGTCGCGGGGTCGATCACCTCGAAGGTGCGTCCGGAGATCGCCGGAACGAGTGCTCCGTCGATGATGTTCTGATTGGAGAGTTCGCCGGCGAGGATCCGGGGGTCGGTCTGGATGGTGGTCGAGATGGTCATGCCATCAGCATACCGGCTGCGAAGAGGGCGACTGCATCGCGATCTCAGGCGATTCGGGCCAGGGCCAGCCCGTCGCCGATGGGGACGAGGCTGTAGTCGATGCGTTCGTCTTCGATCAGGAACCTGGCGAGTTCGCGCGTCGCGACGGTGGACTCGTCCTGGACGGCCGGGTCGACCACATCGCCGCCACGGAACATGTTGTCGATGGCGATGATGCCGCCCGGGCGCAGCAGCTTCAGTCCGTGTTCGTAGTAGTTGAGGCTGTTTTCCTTGTCGGCGTCGACGTACATGAAGTCGTAGTGGCCGGCCTCGGGCTCGTCGAGCATCGCGGCAAGCGTCTCGACGGCGGGTCCGATGCGGGATTCGATGCGATCGTCGACTCCGGCGGCCTTCCACGTCGCTCTCGCCGTCTCGAGGTGTTCATCGCTGATGTCGCAAGCGACGAGCCGGCCCGCGGGCGGAAGGGCGGTCGCAATGGCCATGGCGCTGGCTCCGGTGTAGACGCCGATCTCGATGGCCCGGACCGATCGGATCGAGCGGGCGAGGAACGTCATGAACTGGGACTGTTCGGGCGAAGTCTGCATTCCGCCGTCCTCGAGGGTGAGATTGTGCTCTCGGAGGGTTCGGTGGGCGTCGGTGTCGCGAAGGGAGTGGGTGACAAGCCAGTCGTGGAGTCTGGCGTCGACCTGAATCGTTCGGGCGGACATGGTGGGTCTCCTTCTGTGGAAACCGTATCATCTCATCCATGGCCCGAGAAGGCGAATCAGACATCTCGAATCTGGTGGACAGGCTGGCCGCGTCGAGCGTCGAGCATGACCGCATCCAGCATCTGTCGTCGACCCATCTGCCGAATCGGGACGTCGTGCTCTGGGTGCTCGAGCAGCTCCATGGAGTGCTGTTCCCCGGCTTCTTCGGCGCCCGTGATCTCACCGAGGAGAATCTGCGGGAGCACATGCACGGGCTGCTCGAGGAGGTGCGTGGTGATCTGGAATCACAGATCGCCGGAGCGCTGCGGTACCACGATGAAACGCCGGCCCGGGCCCGCGACATCACCGGTGCGTTTCTCGATCGACTTCCCGAGATCCGTCGGCTGCTCAGTCTCGACGTGCAGGCGGCCTACGACGGTGATCCGGCGGCACGGCACACCGACGAAGCCGTGCTCTGCTACCCGGGGGTCAGGGCGGTGACCGTGCATCGGATCGCCCATGAACTGCTGAAGTTCGAGGTGCCGCTGATTCCCAGGATCATGCAGGAGTGGGCTCACGCGGAGACGGGAATCGACATCCATCCCGGAGCGACCATCGGCGAATCGTTCTTCATCGACCACGGCACCGGAGTGGTCATCGGCGAGACCACGGTCATCGGACGTGGATGCAAGGTCTACCAGGGGGTCACGCTCGGAGCCAAGAGTTTTCCGAAGGACGAGCGGGGGCGTCTCAAGCGGGGCGTCAAGCGTCATCCCACGCTCGAGGACGACGTGACGGTCTACGCCGGAGCGACCATTCTCGGTGGGGATACCGTGATCGGGGCCGGCTCCGTGGTCAATGGCGGCGTCTTTCTGGTCCAGTCGGTCCCCCGAAACCACGTGGTGCAGGCACCGTTGGTGGAAATTACGCTGCGTGATCGCGGGTTGAACTCGCAATAACGCACCGGCCGCTCTGATGCCGCGATAAGATGGGCTCCCGTTCTTTGAGCACAAAAGGGGTACTCATGTCGAAGCACGATCCGTTCAGCGTCCGCCAATCCATCGACACTCCTCTGGGGAGTCGTGAAATCTGTTCTCTGGCGGCCCTGCAGGCCACCGGTCGCACGAGTGATCTGTCCAGGATCCCGTATTCGATCAAGGTGCTGCTCGAGGCGTGCCTCAGGCATTGCGACGGACACATCGTCACCGAGCAGGACGTGGAGACGCTCGGACGCTACGACGCCAGCGATGTGCAGCCGGTGGAGATTCCCTTCATTCCCAGTCGCGTGGTTCTTCAGGACTTCACCGGAGTTCCGGCCATCGTGGATCTCGCCGCGATGCGATCGGCGATCGTCGACATGACCGGAGACCCGGGGTCCGCCTCGAAGGTCAACCCGCTGGTCCGCTGCGATCTGGTCATCGACCACTCCGTGCAGGTGGACGCGTTCAACTCGGCCTCCGCCCTCACGATCAACTCCAACAAGGAGTTCGAACGCAATCAGGAGCGGTACGAGTTCCTCAAGTGGGGCCAGTCCGCCTTCGACAACTTCCAGGTGGTTCCGCCGGCCACCGGCATCATCCATCAGGTCAATCTCGAATACCTCGCGAAGGTCAGTTGGGACAGCGGCACCGAGCTGTATCCGGATTCACTGGTCGGAACCGATTCGCACACCACCATGATCAACGGCCTCGGCGTCCTCGGGTGGGGAGTCGGAGGAATCGAAGCGGAAGCGTGCATGCTGGGGCAGCCCATCTACATGCTCGTGCCCGAAGTGGTCGGATTCAAGTTCACCGGATCGCTTCCGGAAGGCGCGACGGCCACCGACCTCGTGCTGCGGGTGACCGAGATGCTCCGTGCGCACGGCGTCGTCGGCAAGTTCGTCGAGTTCTTCGGTCCCGGCCTGGCCTCCATGCCGCTGGCCAACCGGGCCACGATCGCGAACATGGCTCCCGAGTACGGGGCGACGATGGGCTACTTCCCCGTCGATGATCAGACGCTGAAGTACATGGAACTGACCGGGCGGGACATGAAGCTGATCGACACGGTCCGCCAGTACACGCAGGCCCAGGGGTTGTGGCACGAGCCGGATGCGGACGTCGTCTACACCTCCGAGCTGGAACTCGATCTGTCGACCGTCGTGCCGGCCATGGCGGGCCCCAAGCGGCCGCAGGACCGCATCGTCCTGTCCGACATGCAGTCGCAGTGGCATCGCGACATGGAGGCGTCGCTCGCTCCCGATCGTCCGACCGGGGCATCTGCGGATGTCGACTTCGATGGCGAGCAGTTCGAACTGGGCGACGGCGATGTGGTGATCGCGGCGATCACGAGTTGTACGAACACGAGCAATCCGTCCGTCATGATGGCGGCCGGTCTGCTCGCACGAAAGGCGAGAGAGAAGGGGTTGGACCGGAAGCCCTGGGTGAAGACCTCGCTCGCCCCCGGATCCAAGGTCGTCACCGAATACCTCGAACGCAGCGGTCTCATCGACGACCTGCAGGCGGTCGGGTTCTATCTCGTCGGGTACGGATGCACGACCTGCATCGGAAACTCGGGCCCGCTCCCGGGGCCGATCCACGATGCGATCAACGAGCACGACCTGGTCGCGACCTCGGTGCTGAGTGGAAATCGGAACTTCGAGGGTCGAATCAGCCCCGATGTCCGTGCGAACTATCTCGCATCGCCGCCGCTGGTCGTCGCCTACGCGCTGGCCGGCTCGGTCGACATGGATCTCACGCAGGAGCCTCTGGGCATCGGCTCGGACGGTCAGGAGGTCTATCTCAAGGACATCTGGCCGACGCAGGAGGAGATCGATTCGGTCGTGCATGCGAATCTCGGGCGTGATCAGTTCATCGAACAGTATGCCGACGTGTATTCAGGCTCGGACGAGTGGAAGGCGATCCAGACCGCCGGAGGCGAGGTCTTCGGCTGGTCCGACGAGAGCACCTACATCCACCGACCGCCGTTCTTCGACGGCATGACCTCGACGCTTCCCGGGATCGTCCCGGTCGCGGACGCGAGGGTGCTCTGCCTGCTCGGTGATTCCGTCACCACGGACCACATCTCGCCCGCAGGAGCCATCGGTTCGGATTCCCCGGCCGGTCTCTGGCTGCAGGAGCACGGAGTGCCCCTCAGCATGTTCAACAGCTTCGGCTCGCGTCGTGGCAACGACCTGGTGATGACCAGGGGCACCTTCGGCAACATCCGGGTGCGCAACCTGCTCGCCCCGGGAACGGAAGGCGGGTGGACGACCGACTTCACCGACGGCAAGGTCAAGTCCATCTTCGAGGCCAGTTCCAACTACAAGGCCGCCGGTACGCCGCTGGTGGTCCTGGCCGGCAAGGACTACGGAATGGGATCGTCCCGCGACTGGGCTGCGAAGGGGACATTCCTGCTGGGCGTCAAGGCCGTCATCGCCGAGAGCTACGAGCGGATCCACCGCAGCAACCTCGTCGGCATGGGCGTCGTGCCGCTCCAGTTCGCCGACGGCGTCAACGCCGCCACCCTCGGGCTCGATGGGACGGAGTCGTTCGACATCATGATTGATGATTCGCTTCAGCCTCGTCAATCGGTCTCGGCCAAGGCGACCAGGTCCGACGGCACGGAGGTCGAGTTCGAGGTCACCTGCCGGGCCGATACGCCGGTCGAGATCGACTATCTCAAGAACGGCGGCATCCTGCACACGGTGCTGCGACGCATGGCGTCGGAATGAACCCGGCAGGGGAGTGATTGAAACATCACTCGAGCTGCTTCGGAGAAGACGGTCATGGTCTTCTTCGAAGCAGTTCGGAGTGTCGTTCACGCTCCGATCGATTCGTACTCCCCTGTTCGCGATACGTCGAGGAAGGTCGTGCTCGAACAGTCGTCGAGGTCGCCTTCCTGGGCGATCTGGGCTTCGATTTGTATTGCGAGGAGTTGGCGTACGCGTTCCTTGCTACGACGCGCCTCTTCCTGCATTCCAGAACGGTAATCATGCATTGTTGTCATAGTTGCACATCCTTTTTGTAAGCATTTCAAGCCCGGTCATCGTCCATGATTCGACCAGTCCGGAAGTTACTCCCATCCTTTCAGCAGCTTCCTGTAGTGAGTTCCGCTCGGCTACGACGAGCCGGACGGATTGGCGTATGTCTGAAGGAAGTTCCGACAGTTCCCTGGACACTTTTCGGAGTCTGCGGGTCGTCGATGAAATCCTGTTTCTCAAATCATGTTCTTCGTCTCTGTCGTGAGTCTGTTTCCTCAACGCGCTGTGTATCCGCTGAAGGGGGCGATACTTCCTGTGAAGCAGCGTTTCCGCGGTACTGAACAGAGAATCCCTTCCCAGGGGAAAGTTTTCAAAATCCGATCTATTGCACAGTTCAAGGAAGGCCTGCTGGCAGAGATCTTCCGATTCCCGCGGTGGCGAGAACCTTCTGATGTGACAGTAGAGTTCCTCGTAGTGACTTTCGAAGAGTTCAAGAATCATCGTCTTCATTGGTGGTTCCGAAGTCTGATTCAAGCGACGGACTTCGAACCGATGGTGGCAGCATCGTGCCCACGGTCCGCAATCGTCGATGAGGGGTTGGGGATGTCCTGCGATGTGGATTCGATCGACTCGGTCATTCGGGGATCCGGTGGGAGCCAGAAGCCTCTTTCCGAGTTGTTGGGTACGTGCTGTGCCCTTGGGTCCATCATCGAGTCCTCGCAGGATTGGTCTTCATCAGGACAATCGACGAGCGGATGATTCCTTTCGGCCTTCGCGGGTATTTCCGATATTTCCGGATGGGACCGGCCCTCACGGTGTCATAAACGCCGATTTCATCGGCACTGGATTGGAAAGGGAGCTCGGTGTGCTGCGGTCGTAATTCGATGAAAGGCAGTCGCTTGCATGCGGCTTGTCAGGTCGACGGCGCCCCGATGCGGCGTGCGTATGGACCCGACCAGTGAGGCAAGCATGAATCAGAAGAATCTCGTACTGCAGTGGATACGCCAATGCACACCTGCTCAATGCCGTTGCATCGGCGAACGCATCAGAAACCAGATCGAAACGGCCCGGGAGACCAGTTGCCGCGAGGACGGCCCCGGTCTCGCCAGGTTGATGGCGACGGTCCTTTTCGTCGAGTGTGCAGAGGACCTCGAACTCACACCGCTCGAACTGCATGGGCTGCTCGACGACCCGCGTCAACAGTGCATGGATGCGTTGGCACTGATCGCGCTCGACTGGATCGGCGGTGCTACCGATCGTCCTCGTCATGATTCGGTTCGATCGAGGCGGATGCAGTGTCCACCCGTCGAGTCATGATCGCCACGACGGGCCTGCCCATCCTGAGCACGAAGACCGTGCGTGGGATCGAACCTTCGCCCGAAAGCAGTTTCTGAAGCGCGTCGGGATCAACGGTCTGATCACGCGTCTTGATCTCGACGTGCGACGTGTCGTTGGCACGAAGCCAGGATCTGACCTTCTGCTCACGCCATGGCATGATCGCATCCACCTCGAACGAAGTGAACCATGGAGAATCCGGTCTGGTGTCTCCGGTGAGGATGCCCAGGCCGGCGACCGGTTCCAGCAGCTCGAAACGGCTGCCGACCGGTCCGTGGAGTCCACTGCGTTCAAGAGCGGGGTTCGGGATGCAGAGGAGTCCGTCGAACGTCCCCTCCGGATGCAGTTCGGGAAACGAGGGGGTTCCGCATTCTGTCAATCCATGCGGCAGCAGGGTGGCTCTCCGCTGGCCGGGATGCGAGGTCAGCGAGCCCATCCAGAGATGGGCTTGCGAGAGCTGGGCGCCGATGCTGACGAACTCCAACTCGGCCTCCTCCAGCATGGGGACGTCATCGAGTGCGATTCCAGGTCCGAGCTTGACCACACCTCCTTCGTGGCCGGCACCGATCGATCCGATGCTGTGCAGCGGTGGATTCCACGTATCCGGTGATCGAAACCGGCGACCGGTCCGTTCATCGCGTCGACCGGGGTCGAGGTGGAACACATCGACCCGGGCATCGAAGCTCGTGGCGTCGACGTTGGCGACCTCGCATCCTGCGTTCACACCGGTCATCCAGCAGCGAACTGGATCCGTGTCGATGCCCGTGACCTTCATCCGCCTTGCAAGCGACATGGCATCTCCGCCGATCCCGCAGGCCAGATCCGCCACATGGCCTGTGGAGCCGACCGTCTCGTGGATTCTGCTCGCCTTGTATTCGGCGATCATTTCCGGAGTGGCCTGTTCGATCCCGGAGCGATCGCAGACTTCGGGAGGATGCGATGGGAACTTCGCCTGGGCACGTTGTCGTGCTCCAAGCAGTTCGATCGCGGTGCCGACCTGCTCGGCATTCCAGCGTTTTCGCAGGCGTGCAATCGCCTGCAGTTCACCTGAGGAGATCCCCTCGGCTGCAGCAAGCAGGTCCGCGGCATCGGGGCTGCGCAGCCATTTCCAGGTTTGAATCGAGGTGCTCTTCACGTCGACATGCTCCTGTGCAGCGGCCAGAAGGTCAATTCATCGGCCTCGAGGGTGTATTGAGGTGATGATGCATTCATGAGAGATGTCATGAATCGGATTCGAAATGGAGTCGACGACTGGTTCGATGCGTGGATCGGCTGGTCGCAGCCGCCGGTTCGAGAGGATTCGCTGCGCGTCGATTCCGTGCTGGAATGGTGCCAGCGATGTGGGCTGGGCGTGTCCGAATGGTCCGGTGCCGAGGGGTGCAGGCGTTGCTCGAAGCAATCGCCACCATTCGATGGCGTGCTGCGACTGGGCAGCTATCAGGGTGAGCTGAGGGATCGGGTGATGTCATTGAAATATCACCGTCGGTGGGAGCATGCGGGGCCGCTGGGAAATGCACTCGGGATGCGATTTCAGGATGGGGTGCTCAATGCCTCGGAAGACAGGCCTCGGAACGGTCGCCTGCGAGCCACTTTGGTGGTTCCGATCCCCATGCCTCCGGTGCGTAGGTTTCTGAGGGGGATCGATCACACCTGGTTGTTGGCGGCATCGATGGCCAGGCAGATGGGTTGTCGGTGTCGACAGGTGCTCTCCAGGGCGGATGGAGTGCAACAGGTGGGCTTGAGAAGAACTGAGCGGGTCAGCCAGGCTGCAGGAGGTGGGGGAGAGATGAGGATTCGCAGAAAGTGGGCCTCGGAACGGAGCCTGGAGGGGCTTGATGTCGTGCTTGTCGACGATGTGCTGACGACCGGCAGAACAGCGAGAACCGCTGCAGAATGCCTACAAAAGATGGGTCCGTCTCGAGTTCTGCTGGCCGTTCTCGCCGTCAGTGAACCCTCCTGGCCCGCGTGCGGTGGGCAAGAAGAGTAAAATATGCACAGATACCCCCTCTGAACGCCTTGACGAGGTGTGGAAATGAGGTAGAATCCCCTCCTTGCCCAATTCTCGGGCATGAACGCGTGCTTCTTGCGCGCAGTCGAGCTCCTTGAAAAGTGAACAGTTTGGTAAGCCACGAGGATGTGACCAATCTGCAAAGTCTCACTAGCGACGATGCATTTTGGATCCTGAAGGGGTCTCACTCACAGCGTGAGGCTCCTCAAACATTCTCTAGTGAACCTTGAATCACGTCGATTCAGTAGGCATGATCATCGCCATTCATTTCGGATGGCAAAGGTGATGATGTTTGAAATAAATCAGGGTGCCTTAGCCGACACCCTGTCATCAAGGACTGAACTTGATGCAGACCATTAGGCCGGGTTTCGACCCGGTCGAATGCCAAGGCAAATTTCTTCTTCGGAAGATTCCGTCACCTTCGGGTGGCGACAATCATTCAATTGAAGAGTTTGATCCTGGCTCAGATTGAACGCTGGCGGCATGGCTAAAACATGCAAGTCGAACGATGAAAGCCCCTTCGGGGGTGCATGAAGTGGCGTAAGGACTAGTAATGCGTTCCTACGTACCCTCAGGTCGAGGATAGCCCCGGGAAACTGGGAGTAATACTCGATAATGTCTCCGGACCAAAGCCTTCGGGCGCCTTTGGAGCGAGGAACGTCCTATCAGGTAGTTGGTGAGGTAACGGCTCACCAAGCCGAAGACGGGTAGCGGGTGTG
>MDTG01058710.1_pt1 | contig 14029 bp, 10 predicted proteins | sample 811421 | NCBI WGS metagenome assembly MDTG01 (sample SAMN05326645, study PRJNA326480) | marine metagenome | isolation source: seawater | place: Pacific Ocean: South East | collected 2011 | reverse complement strand
CACGCGCTCGCATGGGTTTTCTCGCCGGAGACAATCATCCTGATGACATAGATAGCATGATTGAATTCTTTACTCGCTTTCAGTCTTTTTATTATATGAGAACGGCCATTGGTATCTGGGAAAAAGGCGATAACAAAATACAAGAGTTACAAATCTTAGCGGATCAGCTGCATCATTGTGTCATTAATTCAAATCACACTTGTGTAAAGCAAAAACTTGAAAAGCTAAAAGTGATTAATTTAGAACTCAATACAATAGGTCGGGATTTTTCACTTGTCCTAAGCGCCAGTGCCAGGTGGATTAAATCTACCCTACTCACCACCAGTATTATCATCATCAGTTTATTGGCTTTGATTATTTTTATCATCACAAGAAATATTATCTTCGATTTAACTGCAACACAGCAAAAACTAGCAAACAGTGAAAAACGGTTTCTATCTTTATATCAGTCGAATGTCATAGGTATTATGGAATGGCATATTAATGGCCAAATTCTCGCAGCGAACCAAGCATTTTTAGATACCGTGGGTTACAGCAATAACGATGTTAAACAAGGCTTTCTCAACTGGAAAAAAATCACACCGGATGCATTTAATATGGTTGATGAAAAGGCGATCAAAGAACTTCATGAAAAAGGTTCATGTACGCCTTTTGAAAAACAAATGATTCACAAAAATGGCCACCATATACACGTCTATATTGGCGCTACCCTATTAACAGGGGATACGGAGCGCGGCATCTGCTTTGTAGTCGATCAAAGCTTACAAAAAAGCAACGAAACCCAATTAAGATTATCCGCAACGGTTTTTGACGCCAGTAGTGACGGTATTATCATCACCGATCAATACAAACATATTGTCGCGGTGAACGGTTCTTACTGTAAAAAAATAGGCACCAGTCAAGAGCAACTGATTGGCTCAACGCCTCAGCTATTAGTCTCTCAATACATGCCAGATGGATTTTATGAAGACGTGTCTAAAAGTTTGCAAGAACAGGATCACTGGCAAGGGGATTTAATTGATTCAACCACACAAGGTGAAACCATCCCGGTGCATGTGAGTATTAATACGGTAAAAGATCGGCAATATAAAGTAAGCCATTACGTCTTTAACATTACAGACATCTCTGAGCGCAAAGCAATAGAGAATCAACTATTTGAGCTCGCTCATCATGACTACTTAACCGGCCTTGCCAATCGCAGCTTATACGAGGATCGATTAAATCAAGCGTTATTAAGAGGCCAGCGCAACCAATCACATTGCGCGTTATTGTTTTTTGATCTGGATAAATTCAAGCCCATCAATGACCAGTATGGGCATGAAGTGGGCGACCAGGTTTTACAAGCGGTCGCGGCACGATTAAATGAACAGGTTAGAAGTCATGATACCGTCGCAAGACTAGGAGGTGATGAGTTTATTATTGTTTTGGAGGACTTAAACGACAGTGACCACGCAGCCCAATTGGCTGAAAAGATAATCAAAGCCCTATCCAAGCCCTACCTAATAAACGATCTTTCGCTCAGCATCGGTTGCAGTGTGGGCATTAGTATTTCCCCTCAAGACGGCAATGACAGTATTACCCTCACCCGAAATGCAGATCACGCCATGTATGATGCAAAGGCAGTCGGCACAAACCGGTATTCGTTTTACAGCCCTTTTAGCCTCCACACTCGCAACTAACAAGCTTTGGGATGCAAGAACTCTAGACGAAAAAAAACCGCTCAGTAAACTGAGCGGCCTTGTCAAATGGACAATGTGATTAGCTTGATGAGAGAGAGTGCCATGATTAACTTGCTGCTTTGCCTTCTGAGCTAAAGAAGACTGGGCGTGTCATGACAACGAGTTAATAATAGTCATTATCATTTGGGTTATCAAGAATAATTCTCAATTAAATTACAAATTGGCGAATTCAGTCCAATTAAGCCGTTTGGCGCTGGGCGCTGGACACCTGTTCATTCAAAGACTTAATACGACGCGACATATTATCCAGTAAAGAAATGGCAATCTCTGGCTGTGCTTTTATGAGGTCTACAAACTGTGCTTTAGGAATGGCTAACAACTGGCAGTCTTCTCTGGCGACCACGGTTGCATTGCGCTGCTCACCAGTAAAAGCCGCCATGGCACCAAATATCTCCCCTGACAAAACTTCACCGACCGTGACCCCGTGTACGGTTACATCCGCGCTGCCAGACATGAGCTGGTAAACCGTATCGGCAAGATCGCCTTCTTTGATTATGACGCTACCGGATTGAACGTGCTCAAAGCCAGTTGGTGCCTGAACTTGAGTTTGACGATGATAATGGGCCAGAAACCCCTGATAGAGGGCAAGTGAAGTAAGCAGGTAATTCGTAAAGCGGTGCTGACGGTGGGGCTCAGATTGCACATAAGACATAAAGTCGTCCCGTTGGATCAGCTCTATTTCCACTTCTTCCTCGACTTTGAGCTGCGCATAGGGCAACCCAAAAACTCGGCTCAGGCCAATAATATCCCCAGGCTGTAAACAGGCGGCGTCAATTCCGCTATTCACTATGGTCACTAACCCACTGCGCACAATCCCTAGTTGCTCGCTATCAAAGCAATCAAACAGCTGAGACTCATGGGAAAATGCTCTGAGTTGAGTGGGCACATTTAAGTCTTGAAGTAAGCGCTCACCAAGAAGCTCTAGGCGATCAAGTAATTCATGGGTCGCCTCAGGGGCTTTGCCAAGAAACAGCATAGTACTGGCCATTAAATAATCAGGGGGGCGTATTTCACCATAAATTTGAGGGGATTTCCTGATAAATGTGCAAAAAACAGCCATCTATCACACATTTCAGGCTCAGCTTAACAGGAAGGCTGGCGAATACGGGTACCCTGTTCAAGGGATAATAGAAGTTCTTGAGCCGATATATCAGCAGGAAAAAAGCAGCCACTGATCTTGGCATCCGCTAAACTGGCGCCATTGAGTTTACTGCCGCGAAAGTCTAATGAGCGTAAGTCACTGCCACGAAAGTAGGCATTACTAAGATCCAGGCCTTTGACATCTAGATTACGCAAATCCAGCCCGCGAAAATCGCAACCTGAAAGGTCACAGCTCTTTCCTTGCGCTTTGAGCTTGTTAAACTCGTCCACATTTTCATCCCTGAGTAATTGATACATGGGATCAGGGGAAATCCTAGGTTTCATCATTGGCTCCTTTTGAGTCTTATAATAAGTAAAGCCTAGAACCAGATAAGGTCAAACGTGCACGGATTCATCCTGTCTCAACATTGGCAAGACACAAACGGTAAGCTTGAGCTTGTATTTTGGCTCAGCACAGACAGCGGACCACAATGCTTGCGCTTTCCCTTTCAAGAAAGTGTCAGCTTCTGTGCGCAGGAACAAAGTGATGCCCTGCCCTCATTGGAGGGAATGCGCGTTGAAGCTTTGCCACTGAAACATTTTAATGGCAAAGCCGTCAGCGCTATTTACTGTCAAAGCCATCAATTACACATCACGCTTAGACAATATTGCGAGCAGCACAATATCCATTTATGGGAGGCAGACATACGCCCACCCCATCGTTTTTTAATGGAACGCTTTATCAAAGGCAGCCTTGTCTTTAAAGGGGATCAGTTTAATGCCAACGGCTGGGTCAACCCTAAAATACAACCCAGCACGTATCAGCCCCGCTTGAAAATTCTCAGTGTGGATATTGAAACCTCCATGCCCACAAAAGAGCAAAAAGAAAAGCTCTTCAGTATTGGCTTCGTCAGCCAGTGGCAAGATGACAGTGGTCAAAGCCAACGTGAAAAACACGTCTTTATGCTTGGTCATAAACAAACGGCCAAACCGGTGTGGCTGACTTTTTTCAAAAATGTGCGCGAACTATTAAAAGCGGCCAACGACTATATTCAAGCCCTAGACCCTGACGTCATCATTGGCTGGAATGTGATCAACTTTGACTTTAGTGTATTGCATCGTATTTATCGCGAACACGGTATCCCATTTCACTGGAGCCGAGATGGATCACAGGTAAACCTTCGACAGGGGCAAAACAATATGAACTTTGTTGATATCCCCGGCCGAGTCATCGTAGATGGCATTGATGCGCTGCGGAATGCCACTTATTCATTTGAAAGTTTCTCACTAGAGCATGTCTCACAAACTTTATTAGGCACCGGTAAAAAACTCGAAGGTCATAGCGGCCCCATGAGTGACCGGGGTAAAGCCATTACTGATTTATTCGAACAGGATAAACTGGCATTGGCTAATTATAACGCCAACGACTGCCAACTAGTGTTAGATATTTTTGATCACACACAGATTCTGCAGTACCTGATACAGCGTAGTTTTTTAACCGGCCATTTGCTTGATCGTGTTGGTGGCTCGGTTGCTGCATTCGAATTTCTCTACTTACCAAAGCTTCACCGAGCTGGTTATATTTCACCGAATATCGGCGAAGGGTTTGGTGAATTCAAAGCACCCGGTGGCTTTGTTATGGATAGCACCCCTGGGCTGTATCAAGATGTTTTGGTACTGGATTTTAAAAGCCTATACCCCAGTATTATTCGTACATTTAAAATAGATCCCATGGGGTTAATTGAAGGCTTAAACGCTCATAATGCTGATGAAGACGGGCAAACCATAAAAGGCTTTCATGATGCGTATTTTCATCGTGAGCAGCATTTTTTGCCGGATATTATCACCCAGCTATGGGCTGAGAGAGATGAAGCTAAAAAGCAAAAGAATGCCGCCAGCAGCCAAGCCATTAAAATTATCATGAACAGCTTTTATGGCATTTTAGGCAGCAATGGTTGCCGTTTTTTTGATGCACGCCTAGCGAGTTCCATTACAGAAAGAGGCCATGAAATTATTCAGCGCAGTGCCCGCTGGATTGAAGAACAAGGCTATCAAGTCATTTATGGCGATACAGACAGTGTATTTGTCAGTTTACATACCGGCCGTAAAACCATTACCCAAACCTTAAACAACTCGCAAATACAAGATATCGGCCGAACCTTACAAAATGGATTAAACGAATATTGGCAAACGGCCCTTAAAAATGAACATAACATCCAAAGCCAATTAGAAATTGAATTTGAAAGCCACTATCAAAAATTTCTTATGCCCACTATTCGAGGTAGCGAACTGGGCAGTAAAAAACGGTATGCTGGACTCACACAACATAATGAACTTGTATTTAAAGGCCTTGAGGCGGTTCGCAGCGACTGGACAAACCTTGCAAAAGAAGTTCAAACACAGCTATATGCTCGTATTTTTGCAGGCAAACCTTATAAAGATTTTTTAGAAAAGGTGATCTACGAGTTAAACACAGGGAAACGTGACAAACAGCTTATTTACAAAAAACGTATTCGTAAACCTTTGAACACTTATGTGAAAAATATCCCCCCACAAATACAAGCGGCGAAGCTGGCCAGTGCAATTTACGCGCAAGCCAATTTGAATAGCCCCTATGAAAACGGTGGTTGGATAGAGTACATCATCACACAACAAGGCCCCGTAGCCATTGAGTGTTTAGACCAAGCGCCTTTTAAAATTAACTATGATCATTATCTTGAAAAACAAATTGCCCCTGTTGTAGATGGTATTCTATATTTCTTAGGTGAGCGGTTTGCGGATTTAATTAATCCTCAACAGGATATTTTTTCATAGCCGTATCCTCTTTTTTTTATTTATATTTTTAGTTGATTAATATGCATTCGCTTAACACCCTTATTCAAACCATGCTCAGTGATGCCCAAGTAAGCGCACAAGCATTACCACAATGCCCTGATATTTCGTTATACCTGGTACAGCCAGAATCAATGCAGCGAGAGTTCAACCTTGATGAGATTCGCAGTATATGGGAGCACACCGCTTACTGGGCATTTTGTTGGGCAAGCGGGCAAATATTAGCGCGACATATTTTACAAAACCCTCAACTGGTCAAAGGAAAAAAAGTATTGGATTTCGGTGCCGGCTCCGGTGTTGTGGCCATCGCGGCTATGAAGGCTGGCGCTAAAGAGGTTATCGCCTGTGATATCGATCAAGACGCTCTGGTGAGCTGTGAGCACAATGCAAAACTAAACCAGGTTGAGTTGGCCATCAGTGATGACCTATTTGCGATAAAGGATAAAGATATTGATTTACTCATTGCCGCCGATGTCCTTTACGACCGTGAGAACTTAAGTTTTCTGGATACCTTTTTTGATTTTGCACCAGAGGTGTTATTAGCTGACTCTCGTATAAAGGATTTCCAACACCCATTATATTGTCATATAGGCAAACATGAATCGTTTACAGTACCGGATTTAGATGAGTTAGATGAATTCCGTTACGTGAACCTCTACACCGGAAAACAGGGCTAATTTCTCGATAACGGTAGAATAATCAGCACCCGCTTTTTAAACCGAATACTTGTATCCCATGTCATTCATTCTTAATATAAATGGACTAAGATATAGGACAGTGTTTGCAGTCATTGGCGCAGGGGAATTATGTCAAATCTAGAATCCATATTGGCGTTTGCCAGCGACATCGCAAAACAAGCGGGCAACATGATTGTTGAAATGCGGGCAGGCTCGCAGTTAAATCATCGCTATAAAGACGGCATTGAACTGGTAACCAATAGCGATATTGCCGCAGACACCTTAATCACGGATGCCATTCGTAACCAGTTTCCACAACATCAAATTCTTGCCGAAGAATCGAATCCAGATTTAAGCACCATCGAACACAGCGACACACCATTATGGGTCATCGATCCCATTGATGGCACGGTTAACTATGCTCATCATCATCACCAAGTGGCCATTAGTATTGCCTATGTGATTAAAGGGAAGATCCAAGTGGCCGTTGTTTACAATCCATTTTTATCTGAGCTGTTTAGTGCTATTCGACAAAAAGGCGCATGGTTAAACGATCAACCCATTCGTTGCAGCCACACCACTGAAATGAAACGTGCCATTGTGGCCACTGGATTTCCTTATGATAAGAGCACCCAGTTAACTCAATTAATGGCTCGCCTACAAAGCATACTGGAGAACTGCGCTGATGTGCGCCGACTAGGCAGCGCTGCGTTGGATATTTGTTGGGTGGCCCTTGGACGGCTTGACGCGTACTACGAAACCGTCAGTCCTTGGGATTGCGCAGCCGGTTGGCTGATTGCAAAAGAAGCCGGTGCACGTTGTGGATACTTCATTGAGCCTGTGCCCCCGAATACCCATGAGCTCCACAGTGAACACTTATTGGTTTGTACTCCGGCACTGTATGAACCATTAAAACGTATTTTGCACGACGCCCAACTTTAATTCTCTTGCGATGTCTGGGCTTCAAGCTGCATCAATTCAAGCGCCTTCAAGCGTCGTTTTTCATTATCATCAAATGCTGTAAGGGCTTCATCTATCTGAGTTTGTTTTTCGGTATCCGTCAGCGAATCGTTGGCTAAAATCAGCTTTTTACGGGCAATAAACCCCTCTGCTTTTTGCGCAAATGCTTGGCGCTGATTATCGAGCTGCTGCAATCTTTCAGCGGCCGCCTGACCAAACTCTTGGCTGTTACGCTCAAAAATTTCACTATCACTCGCGCCCTCATCGCGCATTTGATTGGTCAACTCAAACACCTGACTAATGCGCTGAGTCTCATCACGCATCGAGCGCACTTCGGCCGGTAAACTTTGCTCAAGTGAGCTAATTTGTTCAGATTTTTCTTCTGCGGTTAATTGGCTATTACTTTGAATATCTAGGCGGTTCAACATGAAGTCATCATACAATTCGTCGAAACCAAAAAATGCATCCACTGTTTCCTGATTAAAGTATTCTCGGCGTTTATCTCGCAATTGTTGGAGTTGAAGGCGCATACGCTCAATATCATTTATTTCATAGGGTTGGGGTGCTTGTAAGGATTGTTCTAAATCAGACAATGCATACTTATAACCCACATAATCTTCAAATAATTGTAATGCTTGACTGCGCGCAGGCTCTTCTAAATTTAATGTAATATCATCGCGAATCATGGCTTGCACTTGTTCGAGTGAAAACTCACCCATGGTTGATAAGAAATATTCAAAGCGATGCTTAATGGAACCACTCAATAATAAATTTCCGTTTTCATCAACCGGATACAAGCCATCAATAGCAGTGCCCTTTAACGATGTCCCTTGTAAAAAGTCAGGCAACTGATTACTGGCTGCGCCTTTTAATTCAGGTACAGCCCTTTCATCAAGTTCTTCATTGATAGGTGTTGTGGCGAGAGTATCTGACGATGTGACCACGGCAGAGGGTTTAAACCATATGGCGAGCCCTGCAATAAGAGCAACGAAAACAACAAGGTATTTAAGCATAGAGTGACTTTTATTCTTTTAGTGATGCCTTTACGTTACCACATTTTGGTTACATCCAGTGGGTTCCAGACATAAAAAAAGCGAAGCTAGGCTTCGCTTTTTTTATTCAATAACGCTTACAGACCGGCGTTTTTCAAACGGTTTGCATGGTTACGATAGGTGGTAATAGGGTCAGTTTCAAATAAGTGGTGCAAACCTAAAACTTGGTTGACCTCATCTAAATGGTTCATGCGGTAATCATCACGAATCACCTGACCTAGGTGGCTATCGCATGTGCCCACAAGGCCATCATTATTTTCCGAGCCAAAAGTTAACGCCGTTAAGCCCATGGCGGCATCAGAGATGTCCAATACGTTTGTCAAAGGGCTACCACCGCTCCACGAATAATAACGAATGCCGTTCACCACATAATCCCCTTCGCCACAGGCTGAGGTTGGAATACCTTGTGGATGCTGCTCGTTAAATGCAAGGGCGCCAGCTGTGCTTAACGAGGTTAAAGCGCCCAGTGCATCAGGGGTATAACCGCCGCCACTTAAGAAATCTAAAACCGATGAGAATGCATTTACGATTCCCAGTGCTAGACCTTCAAGGGCCGAACCTTCTGGAATCTGACGTAAGAAGTCAGCTGTATTCGAACCTTTATTTACACCCGCCACAGTGGTCACAGAAGCCACCAAGTCAGGACGTACGCTGGCCACATAACGAATCGTCGGGCCCCCATGACTATGACCAATGAGGTTCACTTTTTGCGCGCCACTGACGGCTAAAATATTTTCAATTTGATCAATCAGTTGTTCGCCGCGCACTTCCGTGTAATTCGTATTACTCACCTGAGTCACATAAACAGTGGCACCATCGCTGCGTAAATCTTGTGGAATTTTATACCAGTAATCCACACCTAAAAGCTGATCAAAACCCAACAGGCCATGGGCCAATACAATGGGATACTTGGTTTTAGTGTAATTAGACGGCTGGAACCAAGAGTCCCAGAACCAAGCATGGCTTTGCATGGCAAACGTCATTGCAAATAAAAGGGTCAGGCGGGTGAGAATGTTCGACATTTCGTTTCCTTTTTATTGTTATGGTTTAAACGGCTTTTTATAGTGAGGCCAAACCGCCTAATTAGAGCCAATGCTCTAGTTGAAATGCAGTATAGACCAATGTGCAGTTTGGCCATAGGTCATAATGCGCCCCAAATTAGAACTTATCCGCCTATTTCAACGTCCCGTTTCTGTGCATTCGTTATAAGTAAAAAGTATGAGGTCGTTATACACTGAGGATAAAATTGTGAATAACTTTGTGGATATACAGTGAACATACAGTGGGATGTATTTTAAAGTCCGCCATAAACCACGTATATCACCCAGAATAAATGTTTATATTTCACACTAAAACCGCGTTAAAACAGCTACTTACAGGGTAAGTACCCACTGGGGGTATAAATCACGTCCGTGGCGAGAGTTACCAACAGATACTGTGCATAAGTATGTGGATGAGTTGAAGACAAATGGCTACACGGGCCGTGGTGGCTTAACCTTTCTTAGATTGATTACAAAACAAACGGCCGTTTTAATTGCATAAAAAACGCCCTAATGGCGAACCATTAGGGCGTTGTTTTGAGTGATAACTAACCTTACTTTGCGCGAGCACGCTCGATAATGGCTTTCACATCCACGTCTTTTGGCAGTGTGCCGTAATAGTAGCCACCGTACTGGTTTAAACGTGAATGAACGAACCCATAGGCCGACGAAGCATCGCCAAACTGGATAAGTGTGCAGGCTTGCCAAGCCAGTGCGAGCTTTTCCACCACAGAGCGGGCACGAAATTCCAAGCTCTCTAAATCCACAAACTCTTCACTTAAACTTTTTAGGTATTGATCGAATACCGGATACACACCTAAGCCTTTTTTCAACTCGGCCATAAAGGCATCGAGTACTGATGGGTCTTTTTGCATAGCACGCAACACATCAAGACATTGAACATTACCGCTGCCTTCCCAAATGGCGTTAATTGGGCTTTCACGATACAAGCGCGGTAAAATATTATCTTCCACCACCCCTACACCACCAATGCATTCCATGCATTCATATGTAAATTGTGCGGCCCGCTTACAGATCCAGTATTTACCAATGGCGGTGGCCACCCGTGAAAACTTCAATTCGTGCTCAATAGTATCGGCTGGCAAATCGTCTTGTTGCACCACATCCAAGGCATGAGCAATACGCATACTGATGGCCAATGCCGCCTCACTTTCAATAGCGAGATCCGCCAGCACATTTTGCATCAAGGGTTGGTCGTGTAAGTTTGCGCCAAATGCCGCACGTCCTGACGTGTGATGAATGGCTTGCGCAAGGGCTTGTCGCATAATAGCGCTCGAGCCCACCATACAATCGAAGCGCGTCATGGAAACCATTTCAATAATGGTACGCACACCACGACCTTCTTCACCAATCATCCATGCAAATGCGCCTCTATATTCCACTTCACTGGAAGCATTAGAGACGTTACCCATCTTGTCTTTTAGGCGTTGAATGTACATTTCATTTTTTCGTCCATCAGGGCGCCAGCGCGGTAACAAGAAACACGATAGGCCTTGTTCTTTTGATCCCGTATAAGCCAACACTAAAAACCCATCACACATGGGCGCGCTGCAAAACCATTTATGCCCGACTAATTCATAGGCTTCACCTGGGCCGGTTTTATCAATGGCCGTTGCAAAGGTGGTATTAGCACGCACATCCGAGCCACCTTGCTTTTCGGTCATGGCCATACCTATGGTTAAACCCTGCTTTTCATAAAAAGGCACATTTCGCGGGTCGTACACATTAGCGGTGATTTTAGGCAGCCAGTCTTTGGCAATGTTAGGCTGGTGAGCGATGGCGGGCACCGCTGCAAACGTCATGGTCAGGGGGCAACCCGTTCCAGGGTCTGCTTGGCTGTGCATATATTCCATGGCCGCACGGGTAACATGAGCACCCATTTTTTTCTGCGTCCAAGGTAAGCTGTGGTGGCCTGCCTCAATGGCGGTTTGCATCAGTAGATGATAAGCCGGATGAAAATCCACTTGATCAATACGCTCGCCAAAGCGCGAATGGGATTTGAATTCAGGTTTGAATTTATTGGCGGCAAAACCGGCTTCAAATAAATCCGTGCCCACCCGCTGACCATAACGCTTTAAAGCATCGTGAGAATCTGTGCTTTGAAAAATTTTCACCCAATCCTGAAGCGCCGTATCGGATTGATACGCATCAAACGGATCAAGCGCGGTAGGCTGGTTAAAAACCTCGTGGGTTTCAGCACTCATGCTTGGCGTATTTTGTTTGTTGGCCACCGACTCATTGCCGTGGTGTTTCGATGAGATTGAATGATTCATGCTGCCCTCTTATTCAAGAGCGCAGCATATTGCTGCGCTAAACGATTCCGGCCACTGACCTAAGTGCCAGTGCTTTTAAGCTGTCGATCAAGGCGCGCTTTTCTTTTTCAGTGAGCGCCTCACGTTGAGTTATTTGTTCATCGTAACTTTCGATTTGCGGGGCAAGCGGCCCCACCAAGGATTCGGATAACATGCCCACCAAGGCTGCAGCACTGACACTGGCGTCTTGAGGTACAAACTCACCCGCTTCAATGGCTTCATTAATTAAATCCTCAAACGCTTCCGCGTATGCAAAGCGATAGGTTAATCGTTCCTTTTCAACTAAAGGATCCACGGGCTCAGCAATCAATGCATAGGCCAGTCGCGGTGCACGCAAAGCTCGGTCTGCAAAGGTTTCAACGGCTTGCAGTAAACGCGCCTTACAACTGCCTTGTTGCAATGTGGCTTGTGTCACCGCCTCTAGTTCAAATTGAGAGGCATGGCAAAATACCTCAGCCACCAATTCTGCCTTTGATGGAAAATGGCGATAAATCGTCCCTGTGGCAATATCACTTCGACGTGCCACTTGAGCAACGGCCGCCGCGGCGAATCCCCCTTGCGCCACTAATGAACGCGCTTCTTTTAAAATACGCTGCCGGGTACCGGCTTTTTTCGATTGCGTGTGTTCAGTTGGGCGATAGGCCATAAAATGAATCCGTATTCACAACAAGTGAACCAGTATTCACTTGTTTGGTCAAGGTTAAAGTGCCACCATATTAGGCAGCATCAATTAGATTCTCAATGATTTGCTGTGAAAGTGGTGAACTGGTTAGAATGCCCGCTTTTAATCAGGCAAGACCCACATGCGTATTCTTTTGCTCAGTGCCTACGATACAGACAGCCATAAAGCTTGGTGTCAGGGACTGATGGCCCACTTGCCTCATCACCAATGGCAATACCTGACTTTGCCAGGTCGATTTTTCAGCTGGCGCATACGCGGGAATGGTTTGAGCTATGCCTATGGCGAACACGCTCAGATATTAAGCCAGGCATTTGATCTCATTATTGCCACCTCCATGGTGGATCTCGCTACCCTTAAAGGATTGGTGCCCAATTTAGCCAATGTTCCAAGCCTAATGTATTTCCATGAAAACCAATTCGCTTACCCTAAAAGTGACGCTCAACACACCAGTATCGAGCCGCAAATGGTCAACTTGTATGGCGCCCTCAGTGCCGATCTGGTGGTATTTAATAGTGGCTTTAATCAATCGAGCTTCATGGCCGGTGCCACCGATTTATTTAAGCGCCTGCCTGACCACGCACCTCTTAGTGCGTTGGACGCCATCGCAGAGAAGTCCTGCGTATTACCGGTTCCGATAGAAACAACCACCTCATCTGTAAACGCTGCATTGGAAAAAGGGCAAAGCTTAAAGGTGATCTGGAATCACCGCTGGGAGTATGACAAAGGCCCTGAGACCCTAGCCCGTGTCATTGCATTAAGTGCACAGCATGAGGTAAATGTGACATTTTCAATTTGTGGCATGGCGTTTCGCAATATTCCACAAGCATTTAAGTCACTGCAAAAAGACGTGCCTAAACACCTTACGCATATGGGCCGATTTGAAAATAAAGCAGAATATAAAAAGCAGCTATCTGATCATCATGTAGTGTTATCCACGGCTCATCACGAGTTTCAAGGGCTTGCCTTACTCGAAGGGGCCGCCCATGGCTGTGTGCCTTTGGCTCCTAATCGTTTGGCCTACCCTGAATGGGTCAGCGGTGAGTGTCTTTATGATAGTGGCACCATCGAAAATGAGGCCACTGCTATTGTGCAAACACTAGCACGCTGGCAATCACAAGGGCTGCCACCGCAAAGTAATGTGTGCCATTATGACTGGCACGCACTAGCGGAAAAATACGAGCAGTTATTCATTCAAACCTATCAAGCCCGACAACCACGGAGTCACTTATGACCTCTTTTTATGACATCAGTATCGACGGCCTAAATGGTCAACCACTTTCACTGGCTGATTTTAAAAATAAACTGGTTTTAGTGGTTAATGTGGCCAGTGAATGTGGCCTAACCCCGCAATATTCAGGACTAGAAACTCTCTATGAGCGCTACAAAGACAAAGGCCTGGTTGTATTGGGCGTGCCTTGTAATCAATTTGGCAAACAAGAACCCGGTTCCGATCAAGACATCGCTGACTTTTGTCGCACACAGTTTTCAGTGTCGTTCCCTATGGCCACCAAAACCCATGTTAATGGCGAGCATCGTCATGCTTTATATGACTTTCTGATTGAAGATGGTGACGATATCGAGTGGAATTTTGCTAAATTTTTAGTGAATAAAAAGGGTCATGTGGTTCAACGCTT
>MDTG01347849.1_pt1 | contig 14030 bp, 14 predicted proteins | sample 811421 | NCBI WGS metagenome assembly MDTG01 (sample SAMN05326645, study PRJNA326480) | marine metagenome | isolation source: seawater | place: Pacific Ocean: South East | collected 2011 | reverse complement strand
GAGATTTATTTTTACTTGATATGGGTACACCAATAAAAATATATGATTTGGCTGAACGTTTAATACGTTTGTCTGGCAAAACTGTAAAACAGGGTCATAACCAAAACGATTCTGGAGCAATTGAAATAAAAATTACTGGGCTTAGATCGGGTGAAAAGTTATACGAAGAATTGTTAGTTGATGCTGATGCCCTGTCAACAGAACATACTAAAATCATGCGCGCCAGAGAACAATATATTAATAAGGAAACTTTGGAATTAGGTCTAAAAAGCCTTAAAGATGCTCTTAAAGAGAATGATATTATTAAATTTAGAAAATTGCTTAAAAAAGTTGTTGTTGGATATCAGCCGAAAGAATTAGACTAAAATGTTTAAAAAACTAATACAATTTATTTTACATCTTATTTTTTTTATCTCGCGGCCACTGACTGTGGGAGTTAGAGGTATTTGCTTCGATACAAATAAAAATAAAGTTCTTTTAGTGAAACATACATATTTAAATGAATGGGCTTTACCAGGAGGAGGTGTTGAAGTTGGAGAATCAATAAAAGATGGCTTAAAAAGAGAGCTTCTTGAAGAAGTTGGAGTTCTATGTGAAGAAGAAAGTCTTGTAGATATTTATCAAAATAAATCAATCTCAAAAAGAGATCATGTGATAATTTACTTGATTGATAACTGGACAGAAAATAATAAATATAAAAAGCCTAAATTTGAAATTTCTAATGTAAAGTGGTGCCCAATAAATAACTTACCAAAGAATATCACTCCATGTACTAGTTATGCTCTAAAGAAATATTTTCAAAGTTTAAATTAAATTTTTAAAATTAATTAAATAATTCTAATGTTTTTTCAACAATTGCTTCAGAATCCATAGAGTATTGCTTTTTAAGGTGGTTCTGACTGCCGACAATTGCTGAATAGATGTTGTTTAGCCCAATTCGTAAAAATCTTTCAGGTATTACTTGATTATCCATACAAACCTCACTTACTGCAGAGCCTAGGCCACCATCTATATTATGCTCCTCAATAGTTACAATGCCCCCAGTATTTAATGCAGCATCAATAATTTCATCTTTATCTATCGGTTTAATAGTATGCATACCAACAACTCTCGAGTTAATTCCTTGCTTTTTTAGATCAAGTGCGGCACTTAATACATCTTTTAAAATCCCACCTGTTGTTATAAATGTAATATCTTTACCTTGAGAATATCTTCTTGATTTGCCAATTTTAAAAGAGCTTTTGATTGTGCTATCTTCTGCGCTTGATTTATCTAATCTCAAATACCCTACTCCATCGTTAGATATTAGAGCCCTTGTTGCTTCACTAGCTTCTTTTTCGGTACAAGGCGCTATAACAGTAATATTTGGCAAAGCTCTTAAAATTGATAAATCCTCAGTAGCGTGATGAGACATGCCTAACGAACCATAGCTAAAGCCACCACCATTAGCAACAATAGTGATATTAGTTTCATGATAGCAAGCATCATTTCGAATTTGCTCTAGACATCTTAAAGTTGCAAAATTTGCAATTGAGTATGTAACTACTTTTTTTCCCTCAAGAGAAAGTCCAACAGCCAGACCAGTCATATTTTGTTCAGCAACACCTACATTAAAGTATTGGTTAGGAAATCTTGATTCAAAGTCATCAAAAACGCCAAATCCCAGATCTCCTGTTAAAAAGACAATATCTTTATCTTTTTCTGCTAATGTCGTGAGTGCATCAACAAAAGCATCACGCATCGCTTATCTCAAGTTCTGCAATTGCAGCATCATACTCTTTACCCTGAGGACTTCTATAATGCCACAAAATATTATTCTCCATAAATGAAACACCTTTACCTTTAATTGTCTCAGCAATTATGCATAAAGGCTTGTTGGATATTTTAGAATTAAATGCATCCAAAAGCTCTTGATGATTATGTCCATCAGTATTCACAACATTCCATCCAAATGACTGCCATTTATCTACAAACGGCTCTAGACTTAAAGTATCTTCAGTTGAATAAATGCTTTGATATTTATTTCGATCAATTATCGCTACCAAATTATCTAGCTTATGATGTTGAGCGAACAAAGCTGCCTCCCAAACTGAACCCTCGTCGCATTCTCCATCACTCATAAGCACGTACACATTATTGTTTCTATTATCAATTTTAGCTGCAAGCGCCATTCCAGCTGATACTGACAAGCCATGACCGAGTGATCCTGTAGAAAGCTCAACTCCTGGTATACCTTTATGAGATACATGTCCTGATAAATCAGATCCATCTTGATAATGAGTTTTTAATTTATCTATTGACATAAATCCGCACTCTGCTAATACAGCATAGATACCTGCTCCAGCATGTCCTTTACTTAAAATGAAACGATCTCTATCAACCCATTTTGGTTCATTAGACTTATATGACATTACTGACCCATAAAGCACCGCAACTATATCTGTCATTGATAAAACTGATGCAATGTGAGAGCTTTTACCAGCATTAGTCATATTGACAGCATGTTTTCTGATCTTAAGTGATAGTTGCTCCAGATCTTTGATATTTGACATTGTGACTTACGCCTATTCTATAATTGCATAGCCTATGTAGGGATCAAAAGGAAGTCTTTGAATACGTAATTTGTTATCTTTACAACATTCCAACATAGCCTTAGTTTCACCAGGCCATAAGGGGTTATCTAATTCATCAAAAGCTATTACAGCGCCTTTCGGCATTCTAGGCACCAAGTTTTCAAGTGCTATTTTAGTGGACTCATAAAGATCAAAGTCAAGAAACAAGAGACTAATCAAAACATGTGGATTGTCATTAATGAACTTTGGGATAGTCTTGATTGCATCGCCTTTTATTAATTCAATCTTTGGTATATGGCCAAGAAACCTTGTTTTATCCTGAATCTCAGCAAGTCGCATGATTTCATCCATAGAATTTGCTGCTAAATCTCCAACCTGCACATGTTGACTATTTGTTGAAATATCTGAATCTGAAATTGATGGGAATCCTTCAAATGTATCAAAGCCATAAATTCTTCGTGTCAAATTTACTGGTTCAATAATTGCAGAAAATTTACTCCAGGCTAGTGTACCAAAACCTTGATTAACGCCACACTCAACTATTGAGCCCTTTACGTCAACAATTAACTTAAAAATTTCATACATTGCCAAGAATCGTGTCAAATTTTGTCTTTTGACATACTTTGGGAAGTTTTCCATTTTAGCTTCCCAGGTTGTGGGATTAGATTCAAAACATTCTTTATTTAAAGAAGCTTCCATTTGCTCATCGTTGGTTCTGAGGCCTCCTGATACTGCAACATTCTTTTTTTTCATTTTAGAAACACCCTCAAATATTGTGTTTACTAACCTAAATATCTTCGTCTATTTGTTTGTCTTTGTATAGACCTAAAACTTTTTTTAGAAGTACTTTTGCAGTTAGCATTAACACTTTCATATCAGTATAAAATGATTGTTCTTTAACATACTTTATACGTAGCGCTATTTTAGTTGGAAGCACTAGATTGTCAAATGATTTACCTGCATCACCCTCACCAACCCACTTATCTTGCATAAAAAAATGTAATGAACTGAAATCTGTAATACCAGGTTTAACTGATATTATAATTTTTTCTTCGCCCTTGTATCTTGCAACATAATCTAATAATTCTGGACGTGGGCCAACCAAGCTCATATCTCCCAATAAAACATTAATAAGCTGAGGTAACTCATCTATTTTGTAACTTCTTAAAATCGATCCATACTTAGTTGTTCTGGGATCATTTAATGCAGTGGTACCACTTCCTTTATCTGATCCAAGATACATAGTTCGAAACTTAAAAATTAAAAAAGGATTTCCATTTAGTCCAGCTCTTGGTGCTCTATAAAAAATAGGCCCTTTTGAAGAAAATTTTATTATAATTGCAATTAAAATCAAAAATAGAGACAAGCATAAAAGTAAAATAGATGAAAACACAATATCTATAATTCTTTTTGAAATTTTATACATAAATTAAAAGTATTAACAGGCTAGCTCAAATAAAGCTTTTTTATCTACTTTGCTTATATCAAAGTTAAATATATCTACATTATTTAAAACTTGATCAGGTGTTTTACATCCAACTAATGCTACATCAACAAAATTCATATCAACTACCCATCTAATTGCAACTTGCGCTGGAGTAACTCCGTGAGCATTTGCAATATTTTTTAGCTTATCAGCAAGTTTTAAGTTCTTCTTTAAATTCTCTCCTTTAAAATACTTATGTTTTGGCCTTGTATCTGTTCCTGAAAATTTGAATGAGTCATTATATTTACCTGTTAGTATTCCTCGACCTAAAACATCATAAGCCATTGTTAATGATCGTTCGCCTCTAGAGGCCTCCTGAAATAATGGAGTATAAGATTTATCTACAAGGCTAAAAGGGAGTTGCAAACTGTTTTCACCACCAAGTTTATAAAACTCATGGTATTGATTGCTTGACAGATTGCAGGCCCCATATCTACCTATTTTACCTTGAGACTTATATTTTTGAAGAGAGCTAATTAATTCTTCTAATGGAGTTTTTTCATCGTACCAGTGAATAAGATAAATAGGTATCTGTTCGATATTAAGTCGTTTCAAACTGCCGTGAAGTGCTTGCTCTAACCAATTAACACTAGAATCACGAAAAATTTCTCCCGAATTGTCCTGACGCAGACCAAATTTACTTGATATTATTGCATCTTTACAATTTTTGCCTAGACCAGCAGAAAGTATTCGCTCGGCATTTCCAAGTCCATAGATATCTGATATATCAAAGAGATTTATGCCTGAATTCCATGCTTCATTGATAGCATTCAAAGAATCTTTATCATTGATTGAACCATAATCATAGCCTCCAATGGCTGCACAACCAAATCCAATTACAGATACCTCATAATTGGTATCACCAGTTATTTTTTTAGTTTCCATGATATAAACTCACCAGCAGAAGAAGTTGGTAAATCTTTAATAAGGTTTTACAAACCAAGCCCCACCTCTACCATCCGGACGTAATTGTGTGTCTATTGAATTTTCTTTAATAAACTCATCTGTAGCTTTTTTCGAACCAAAACAAGTAGCGTAATCATCAATAATAATGCAGCCACCTGGTGATATATTTGGATAGAAATTTTCTAATGGGATCTTTGTTGACTCGTACCAATCACCATCTAATCGGAGAATTGCTATTTTACCAACTTTATCTTTATGCAGTGGTACAGTATCTTGAAACCAACCTTTTACAAGATTTATTTTTTCTCGCGACAAATTGAGTTTTTCAAAAAAAAGCTCGCTAACCTGTTCAATAGTGCCTAGACATGATCCTTCAACTAATACACCAACATAATCGCCAGCCTTATCGCCTAGATAATCATCTGCAGTTGGTTCTGGCAAGCCTTCGTATGAATCAAAAAACCAAAAATCACGATTTTCATCACCTACGACCCTGCTGGAGAGAACCATCATCGCAGCAGTGCCTCCTTGTGCCACACCACATTCTATGACAACTCCTGGAATTTTTTCTTTCTCAATACGCTCAATAACATTAAAAGCATTATCTAAAGCCTTCCAACCACCTAGAGTGTAAGGTAATATTTTCCTAATCAATGCGTTCTTTTGCTTAACTCTTTTATTTGAAAAAAAGCCACTAACATAGCTAGTTATCGAGAATAAAAGCCATATTCTTCGCATGTTAAGTTGATATAATTTATTGTATATCCATTTAAATGATTTAGATGGCAGAACAGCTTTGAAAATAGGAATAATTATTTTTGCTAATCTACTTACAAAACCAGGCTTATACTTAATTTCTTTATTTACAGCATTCATAAATATTCCCCAGATCTTTTGTCTTATCAATAGACATTATTATATATATAAACTTTCAGCAAAACTGTGAATAATATTATTTAGTAACCCAAATGCATTTAAATAAATGATTTTATAAATACTTATAGTTTTTTCAAATTGAATTTTCAAATGCAATCTCTTCTAAAAAATTAATCATATTAGAGTAAATCTTTTTACCATCTAATTCGCTGTGAAATGATTCATCTGAATTTATTTTCATCTTCTCTAGATATTGTTTATCTGATGCTAGATGTTTTATCGAAGATGCAAGTTTTTCAGGATTGTTTCCATAAGAAAATCCACAATTTTTCTTATAAATAAGCTCATGCAGTTTACCTTTAGTAAGTGTTGTTGCTATAACCAAACTTTCAGAGAGATATTCTGCTGGCTTATTAGGAATATTATCAATATAGTTTTCAGTATTTATGTATGGTGCTAACCCTATATCAGATAGCTCTAATATAGTCTTTATTTGAGCAGCATTAATCCATCCTGCAAAAATACAGTTATTTAAGCTTTCGCACGACTTTTTAATCTCTTGTTCTTTTGCACCTATTCCACAGAAAATAAAACGAGCAGGTACTTTTTGATCTTGTAAAATCTTTGCAGCAAAAAAAATTGTATCGAATTCAAAACTGTTTGTGAATGTACCTATAAAAACTACATTTAGAGTATTTTTATTTTCAACTCCATGATTTGTCCAAAAAGAATTTGCTTCTAATTTTTTTTCATTACTTATTTCACCTTTTATGTATGCCATTGGAAAATAAATATCTTTATCATTCCTTTCCCTTTTTGAGTGTCTAATACCCCATTTTATAAAATCATCAGTAATACCAGAAATTGCTGTTGCATTGGAACAAATTTCTACCAAGTTTTTTCGCATAGGTATTGTTAAAATATTAACTAACCAACTTAAAGATTTAGGCAAAAGCTCAGTAAAAACATCTGGCCACAAATCACGAATATCAAGAACAACTGGAATTTTATTTTTTTTTGCATACTTTAAAACCATTTGTGAAAGCTCAATTGATGGAACAGAAGTTAAAATTATATCTGGCTTTTTTTTATCTTCCCTAGCTACTTTATTAAACTGTTTTGATACTACTTGATTATCAATGAATCTAGATAATGAAATATTTTTTTTGTATCCAAAGCATTTTAAATATTGAATATAATAGTTTTTTTTGACAATAACCCGAGTTGATTGCTGATACCTTTTTTTCTTTCCAACATGATCGAATGAAGATGTCCACCATACTACTTCATGGCCTTGGTCTTGCAAAATGTCTGCTAAGATACCTATTCGCAAGAGCCTTCGGTCACCACCATCATCATGGGGAGTAGATTCAGCTCGCTGTACCAACCAAATTCTCATAAAGTTTTAATTAATTCCATTAATAACTAATTTTTTCTCTCCTAAAAGAGAGCAAAAAAATAAGTAGCAAAATAAAAATAACCGGTCCTGGTATTAGCAGATCAAATATAGAGTCTGTCACCATTCTGAATGGAAGATAAGCAAAAATAAGTGCTCCAATAAATGATAGTGGTGGTTGTCTACAAAAAATTAAGTCTGTAAGTTTAATTAACATTAATGATATAAAGAAAACTGAAATTACAGCTAATGGCAATGGCAAGACCATTGTAATTGAAGCAAGAAGACCTGGTGAACTGCCTCCAATAGGATTTATATTTCTAAAATCTGCAAACTGAAGTAAAGCCAGTCTTGCAAAACTACTTATTTCTGGTTTCTGTGCTTCAGAATCAAGTCCAGTTATAACCTTAAGCCTATATACTGTGGTATTAATAGGTATCGTGAGGTCAACATGACTTGGACCATCTTCCAATGATGCAGCTAACGATGACAAATGAACAGAATGACGGTTGATTAGATAGTTTAGTCCTGTATAGGCCAATGTCTTCTCTTTAAAGGTGAATCCCTCATTTGTTCCTGATTTTGCATATAATCCTGCCATAAATAGAGGAGTAAAAATCAGTGGTAGAATAATTATTAGTCCTAAGTACCTCAAAAATTTTTTATTCCTTTTTACTTCAGCATTATTAAATAAAAACCCTAGCATGCTATTTGGAGCAATAAAAACTAAAGCAAAAATTAAAGTTGTGACGATACTAATCAAACCATTGGTAGATAAAAGCAACCCAAGAATTATCAGAAATTTAATTAGAATATTTGATTTAGATCGAGATAATATGAGCTGATGATCGGTCATAAGAATCCAAAAACTCATCACTGGCATTATGGTTTGTGTTAGTGATGCATATAATACTGTTGAATTAGAAGATATTGATGTTGTGTAACGCCATTGTGATAACCCAGCATTAAAAATACTGTATCCCACCATAATAGCAATCAAAGAAATAAGAACAATCATCCACTTAGGAAGTGGTTTAATTGGGCCTTTATATCTTGGAGTAACTGTTGGAGTATATCTAGCAGCAACTATTGCAAAAAATGAGGTCAATATTAATAACAAAATAGATAACAAAACAGATTCCATATTAATTGGTAACCTAAAAATTGGCCCTGAATCATATGTCAAATTTATAAAAAGAGGAATGATGTAAACAATCAAAAGATAGGCAAGAAATATTTTTCCACCTCTTGTTATATATTCTTTAGTGTATTTTGGCTCACCAGCATTACATAAACTAAAACTTTGAACAAACATACTATTTCATATTAACATTATTAATTTCAAGCAAAATAGCGTTATGACTTAATCCCACACCAAATCCCGAAATAATTATTTTATTATTATTAAGTTTATTAAAGTTTTCTTTAATCAGGTTGGGTATTGATGCTGAAACTAAATTTCCATATTTTGGATAATTTTTAAATACCTTAACGTTCATTGGAAGTTTTCTTTCAAGGACATCTAAAACCAATTTGCCAGCTTGATGGGGAAACAAGATATATTCCTCATCTGATTGAATCAATTCAAGTATATCTTTTGCAACATTTGACATTGAAAATTGTAATACTTTTGGCCCATTCATCTTAATCAAACGTTTTCCATCAAATTCTTTTTTAATTAAATGTTCGTAGCTTGATTGAGAGCATGAGAAAGTTTTGTCTGTAATTTTGAAGCCATTGATATCTTTTGAAACCATCGTCACAACTGCACCATCACTAAATATAGTTCTTGTTGATCTATCAGTATCATGAACATATTTTGAGTATGTATCAGCATTTATAATTATTGCTTTTTTGGAAAAACCAGAATTAAAAAAGGAATACACCAACTCTATAGCGTCAACAAATCCAGTACATCCTCCATTAAACCCTAAACATTTTATTTTTGTATCTATTCCAAGTTCGCAGTATACATAGTGAGCTATTGTAGGAAAATCATTATGTTGTGTGTTTGAAACACTTAATATTAAATCACAATCTTTTATTTCATTGAGATTAATTTTTTTTATAGCTTGAAGTGCTAGTGACTCAGCTGACTCATCATCATTAGCAATATATCTTTTCTGTATTCCAGTTTTTTTTAGGATATCTTCTGCATCCCATCCGACAAGTGACTCGATGTCATTATTTCCTTCTTCTATGGAGCCTAAAGAAGAGACAATTTTATCAATTTTCAGCATTTTTTTTATGTAATTCTATGAAAGCATCTAAATCAGAAATATTTTCAAATTCAGGTATGTCATCAGGGTCTATTTGTACATTACACTCCTCATCTAAAAAAGACTGAAGCAATACAATTGCAAGCGAATCAAAGTTATAATCTTTGAGAATATTCGAGCCGTTTAAATCAAGAGCCTGATCATCATCAAGCCCTAAAATGTCAATTATTTCATCGATATTTGCAACCATTTTATTTTTTATGTAAATTTTGATTCAAAGCTTAACAGATTTACAAGCTAAAACATAAGTTAAAATAAAGGTGCGAATATCTCAGATTTAAAGCTTTATTGTCTACTAAATCTTAATATAGTTTGTTTTTAAAATTATTTAATAAATTAAATCTCATCATCAAGGAATCTGAAATGATCTTCTTTTAGATTTTTGATGCTTTTATGAAGCACATCAGCAAATCCTTTTTTTGGCTGCTTTGAGATCAATTTTTTGATAATTTTCTGTGAGCCCCACAAACTTCCGCGCAATTCATTTAATTTTTTGAAATCTTCATAAAGACAGGCTATCAATACAATATCATGAACCTTGCGGCTTTTTATAAAAGACAAATAATTAAATCCCTCAGATTTATATCCTATTAATTCCAGTGCCTTATTCCAGTTTTTTAACAAAGGATATGGCTGTCCTGCATAAACTCTTTGGACACCTAGATGTATAAATGCGTGCTCTGTAATTAAAGACATTGCCTCTAGTGGAGCCAAAGGATCTAATAATTTTTTATTTTTCCTTCCAATATTTAATGCAACTTCACATGATCGTTGCATTAAATCAATATTTTGAAGAGATATAACGCCAATAGCTTTGTTATATTTTTTATCGCATATAAGAAGAACGATTTGTGTTTTGTCTTTTGCTAAATTGGCTAGTCTTTCAAGTTGTGATGAAGCATGATTTGGAAAAACTCCGTGAGATGTTCCATCAAGATTTGGTATATCATTAAACCATTCAGTCCATCCATCTTCTAGTATTGCATTTTCATTAGGTATGCAAAGATCTAAAAGCTCTCCGTTAATAAAGGTTGAATATTTCTTTGTGATTGTCATTTTTGTTTGCTTACTTATTTCCAAAAAAATTACTTAATAAATATATCATTACTAGCACTCTCATGCACAATAAAGAAAACAATGTTGCTAAACTAAATGCTATTAAATATGTCGAGGACACAAAAGCTGTCAAAATGATAATTGATATTAAAAATACTCCAACAGTTAAAGAATCAAGAGTTAATCTAATTCCTGCAGTTGTCGCCCAATAAAGTCTTTCACCATAAGCAACTGAAAATGTCACAATTGCTGCAAAGAAAAAGGCAAAGTATCCAATATTTTCAGTGCTATTATAAAAATATAAAACGATACCTATTAATAATGGGAATATAGAAATTATTGGAGAGCCAACCTTAATGGATTTTATTTCTTGTGGATTCTCATTTACAAGCCTTGCTCTAACAGGAGCAATTAAAACAACTGTTTGAGTTACAATAAAGATTGATGCTATTTGAGCGTATAACATATATGTTGGTAGATCTGTAGTAGATAAATATTGTAGTAACCATTTATCTAAACTAATTAAACTTATGCCCATAAAAATACACCCTATCTGTAGAATGTCTTGGCGAATAAAATTTAAGGACATCTTAATCATTTTAAAAAATGATTTACCAGTTATTTTGATAAAAAAGTTAAGTGCAGAAAAATATGTTCTCGAGTTAACAAAAATTGAGCCTATAAGAAGCAAAACAGGAAAAGCATATCTTATGTCAACTATATTTATATATGATAACAAGGCTGCAATCAAAACAGGTAATAATTTACTAACGGATAGATAAAATAAATTCTTAGAATTGTTGATAAACTGAGTAAAGCGTTGAAACTCATCATTCAATTTTTCAGATATGCCAAAAATAAGGCCCATCATTACGATACTGAGCGAGCCCCAAAAAACTAACGTAGCAATTGTTGCTGATATTATTATTACAAATATTAGCTGTAGAGTTATTTTTTGAATGTAGTCAATGTAGGATCTAGCTAGACTTAATCTATTCAAATGTTGTTGATTGCCAAAATATTTTTGATAAAAAGGCCTATGAGCATTAGTTCCGGAGAGAGAAAGAAACAATAAACCAATAAGATAAATTTGGGCAACTGCTAGTCCAGCATCAGAATCAAGTTGAATGCTTAGCCAAAGAGCAAGCGGTTTCACAATAACCAAAAGTATTCGGGATAAAACACCAAGATTGAAAAACTTTATATAAATAGTGGCTAGACTGTCCATCTTAATACTTTATGGAAACTGTGTATAAGTGATAATTAATCTATGTTGTAGTCGTGATAACCTTCACCCGTCCGATAATAAGCAGTCAATGCATAGCGCTCGCCTTCAATACATGGCCTTGCTCTATGAATTAATTTTGCTGTATCTATTAGCAGAACAGTTCCTGCTCTAACTATTACAGGTTTTGCTTGATATCCTTTATTAAATAAAGGCGAGACTTTACTATCAGGAATAGACTGATATTGACGAAGATTTCCTTTTTTTGTAAAGAGATTAATATGATTAAAGAAAAATCCAGGCTCAAATACTTTTCTTAATCTGAAAAAGCTTTTATGTGTATTTGGTATAAACTCAAGAGGACCTGATTTTTCAGTTGTATCGGAGAGAAAAAGAAAAACCTTTTCCTGAGAATTGAAGCTATCTGCGTGCCAACGACCCATTTTATTCTTTTGATCTTCTTTTGGAAGAGGATTATTCTTTATCGCCAAAACTGTTCCAGCAATATGATCTTCGTCTAAAACAGCCGAAACTAATTTATTACTTTCATCAAAAAAGCGTTTTACAGCATCAAATCTTTTTTGAGCAGACCAGATTCTAGTTTCTGTGCCTCCATAATTAATTTCAACACCAACATTGGAATTAATACTGTCTATGTTTGACTTAATTTCCTGACAGAATTCCTTTGAATAAATATTCGGCATTAAAAAATAACAATCTTTTTTCATTGCTTTTTTGGCATCAATTATTAATTCTGGTGAGTATGGTGATGTCTTCTCTAGCATATATGGGTCCTAAGTAGTTTATGTTAACCAATCGCAATATAACTCTTTATTAATATATTCACAATAAACGTAGCTGCAAAATGTTAATTTAATGGCTTCCTTTTATTTTTTTTATTCTTAAATTCAACTTTTCATCAAGGGTTTTGCGATCCATCTTGATACCGTCATCTAAGCATTTATATAATGAATCCTTAAGCGCTTTGATGCCATCAGTTTTAGGATGATAGATAGTTTTCAAGTAATTCTTTGAATAAAAACCATCTGCCTCAATTAAAGGACTAAAAGACTTTGCCCCCAACCAGTTAAGCTCAAAAAGACAACTTGAAATATTCGAAATGCAATAATCAGTAATCAAATACGTAAATATTGAGTTATTTAGTAATCGTACGTCAAGATTCTTAAAAATCTCTCTTGCATTTTTGGGAAGTATTTTATTTGCAGGATGAGGTACATATATGATTTTAATTTCTTTTTTTTCTATGGAGAAATAATCAATTGCCTTCTTTAAAATTTCAACTTCAACTTGAAATGCTGAAGAGGTAAAAAATTCACCTTCAATAGATGTTCCGCCATAAATAGTTAATATTGAGTTTTTTTCTTTATTACTGAGTCCTAATTTATCAAGATAATGAGAAGCTAAATTATCGTAAGAACCATATAATTTTTTATTTTTATAAAGAAAAGAGTTCAAATATGTATTAATTGATATATTATTTTCTTCAAAATATTCACTATTAATTGTCAAAAGTTCTGGAAGATTTGGTACTTGAGGTACTAATGCATGTCTTTTGACGTCAAATTTTTCTTGCTGATTTAACAAACGAAAAAACCATTTCTCAGTTGGATCGGCAATAATTCCGTGCAGTAACTCTATTATTTTTCCACTATTATCATTTTGAAGTATGAATGCTCTGAGCAATTCAATAAAAAAAGAATTCGATGTGAGAAATACCGTTTTATGTTTAGGAAACTTCTGAATTAATGAATTAAATGATATGAATGATAGAGCTTCAACAATTCTGACATGTAATCTTACAAATTCTCTATTTTCATTTCTTTTACTTAATTTTATATATCTTTTTATAAAAATAAGCTCCCTAGCACCTCGAAATAAAATTCCAGATGCTATAAGCCAAACTGACAAAAAAACTATGAAGCAGCCATCAAAAATAAAAATTTTTTCCTTATTAGTTGCTTTTATATTGTTCCAAAATCCACTTTCTATTTGAGGATCATATAAAATAACTGTTTTTTTATGCTTATTACTACCTGAAAAAACATTTAGTATATTTTGACCGCCAATTACTTCAATAAGCTGAGTAAGTTGCATATAAACATCATCATTAGTGTCAAAATCTAATCTACTTGAAGCTATGCTAAATGCTGCGCACGAATCAATTTCCTTGCATTTTGAGTCTCTAAGATCCATTATTTGAGAAACATATTTT
>MDTG01152420.1_pt1 | contig 14030 bp, 13 predicted proteins | sample 811421 | NCBI WGS metagenome assembly MDTG01 (sample SAMN05326645, study PRJNA326480) | marine metagenome | isolation source: seawater | place: Pacific Ocean: South East | collected 2011 | reverse complement strand
TGATATATTTAAACTTTGTATTAGTTGTTCAACTATGGTGTAAGAAATACCACTAGATTGTTGTTTGAATATATTTTTATGTTTTTCTCTTATATTGTTTTCCATTTTGGTATATGCGTTATATTGTGTTTCTCCCATATTCACTATAGTTAAATCTAAATACTTAATCTGATCTTCTTTTTTTATTATCAAATCATTTATTTGTTTGATCGGGTATTTCCATTGCTTTTCTTTTAATAATATCAATGATTTTATATTCTCTACTGAATCGTTTTTGTTTTCTAATAAATATGGGTATATACGATATGGGAACATAAATGGATTTTCACTTCGTATGTATGATACATATCCCGTTGCTTTTTCTATCAATAATTCTTTACCGCCTTCTTCAAATTCGCCATCTGGTTTAAAAACATCCGAAACTTTTAATGTATATCTATTATCGTTCAGATTCAAAAAGTTCAATATCCATACTATCTCTGTATGACTATTAAACATTGGGGTTGCTGTTAAAATCAATAGTTTCAAATTTTGAGAATATTTTACGAGTTCTTTTATATTTTTCGTAGTTCTTTTGTTGTCTTTTAAATCCCTTATGTTATGTACTTCATCTATTACTATCATTCTATTTGAAAAAATTTTTTGTATGATTTGTTTTTTTCTTTTATTGTTTTTAATTATATCGTCACTATTGTCTATATTTGATTTTTTTATTATTTTATCTATATGATTGGCAAATTCCGTATACCCCATAAATTCATATGAATTCTTTATTAATTTTTTTATTTTTTTAATTAAATCGTATTTATTCAAGTTGCGAATATTCATTGGGTTTAATTCTTTCAAAAATTTATTACCCACACACGATTTTATATTATAATACCCGTTTATGTTTTCTAGTTTTCTTTCATCAAATAATTGTAATTTAAAATTTTCTTGTACAACAGGGCTAGCTACTATTAATATTTTTTTTTTGATACCCAATAATTTTAAATAGCTCCTCATATCTTCACATACTAAAATAGACGAACACGTCTTTCCAGACCCCAATCCATGAAACAATAATAAACTATTGTATGGTGTATTGAATGACAGATAATTACGTATAAAACGTTGGTGAGGTTCTAACTCAAATTCACTACTATTGCATATTTCTTCGGATATGTTCTCTATATTTTCGATATCTTCTTTCGTTTTCAATGGGTATTGTGTATCAAAAAATTCTTTCTTCATAGCTAGTTTAATATTAAAATTTTTTGTGTCATCTAAATGTGGATATAATAAGTTTAAAGGATTATTTTTGTCATTCATGATTTCTTCGAATTTTTTTTTTGTACTATCACTTTTACATTTTAAAAGTAATTGTACATCTTTGAAATTGATATCTATTTTTTTATCTATATCTGATATTTTATTTTCGAAAACTCTTAATACTTCATCACAATTAACATTATTAAACTTATTTTTATCCAATTTCTTATTTTCTTTCTTTCTTTGTGTCTTGTCTATATCGAGATATTTGTTCTCCGCGAATGTTTCGGCGACTACATTATTGGTTTCTTCTTGGTTCGTGTTTTCGATTGACATCTCAGGTGTCTCTCCTACTTTTTCTTCAATACTACCCTCATTGTTATGTATATCTTCTATATCTGACCTTTCGTTGGAAATTTCTGTGTGTGTTGATATATTCAATTGTTTGATTTTCTTTATTGTATTCTTAACACGTGTTATAAATGAGTTTGTTACATTTGTTTTAAATAACGATACTGATATATTTGTTTCATACAGAGAGTTGTCACCATGTTCTCTGGATAATCGTTGTCCAAATTCCGGGTAAATTTCTTTCAACTTGATATACTTTTTCTTTTTACGTTTTCCGGGTATATCTATTGTATTGTTTAATATATCATCCAATACATTTTTCCAGAATATTGAATTTGGGTTTTCCCAATCAGCTGCTTCCGGTTTATCTTTATTTTTTTTATAATATGATACGAGGACACCCGATTGAAAATCTTCTCTTAAATGTTTCCCAATTGGGCTACCACCACCACTTATTAATGTTTTATTATCCATTAATATATTATGAGATTAAAGTATAATCTTTTAATATATTTTCTATGTTATTAATTATTTTAATTCTTTCATAATTATATGGTCTTATTTTCTTAATGGCCTGATCTAAGGTGTGCCATTTCATGCTACTGACTTCGCTCTTTTGAAAATTGATACACGGTGTATTATTGTTTTTTAAAACTGCTAAAAAATATTTATGCTTGTATGATTTTATGTTGGAACCGATAAACACTTCGTCATATGGTATTACATTGGTGATAATATTTAAGTTTGATTTGTCTATACCAGTTTCTTCTTCGAATTCTCTCATACCAGCAGATAAATCATGCTCTTGATAATTTCGTCTACCTTTAGGGAATCCCCATTCAGGTTCAACCCAAGATGTATTGCTATTGTTAATTAGATATTCCAAGTTATAAAAATTATCGTTGTATAAATGTATACCTTTTTTAATTTCATTGAATTTATCTCTAGCATTTATTTCTTCATTTTTATATACATTGTTTGTGTATCCACCCCATAATCTATTCCATAAAACATCAAAGGATTCAGTTAACAAACGACTTTTTTCTTGTATGGTCATTTCGTTAATAATATTCTGTATGTATTCCTCGTTGTATATAGGATATTTACCCCTTAGAAATTCTATATAACCAAAACTATCTTTTCTACATATCATTAAATATGAGTAAACGTCTTTGTTATTCTTTTTATCTTTCTTTATCGCTATAATTCCTATGCTTGTTGTAGGTTTTTGACATCGGTGATATAAATGACCGTATTTTCCACAATTATTACAAAAATTTGTTTTCGACATATCTATATGTTTATTTCGTTATCTTTTTATATTATTTTGATATAAATGGGATTAAATCCTGAAGTATGGTTACCTCATTTAAAGTTTACATTACAGACGATTGCTATGACATATCCTAAATATCCAAATGAAACAACAAATAAAAAATACTATGATCTTATTCAAAATTTACCTTTGTTTATGCCGTTGGATCCTATCGGAAAAAATTTTTTAATATTATTAGATAGTTATCCTGTAACACCATATCTTGATTCTAGAATGTCATTTATGAAATGGGTCAATTTTATATTCAATCGTATAGCTGAACAAATGAATAAAGAAGGTGAAGAATTTTACGAAAGTATAGAAAAATATTATGATGAATATAAACCAAAAGAACTAAAACAAAACGAAATAATGAAAACAAAAAGAAAATATGTTCAATTTGGATTTGTTTTTGTTCTCATCATGTCTATTCTATATTTTAATAAACAAAGTGTATAATGATGATTGAAATAATTTTGATATGATAGTAATGAATTATTATATCAAAATATAATATATGAAAATAGAATCTTTTATATTATTAATTAGCGCTTTTTTAATATATAATACATATCATGATGGAAAATATACAGATATGATTATGGGTGGTAAAAAATATTTTAAAATGGCAAGTTACGCATTCATAGGATTGAGTTTATACATGTTTATTAAAAAACATCCAAACCACTCCAAAAACCTATTAATACAGGCCAATGATCTTATTAAATATATGCCCATAGATAAAAACACAACCGATTTATTGACACCGATTATTGATTTTACATCAACGCGGGAAAAAATCAATAATATGACAAATCGTTCGTTGTATGGAATGGATAATAATATGTATGGTGGTAAAGAAATACACCATTATAATCATCCTCAAATGAAACGTATGATTAATTCTGGATTTTCAGGCAAACGGTGTGTAAGCGAAACAAAAAAAAAATTTGTAGCTGCTAGACAAAATTGGAGATGTAGTGATTGTCATGAGCAACTTGACGCAACTTTTGAAGTTGATCATATTCTTGACCTACAATTTGGCGGTTCAAATCACGTGGATAATTTAGGAGCAAAATGTAGAGGGTGTCATGCTAAAAAAGGTATGCTTAACAAATTATAATAACACGATATATTATTATGGGTGAGGACAATAACGATACTTTGAAAAATATAATATTATTTTTAGTGTATGCTCCTACTACAATACTAGCCCTTGTTCTGGTTTATATGATTTCTACAAGTATTATGAAATGGATTGAAACTGGAAAAACACCTGAAATGATAGAATATATTATGTTTATCATGAAACAAATTATTTTATTTATAGCAAAACCAATTCAAAAGATATTGAAACTTTTAAATTACCTTATTCCTATACCGTGGAGAGAAAATGGTAATTGGACATTGTATGGTGGGGAGGCGTGGTCTTCTAGTATGAGATTTGCGACTACAATGATAATTGTAGTACTATTATATTTGATAACATCTATAATATTTATCATGGATGGTACACCTGCTTCATTAAAAATATATTCAGATACAATTACTTATTCATTATTGATAGGGGCTATTATATTAAGTATATTAAGTTTTATATTATTCGCTGGAAAATCGAGTGGTAAATTAATAACAAAAGGTATGATACACGATGGAAATTGGGTATTTACAGAAAGTAAACCCTATTTATTGAAAACCATATTATCAGGGTTGGTTATTGGTGTGTTGGGATTAATATCACATTTTTTTTTAAAGGAATCTTTAACTAGTATCAATATAATGTATTTTACAATGATTATGGCGACAATAGGTTTAATGTTCTATGTATATATTAAATTAAAAGATAATAAAATATTCGAACGCTTCCTTAAAAATAATGTAATCATATCCTTATTGTATAAGATAATATTTATTATACCAAGTATTTTCTACAAAGCATCACAGTATTTGTATAATCAATTAAAAGATACACCACAGGTGGTATATTTTACTTTATTGGTAGAAATTGTAATTATTACGTTATATATTATAATTCCAATGATAAAAAACCATTTATACGTTATCATGCCAACAAAAGATGAAAAGCTATTCGCGATTGACGAGAAACTTTCTATATTAAATCAAGAAATTCGAACGTTAAAAACAAGAAATCAAAAGCTAAAAAATTATAAACCACAAAATGGTTATATTTTAAATGAAGAAATATGGGATAAATTAAAAAAAAAGAACTACGATGGTGAAAAATTAGAACATCTTCTCATACAATATGGGTACAAAAATATGAAAGAATGTAATGATCATTATGATAATGACGAATGTATGAAACCTTTGAATGATATGATAGAATATATTAAAGTAAATTTACCCAATATATCCATAAATGATGCTAGAATAAACACATTGCGTCTACAAATAAAAGATATAAATGATAACAAAAATAAGATGACAAATACGAATGAAGCCATTGTTATTCAAAATAAACCCGTACCGATCGATAATTATATTGTTCCTGAAAATAATAAATTAATACCAAACACCGATGATTTTAAATATAATTATACTTTATCTTTATGGTTTTTTATAACTCATAGAAGCGGTGAACATGGTTATAAATATAATAAGTATTCTACTATATTGGATTATAATATGAAACCTAAAATATCATTTAATAGCAATCTTGGAAAAGTTAAAATTGAAATGAATAGTGGTGGAGATGGTGAAAATATATCTGTTTCTCAATATATAACTGACGCACATCTTCAAAAATGGAATAATTTAGTAATTAATTACGATGGTGGATATGTTGATATTTTTATTAATGGAAAATTAAAAAAATCTTTGAAAAATATTATACCAACGATGTCATATGATGCCATTTCTATAGGAGAAAACAATGGTATTTCGGGTGGCGTATGTAATGTTGTTTATTACCCATTGCGTATATCTCATGATCGAATAATGTTAAATTATAATCTACTTAAGAACAATAACCCACCAACAATATAATTGAAAACAAGTAAATATTTTATTTAGTTGTTTTATATAATTTCTATATGTATATTATATCATGATGAGAAGCATAATTTTAGGTGTAATTGTTATTATAATATTGTATTTAGTAATTTCATATTTAACCGATTCGACGCGTGCTGATTTGATGGGACTACATAATGCCAAAACGGCAAATGGTGATATGGGTGTAATTATAAATCCGGCCTCTTTACCAGGTAATGTTGGTAGCAATGATTATACATATTCTATGTGGATATTTATTAACGATTGGAACCATAAATATGGAAGTGAAAAAGTAATATTTAGAAGATCAAAGAAAACGTCAACAAATGATGAGTTCGATGATGTTTGCCCATCGCTCGCATTAGGAGCAAACACGAATGAATTAAAAGTTCAAATGGCTACAAAAGGAACTCAAAAAACGGAATCATTCACTGTATCTGATATTCCTATTCAAAAATGGGTAAATATTATTTTGACTACGGAAGGCCGTACGGTAGATGTTTATCTAGATGGTAAATTGGTAAAATCACATGTTATGAATGGTGTTTTGTCGATAGATAAACTAGCAAATGTATATCTTACACCAGATGGTGGATTTTCCGGTTACATAAATAAATTCAGATATTATGCTCGAACAATGAGTCCTCGTGAAGCATATGAAATATATAAAGAAGGAAGTGGTACAGATGGCGTTATGGGTATTTTAGGTAATTATAAGTTTAACTTCGCATTTGGTAAATCGGGTGAAATGACATTACCTACAAATACATTAGCTTCAGTAACTTTGTAATATATTATTAATAATTCAATTCTAAATATCTTATTAATAATATATAGATGTCTTATTCTAGTTTTTCACAAAATTATAAAAGTCCCATGACGTTATTAGGTGAAAGTGTTGGTAATTTTCAGAAATCCACTACGGGTATGTTTGAAAGATTTAGGAATAACAAATACATTTCAGGTTCGTCTGAATTTCTTAATTCCAATACATTAATAGCGAAAGTGAGTTTTTTATTGCTGGTAATAATAGGTTTCGTCTTAATATTGAATTTATCCTCAAGAATATTGGGTTTAATGATGATACCAAATAAAAATCCTATTTTAATAAATGGAATGCATGATGGTGAAATAGCATTACATATATCACAAAATCCAAATATATCGGATTCGGTACCTATTTATCGATCGGTAGATGAAGATGAAGGGTTGGAATTCACCTGGTCAAGTTGGTTATTTATTAAAAATGTCAAAAAAAAGGAGAACAACAATACCGTACAACATATTTTCAATAAAGGAAGCGATATGGGTAATAATGCTATATTGACTCCTGTCGGGTCTTCTAATGGATTAAGAAATGGTATGGCTAAACCAAACAATGGTCCGGGTTTGTATTTGGATTCAACGACAAACAAGTTACGCGTTGTGTTAAATACATATAGCAGTATCATAGAAACCGTTACAATTGATAATATTCCTATGAAGAAATGGTTTCTAGTAACAATACGTGTTAAGGATAAAACATTGGATGTTTATATTAATAATAATGTTGCTGCCAGACATGTATTTGATTCTGTTCCAAAACAAAATTATGGAGACGTTTATGTTTCACAAAATGGCGGGGTCAATGGTAAAATTTCAAACCTGAGATATTTTGATTATGCTTTATCTGGAATAGAAGTTGATGATTTGGTTCGAAATGGACCAAATCTGAATTCGGCCGGCACAGGAAATATTACTATATTCCCTCCATATTTATCTACACGTTGGTTTTTTGGACAAACAAATTAATTATATATCATATTTTAAAGAAATCATATGAAATCTTTAAAATATTTATAGAAAGAACAATATTTATTATATTTATACGTTATGCCTTAATGAAGGATTTATACAGATATCTTTTGTAGGAAAAATATCCCCAGACATACAATTATCACCTTTGTTTATCCTGGCACAACTTCTGTATGTTCTGTCTTTTCCTATATAACACCATTCTACATTGTTGGGATTTTGAACACTACTTTCAGTAGACATGTCTGGTTTTGGATTATTTTTAGGTATCAAACCTGGTTTATTTATTGCCTTGTTCAATCTTTCATTTTGTTTGTATGAATTTACCCCGCGTTGTGATTTTTCTTTATGATTGGGGTTTATACTTGTAGAAAAAATTTTTTGTACAGAGCGAATAATACCGACTAACCCTTCGGACATAAATTTTGAAACTATATCTGTTTTTTCAAATACAAATAACAAAACATTTGTACCCAATGCTAGTAGTATTATTGATAGTAATATTATTTTGAATATACTGGATGTATGTTCCGTTGTTTCAGACATGGACGTATCTGAAATACTACTTATGTTATCCGTTAAATTTGATAAAGGGGAATCAATATTGATATTGTTATCCATATAACATAATAACATAAATTAAATAAATTGAAAAATATCTATTATTACACACATTACGATAGATATATGAATATAAATAATATTCCAATGGATATGATGCTAGAAATTTATTCTTATGTGGGTCCTAAATTATTATATGTTAATAATCATTTACTCTTAAAAAAAATTTTAAACATAAAAAGGTATTTCAAAGAACACGGTATTTGTATATTTTATCAAATAAGAAAGATAATAACAAATACAGATGATGAATATTATAAACCGGTATATGAATATATGAACGAAACCAACAAGCGAATATATGGTAATATGGATATAGGTACAATAACAAACACAAACCGATTACAAAGTTCTAAATATTTCAATCGATTATTACCTAAAAAATCGTGGGAAATGAGATTTCCTAAATTATACAATAGTAATTTTAAAGAAAGTAGTTACGAATATACTTATATAAGAGTTGATAATATCGATGATTTTAGAAATTATCAACTGGTTTGGAAAAAATATTAATGTATAATATTATCTTTGTTATAAGTTGAATTATTTATTACTCCGTTTTTTTTGGAAATTTTTTAACATAATAGGTACACCTATATTTGGAGGTAGTCCCATTTTAGAGTTACCACCACCATTTCCAGTGCCCATACCATTATTGAGAGCTCTACGAACTCGTTTGTTTGCGTGACTGCTTCTACCACCCGGCATATATAATATTATAATATTATAAATAAACTATCATAATAATTATTTGTTGCGTATAAACATATTTAAATTATTCAATTTGTCTAATTTCGAGATTGTTTTTTCTAAATTAGTATTTGTAATACTATTGTTAAATAGATAGTCTGTTGCTGGTTTTATTTCGTTTTTTTTAATTTGTTTATAGATAACATCGATTTTAGAAACCACACCATTTATAAAGTCTTTATTGTCATACAATTTTGTAGCTGTATCAAAAGGTTGTGTCAATAACGAAATCGCAAAATACAATATAAATTTTCTTTTCTTTTTTTGTACAGGTTTGTAATCAAAACAAAATATATTCAATAATGATTTTATTAATTTATGGATTACTTTGTTTTTCTTTGATTCGAGCAATAAAGTTTCCCAGACCATCCATATAAGATCTTTTTGCATAGTGTGGTGTACGGGCATATTTCTTCTGGCACATATATTTTTTTGTTTTTTTTTGTTACATATAATTTCAAAACCCAATAACCATTCCAACCAAAATATAGCAGTAGACGAATCTTTTACCGTATCTGTAATATTCCAAAAAAATTCATTGATACCGATAAATAATTCTTTTGGGTCTTCTTTTAAAAAAATTTTACTAGCATATTCTAGAGATTCTGCCTTTAATTTATAGCTAATTTTTGTGATATCATATTCATTCTGTTTTATTTTAGGTGCTGTATATGAATTTCTTTTTTTAGATAAACACAATATACAAATAATTTCAGCGAAAATTTTTCTAATTTTTGGATTGTTTCTAGCTTTTAATGGTTGAGTATCATACCCACTATTCATTATAGATTGATAATCATTAATTCTTAAATCAATGTACATTGGTAGTTTAGGGTTTCCTAAATGTACATGTTTACTAATAAATGTTATTATTACCTCCCATACATCGTGATAATGACCTGAACATATTAGTTCGGCGCTCCAATAACACGACGACTCTATACTACCGATTAAAAGATTATTTAGTAGTTCTTTTTTAACATCGCTTTTTTTATAATTGGAAAATGATTTATTTTTGAATTCATTAATGAGTCTCTTATCGTTTATTTCATTTTCATTCATAATATATAATTTTCAATATAAAAAAAATGACTATAATACATATAGGATGCTTGAACATATCAATGATTATTTAAAAAAAATATATAAGAAAATAAAAAAATGGTACGATTGGAAAACAATATTGATGATATGTATTGCTTTATTATTATCATTTCGATTGTATCATGAATTCAAACCCAATGTAGAAAATTTTACATCATTCCAAACTGATAAATTTGTAAAAAAACAAGGTAATGATGTATACGATGGGTTTTATTGCTCTATATATGATAAGTTAGTATATGATCCCAATAAAAACAACTATGAAATATCTGAAATAAAAAAAATAACAAATATGAATAAAAAATCATACGTATTGGATGTGGGATGTGGTACAGGACATCATGTAAAAGAATTAAACGACAACAATATAAAAACCATCGGTATAGATAAATCCAATGCTATGATAGATATATGTAAATCAAATCACCAAGGTTTGGAATATAAAAGAGGTGATGTTTTAAATAGTATTATGTTTCATCCAAATACATTTACACATATTACATGTTTTTATTTTACGATGTATTATATTGAAGATAAATTGGCAGCATTTCAAAATTTTTATAATTGGTTGAAACCAGGCGGATATCTAATATTAAACCTAGTCAATCGCAATAAATTTGATCCGATATTGGATGCTGGAAATCCATTGTTAATGGTTTCGCCACAAAAGTATGCCAAACAAAGAATTACCAACACGCTTGTTAAATTCGATAATTTTCAATACAAGGGAAATTTTAAACTTGATTTAGAAAATGATCGCGGGTATTTCAACGAGGAATTCAAAGGAGATAAAGACAATAAAGTTAGACAAAACGAACATGTATTATATATGAAAACGCAAAAAGATATACTGGGTTTGGCAAAGTCATTGGGTTTTATTTTGAAAGGTAAAATTGACCTAGTTCATTGTATGTATGAATATCAATATTTATATGTATTATACAAACCGAATTAATTTAAAATATCGTATTATAATTATAATACGTTATAAAATAAATTTTTATAAAAAAATATATAGTAAATGATATTATATATTTTTATATTTTTTCTAATTGTTTTTATACTGTTTAAAATGTACATAAAATTAAAGTATCCATTTTGGTCACGACAACCCGTGTTTCATTATCATAATATATATTATTGGTTATTTCCTCCTGAAGAATTAAATTATAATTTTAAAAAAAACAAATATTATGACAGTACTATTTTATTTCAAGATTATAAATTAATAGATAATAAAAAAAAAGCACTAATGAGTGACTTTATAAAAACACACTATTCACCACAAAAATACGAGCAGTATAATCCATCTAACCAGTCAATACTCGCGAATTTTGAGAACCATAATGATGTTGTTTATATAAGTATATATAACCAGAATAACAATATAATAGGATTTATGAGTAGTATACCATACGAGGCTACATTATATAATACAAATATGAATATATATTATATTGATTTTTTATGCGTTCATAAAAACAAACGAAAGAAGGGTTTGGCGTCTAATATTATATATAGTCATGCGGTAAATATGTATGATACTATAAAAAATATGGTTTACATTTTTAAGCGTGAGGGCGCTTTATCATCATACGTACCATTAACAATATATAATTGTTATATATTTGATACAAAACATTGGGTTAAAAATGTAACTTTTATCGGAAAACAGTATAATATATGTAGTGTTAGTGATACACATCTAGGTGTTTTTAAAGATCTTATTGTTGATATCAAACAGAGTACCTTATTTAATTGCGTCTATCATCCATACGTTGGTAACTTGGATTTATTAATAAAAAACAAAAATTTGTTTGTCTTTATGCTAATGTCTAACGATGTATGTATAGCCTGTTATGTATATAAAAATAATAGCATGAAATACGATGGTAAAATATCTATAGATTTGATAGCTTCCTATTCAAATACATCGGATGACATTTTTGTAATGGGTTATTTAAATACATTGAAAAAATTATATTCCGAAATCAAATATGACCTTTTATTGGTGGAAAATATAAGTCATAATTATATTATTTTAAAGAATATTTTGGAACGATATTCTTATTTACATAAATCTACAATGGGATATTATTATTACAATTACGCAAACAGACCTGTCTATAGTAAAGATGTATTTTGTATTACTTAAAATTTTCTACGAGTTCATCAAATATATTATAAGGTTCACAGTCGTTATCATGGTATATTGTATTGTATATACTCCAATTATTTAACATAAACAACATCATTGAATTCATTACGTTAGTGTGTTTTTCATTATTTAATAACGACGATGATTTAAATTTATTTAATTGTTTTTCGTAATTATTTGATATCTCATCTATGCTTTCGTTCAAAACTTCATACAAAGAGGTTTCCATATACTCAACTTCTTCTTTTAAATTTTGAATCGTTTCATTTTTTTCATTTAATTCTTCAACCAAACGTGTATTTTTTATGTCTAATAATTCATTTATAATTTTTTGATTTTTAATATTTAAATTCATTTCTTGTATTTTACCAATCAATAATTTATTTTGTTTTTTCAAATAATTAATATCGTTAATATTTTGGTCTGTAATATCAATATCTAGATTTTTGTGTGATATTGATTCTATTATACTATCAATTGCTTCATATTTTTTATTTTGTTTTTCCTTTGGTGAGTTATTAATTTTGGGCATTTCTTTATTTTTATTTAATAAATCGGATATATCACCATAATATGCCATATATATATTTGAATTATTAGTCCATGATTGTTTTACATTGATTTTCTTTTTAAAAACAGATGAAGGAAACATTTTTGATGAAAATACAATTGTATTTTTTAATTCCTTTGAAAATTTGTCTGATACTTTTTTAATACACTCTTTGTCAAAACATAAATTAGATACGTATATTACATTCATATCAGATATATCAAATTTTAATATATCCATATTATGAAATTCGACATTTTTAATATTGTGTATTTTTTTATTTTCTTGTGATTTTAAATAACGTTCTTCTGAAAGCTCAATACCATATGACATTTCGAAATATTCGGATGCCCATATACTAACTCTACCATCACCAGAACCTAGATCCACAAATTTTTTATTTTTTAATGTTGATATATCAAGTTTCGAGATAATTTCATCAAAACCATCACGTGTTAAAGTACCGTATGTAAAATTATAATTGTTATCTGTAAAAATTTGTCTATCTTTTTCGCTTATAGAAATACTTATATGGTTGTTTAAAATATTTTTATATTTACTTTGACCTGACGTCTCCATTAAATATATAAATATGATTTTTATTTAATATTGTAATAATTATTAATATATATATATGAAAAAATGGATGTCTAATTTAAATAATGATAATAAATGGACATCGATTAATATTATACCAAGCACACATAATTCAGGCGCTATCCACCCTTTGAAAAAGTACAAATGTATACAATGGTTTTGGGCAAAATGTCAAAATCATTCTATAAAATCACAATTGAACATGGGTGTGCGTGGTTTAGATATAAGATTAACAATAGATGATGACAAGATATACGTATCTCATACGTTTATTAGTGAAATTACTTACTATGATGTATTGGCAACAATAAAAGATTTTTTAACAGAAAATCCTTCTGAATTTATATTTTTATTTATCAAACCCGATTGGCCAACGAAAAACAAATGGGATAATAATAACGTTTCTCTGTTATGGGAGAATACATATAATTTTAATCAAAAATATAAACCAGAAACGAATATATTTATAAAAAATAAAAATATTAATTTACAAAATATAAATATAAAAGATATAAGAGGCAAGT
>MDTG01128109.1_pt1 | contig 14031 bp, 15 predicted proteins | sample 811421 | NCBI WGS metagenome assembly MDTG01 (sample SAMN05326645, study PRJNA326480) | marine metagenome | isolation source: seawater | place: Pacific Ocean: South East | collected 2011 | reverse complement strand
GAAATCAAATTTAATCTCTTTTAGTTTTTAAATTAATTTTATTCTATAATTGAGGTCTAAGAGTAGAAAAACTATTTTAAATACTTAAAATGATTAAACATATAGATCATTATAACATTTTAAACAGGTCTCACTCTTTGTTTAAAAATGATATACAGGAAAAATCATCAGAATTAAACAAAATTGTTTCCAGTTCAACTTTTCTAGTTTTAGGAGGAGCAGGCGCAATTGGACAGGCAATTGTAAAAGAAATTTTTAGAAGGAAGCCAGTCAAACTTCATGTTGTTGATATTAGTGAAAATAATCTGGTCGAATTAGTAAGAGACATTAGGAGTACTTTAGGCTATTTGTGTAAAGATTTTAAAACATTGGCTCTCGATATTAATTCATTAGAATATGATCGTTTTATTCAGTCTGATGGGAAATATGACTATGTATTAAATCTTTCTGCACTTAAACACGTAAGAAGTGAAAAAGATCCATTCACGCTAATGAGAATGATTCAGACAAATATTTTTAACACTGAAAAAACTATAAAGCAATCTATTCTAAATAAGTCAAAAAAATATTTTAGTGTCTCAACTGACAAAGCTTCTAATCCTGTTAATATGATGGGAGCTACAAAAAGAATGATGGAATTAATCTCAATGAAAAAAAGTTCCGAAATATCTATTTCCTCAGCAAGATTTGCAAACGTTTTATTTTCTGATGGGTCGTTAGTCTTTTCTTTTATGAAAAGAATTGAAAAAAAACAGCCAGTTGTGGCTCCAACGGATATTAAAAGATATTTTATGACCCTTGAAGAATCAGGGCAGCTTTGCTTACTTTCATGTATTTTTGGCAAAAATAGGGATATTTTTTTCCCAAAATTTGATAAACACAAACACCTAGAAACTTTTGATCAACTTGCAATAAAATATTTAGAATATAACGGATTAAAAGTCTTTAAATGCAAAACAGAAAATGACGCTAGAGAAATGGCTTTCAATAATAAAAATGGAAATTATCCTTGTTATTTTTCCAATTCTGAAACTACAGGAGAAAAACAGGTGGAGGAGTTTTTTACAAAATCTGAAAAATTAGACTTAGATTCATTTCAATCTATAGGAGTTATTAAAAGTCAAATAAAGTCTAATCATATTGTAAAAATTAAATCATTTAAAAATAATATTGAAAAATTTAAAAAAGAAAAACACTGGTCAAGAAAAAAATTAATCCAGATTTTCAAAAATTCAATTCATGAATTTAAACATATTGAGAAAGACAAATTTTTAGATGATAAAATGTAGACATGAAAGCTAGAAATTTTAACTCACTAATTCGAAAAATTATAGATCATAATGAAGTTATAGATTTACATCCACCTGTTTTTAATGGGAATGAAAAAAAGTATCTTAATAAAGCAATTGAAAGTACATATGTATCCTCTTCAGGAGAATATATTGACAAATTTGAAAAAAATGTATCATTTCTCACCAAAAATAAATTTTGTGTTGCGACAGTTAATGGTACGTCGGCAATTCACATTGCACTTGCATTAAGTAATGTCAAAAGTGGAGACGAAGTTTTAACTCAAGCACTGTCTTTTGTCGCTACCTCTAACGCAATTTCTTATTTGAAAGCTAAACCAGTTTTCATTGATGTAGACATTGACACAATGGGGATGTCACCTATGGCTCTAAGAGATTTTTTAGAGGAGTTTGGTGAAAAAAGAAATTCAGGTACTTATAATAAATTAACAGGTAAAAAAATTGCTGCATGCCTACCTATGCATACTTTTGGATTTATGTGTAGGATTGATCAGATAAAATCTATATGTAGTAAGTGGAATATCAATCTAGTAGAGGATTCTGCTGAAGCAATGGGGAGTAAATATAAAGGAAAGAATGCTGGGACTTTCGGACTTCTTTCGGCATATAGTTTTAATGGGAATAAAATAATAACCTCAGGAGGAGGAGGGTGTATAACAACTCAAAACAAAGTGATATATAAAAGGGCTAAACATATTTGCTCAACCGCTAAAATAAACAATGATTATAATTTCATCCATGATGAAGTAGGATATAATTACAGAATGCCGAACATCAATGCTGCTTTGGGATGTGCACAACTAGAATTATTTGAAAAAAAAATTGAGAGCAAAAAAAAATTATACAATTTTTATTTAGATGAATTGCCTTCAATTGGCCTTAAATTAGCCTCAATCCCAAAAGAAACAACTTGGAATTATTGGTTGATTCCAATTGTTTTTAATGATAAGAGGGATCGTGATTCTTTTCTTTTAGAAACAAATAAATATAACATTAAAACACGCCCTATTTGGAGACTATTATTTAAGTTGCCAATGTACATAGATTGTCAAAAAGATTCACAGAAGAATGCATTGCAATTAGAAAATACAATAATTAATATTCCAAGCAATGTTAAAATTGGATAAAGAAAAAAAAATTATTCTTGTTGGCTATTCAGGGCATTCATTCGAAATTATCGATGTTTTAATAAAACAAGGATTGGATATAAAGGGCTATACAGAGTTATCACAAAAGGTCAAAAACCCATATCATTTAAAATATCTAGGTAATGAAAACCTTACAAATTTCAAATATTTTGAGAATTATTATTCATACTTTATAGCTATTGGTGATAACTTGATCAGGAGTAAAAAAAGTAAATTTTTGAATTCAAGGCAAATAAAACAAATTAATATAATTCATCAAGACTCTTCGGTATCTGAGAATCTCAAACTTGGATATGGAAATTTTATCGGCCGTAATGCTTCTATAAATAGCTCAGTTGAAATTGGCAACAATGCCATAATAAATACTTCAGCTATAGTTGAGCATGGATGCAAAATTGAATCTGATGTGCATGTTGCCCCGGGTGCAGTAATTTGCGGAGCTGTAAAAATCAAAAAAGGTGCGTTTGTTGGAGCTAATGCAGTAATTAAAGAAAACTTGTGTATTGGTAAAAATGCTATTATTGGCGCTGGTTCAGTTGTTTTAGAAAATATTCCTGATAATACATTATCATATGGTAATCCATCTAAAAATAAATTATTTTGAAATACAATGTTTCAATAATCGCTGAGGCCGGAATTAATCATAATGGTGATTTAAAAAAAGCTTTAAAATTGATAGATGTTGCAGCTGATGCTGGAGCTGATTTTGTTAAATTCCAAACTTTTAAAGCCAAAAATCTTGCATCGGTAAATGCTAAAAAATTGAATTATCAAAAAGAAAATACATTTTCTAAGAGTTCTCAATTGGAAATGCTAAGCCGGTTAGAAATTCCAATTGATTGGTATCCAAAATTATTAGCCAGATGTAAACAAAAAGGGATCAATTTCTTATCTACTGCTTTTGATGAAGATAGTATTGATTTATTGAATGATTTAGGTCAAAAGTTATTCAAGGTCCCGTCAGGAGAAATTACCCATAAAACATTTTTAAGGAAAATTGCAAAAAAAAATAAACCAGTCATAATTTCAACAGGCATGGCTTCAATGACTGAAATTAATGATGCTTTACATGTTTTTTTTAGTGAAGGATTAAGTAAAGAAAAAATAACTGTTCTGCATTGTACAACTGCTTATCCTTGCCCACTATCAGAAGTTAACTTATATGCGATGAAATCAATACAAAAAGAGTTTGGTGTTAAAGTAGGATACTCTGACCACACTCTTGGAATTGAGGTATCTATAGCTGCAGTAGCCTTAGGAGCAACAATAATTGAAAAACATTTTACACTTGACAAAACTCTTGATGGACCAGACCACAAAGCTTCACTAGAACCTTCAGAGTTAATTAGCTTAGTTAAGAAAATAAAATCAATAGAAATTGCAATTAAAGGAACTGGGGAGAAGACTCCTTCCCCTTCAGAAATTTTAAATCTAAAGCATATACGGAAAAGTCTTTTTTACTCTAGAAATTTTAAAAAAGGTGAAAAGCTTAGTGAAAGTGACTTTATAGCACTAAGACCAGAGGGAAAGATAAGTCCAATGGATATTGACAATTTCATCAATAAATCATTAAAGCAGTCCGTCAATAAACATCAGGAAGTCAATTTTAATCACTTCAAATGAGAAAGATATGTGTAATTACTGGTACAAGAGCTGAATATGGGCTCTTATATTGGACCTTGAATGCTCTAAATGATGATCCTTCGATTACTTTACAGATCTGTGTAACAGGGATGCACTTGTCGTCAGAATTTGGAATGACTTACAAGCAAATAGAGAAAGATGGTTTTACGATAGATTATAAAGTTGAGTGTCTGTTATCTTCTGATTCAGGTACAGGTATTGCAAAAAGTATTGGTATGGGAGTATCTGGGATGAGTGATGCCTTATCAAGATTAAAACCAGATATCATATTACTCGTTGGGGATAGGTTTGAAGTATTAGCAACTGCTATTGCTGCAATGTGTCTTCGCATTCCAATCGCTCATTGTCACGGAGGAGAGGCAACTGAGGGTTTGATTGATGAGTCCATAAGACATTCTATAACTAAAATGTCACACATACACTTTACAGCAGCAGAAAAATTTGCGAAAAAAGTAATTCAACTAGGCGAACAGCCAAATAGAGTATTCAATTTTGGAGCCCTTGGTATTGAAAATATTAATCGAATTAAATTATTAACAAAAAAGCAAATTGAAAAAAAATTAAATTTTTCATTTTCATCGAAAAATTATCTAATAACATTTCATCCTGAAACTCTTCATATCGACTCCTCTGTCAATATTTTTAGAGAAGTTCTAGATGCTTTAAAACAAATTCAGAATAATGAAAAACGTTTTATTTTTACAATGCCAAATGCAGATAATGACGGGAGAATAATAATTAAGATGATAAATGAATTTGTTAAAAAAAACTCTACGAATTCTATCGCATTCACCTCCATGGGACAAGTTAATTATCTCTCAACTTTAAAACATATAGATGCTGTGATTGGTAATTCATCTAGCGGATTAATTGAAGCCCCAAGTTTTAAAGTTCCAACAATAAACATTGGTGATCGCCAAAGGGGCAGAATTATGGCAGATTCTGTAATTAGCTGTCCTGCAGAAAAAAGCAAAATAGTAAATGCAATTAATAAAATTCAAACTAAAGAATTTAAAGATAAGTTGGTTGCATTTAAAAACCCTTATGGAACAGAAAACGTATCTCAAAAAATAGTAAATATTCTAAAGAAAACTTCTCTTAAAAATTTAATAAAAAAAAAATTTCATGACCTGTGACTAAAATGCGAATTGTTTTTATTGGCTCTGTTTATTTTTCATTCAAAATCTTAGAACATTTACTCAAGTTGAATACAAATATTGTAGGGGTTATATCAAAAAAAAAATCAAATTATAACTCTGATTTTTATGACTTGTCTTCAATTTGTAAAGATTTTAATATACCAAACCTCATGACAAATGATATTAATAGTGAAAAGACTGTTAAGTGGATAAAAGATTTGAAGCCAGATGTAAAATACTGTTTTGGATGGTCAAATATTATTAAACCCCATGTGTTGAAACTCTCAAAAAAAGGAGTGATCGGCTTCCACCCTACATTACTTCCATTAAATAGAGGAAGGCATCCACTTATATGGGCAAAAGCTTTAGGGCTAAAAGAGAGTGGGACAACTTTTTTTGTTATGGATCAAGGTATAGATTCAGGTCCAATAATAAGCCAAAAAAGGTTTCGTATAGATTATAAAGACACATCATATGATATATACAAAAAAATTATTAATAACAGTTTAAAGCAAGTTGAGCAGTTTACAATTGAACTAGGTGAAGACAGAGAAAAAAAAATGCCACAACCAAAAAAATCAAATTATTGGAGAAAAAGAGAAAAATCTGATGGAGAAATAAATTTTTCTTCATCAAGTGACAATATAATCAATCTTGTTAGAGCATTGACAAAGCCATATCCTGGAGCAACTTGTTCTTTTGAGGGTCAAGATATAATCATATGGAGCATCGAAAAAGGGAAAAATCAAAATAAAAATATAGAGCCCGGTAAAGTTTTATCAGTGAACAAAAGAAGTATTGAAGTAAAAACAGGGGATTTTTCAGTGATATTAGTCGATCATGAATTCTCCACTATTCCAAAATTAAATCAATACATAAAATAGTATAAATGAATAAAGTCTTAGTTGTTAGCGCACATCCAGATGATGAGACCTTGGGTGCTGGAGGTACACTTTTAAAACATAAATCAAATGGGGATCAATTATTTTGGTTAAACGGTACGAAAATAGATGATAAAAATCCTATCAACCTAACAAAATCCAAAGAAAGAAAAAAAGAGATTCAAAAAGTAATAAAGTTATATGGAGTTGAGGAATTTTTTCAATTAAATTATATATCAACAAAACTGAATAGTCTAACAAAATTACCAATGATTCAAGATATATCTGAAATCTTCACTTATGTAAAACCAGAGATAATTTATGTTGTAAATAGAAATGATGCTCACTCAGATCATCGTTATTTGTGCGATGCTGTTATAAGTGCTTCAAAAACCTTCCGCCAGCCATCAATAAAAAAAATTCTAATGTATGAATGCATATCAGAAACGGAATTTTCTATACCACTAATGGAAAACGCATTTCTCCCAAACTATTTTGTTGATATATCCTCATTTTTGGATAAAAAAATAGAGATTATGAAAGTTTATTCTTCAGAAATGTCGAAGCCACCATTTCCGAGAAGTGTTGAAAATATAAAAGCTCTAGCCACTTTTAGAGGCTCAACAGCAGGAGTTTTAGCTGCCGAAGCTTTTCAGTCATTAAGGATTATTGATAAGTAAAACGATGAATATTGAAGATCATCTTATTACAAAAGGCTCTTTATTAAAAGATGCCCTGAGTAAACTTAACAAAATTATTGGTGAAAAAATTTTATTTATCGTTGATAATGATATGACTTTTTTAGGTTCTGTAACGGATGGAGATATAAGAAGAGGTTTAATATCTAATGGATCGTTAGATCAACGAATTGAATCATTTCAACAGCTAAACCCAAAGTTTTTTTATGAAAATAATATTGATTTAGATCAGTTAATCATTTTGAGGCAAAATGGATACAAGGTTATACCCTTAGTCGATGAGAAAAAGAAAATAAAATATTTAATCGATTTTAATAAAATTAAATCGTATTTACCTCTTGATACTGTTATTATGGCAGGTGGAAAAGGAAAACGATTATTGCCTTTTACAAAAAAAACACCAAAGCCTCTTCTTAAGGTTGCAGGGAGGCCTATTATTGAACATGGATTTGATTTTTTAAAATTATATGGCATAAAGAACTTCTGGGTTTCAATTAATTATCTAAAGGATGATATTAAAAATTTTTTTAGTTCAGGTTACGAAGATTTAAACATCAAATTCATAGAGGAGAGAAAACCTTTGGGGACAATAGGATCTTTATCGATGATTGAGAATCTAAACCATAAGCATCTTTTAATAACTAATTCTGATTTATTAACCAATTTGGATTATGAAGATTTTTATTTAGATTTTATTAAAAACGATGCAGATATATCTCTTGTAACTATACCTTACAAAGTCCAAATACCTTATGGAATCATTAAAAATGACGAAAATAAAGTAAAAAAAATTTCAGAAAAACCTACATATACGTACTATTCAAATGCAGGCATTTATTTGATTAAACGTGAGGTAATTGATACAATTCCTAAAAAAACTTTTTATAATGCTACTGATTTGATAACAAAAGTTATTTCAAATAATAAAAAAGTAATAAGCTATCCCTTTTCAGGTTATTGGTTGGATATTGGGAAACCAGATGATTACAGAAGAGCACAAATTGATATAACCAACATTAAATTTCATTGAATATTCTGATTACATTGTGTGCCAGGGGGCAATCTAAGGGCATTCCAAGAAAAAATATAATTGAAATTAATGGAATTCCTCTAATAGCATATTCAATTAATTTAGCAAAAAAAATTCTAAAAAGTTTTAATGTTCATATAGGGCTTTCAACGGACGATTTAGAAATAAAAAAAGAGGCTGAAAAATGGGGAATTTCTACCACTTACAGGCGGCCTATAAAATTAGCAAATGATACTGCGGGTAAAATAAAAACTATTAAACATTTGTTAGAATTTGAAGAACAAAGACAAAGTATTTTATATGATTTTGTATTAGATTTAGATATTTCTTCTCCCCTAAGAACTAAAAATGATATTGAATCTGCTTTTGAACAAATGCTATTAGATCAAGAGGCCCTATCATTGTTTTCAGTTAATATATCAAATAAAAACCCATATTTTAACATGGTTGAAAAAAATGAAAAAGGGTATTATGATCTTGTAAAAAAACTACCTGAAAATTTTTTATCCAGACAAAAATCGCCTAAAGTGTATGATATAAATGCAAGCTTTTATTGGTATAGAAGATTATTTTTTGATAAGGGGTTTAATACTCCAATTACTTCAAAATCATTGATTTATGTTATGGATCATATTTGCTTTGATTTAGATAATGAGGAAGATTTGTTGTATTTAAACTATTTAATTAAGGAAAAAAAAATTAAAAAGTTATTATGAACATAGTTTTTTTTGGTCTAGGGTCAATTGCCAAAAAACATATTAGTGCTTTAAGAGAAATTAAGGAGAGTGTATCCCTTTTTGCAGTTAGGCATCTTGAAAAAGCATCTAGTAAGAAGAACATTAAAAATATATCAATAAATGAAATAAAAAGTTTAAAAGTTGATGCTATTATTTTAAGCAATCCCTCTGTATATCACTCAAAGTTAATTAAGGAATTAGCACCACTTAAAATACCACTTATGGTTGAAAAACCAGTTTGTATTTCATTAGAACAATGGAGGTCTTTGAATCAATTAGATGATAAAAAACTTCCTTTAATTTATATTGCATGTAATATGAGATTTCATCCGTTGATAAAATTCCTTAAAAAAAAGGTAGAAGATAATCCGATGAAAATTTATGAGATCAATATATATAGTGGTAGTTATTTACCATCATGGAGAAAAAATATTGATTATACAAAATCTTACAGTTCAAAAAGTAAAATGGGTGGCGGTGTTCATTTGGATTTAATACACGAAATAGATTATTTAATATATTTATTTGGTATTCCAAAAGAAATTAGAAAACAATACCGTAAGGTATCTAAATTAAATATTGATTCAAACGATTATGCTCATTTTTTAGCAACTTATGATAATTTTTCTGCTAGTATAACATTGAACTATTATAGGAGAGACCCTAAGCGAATTTTTGAAATAATTAGTGAAAATGAAACTATAGAATTGGATTTCATAAGGGGTACTGTTACTGATTTAAAAACACAAAAAGTTCTTCTTAAGATAGATAGTGATGGTTTTAAATCATCGTATTTAGATCAAATGAGTTATTTTCTTGATTGTGCTAAAAAAAATCAAATGCCAATGAATTCATTGAAAGAATCTCTTAATGTAATAAAAGAAGTATTATGATTTTAAAAGGGAAAAATATTATTGTTACAGGTAGTGAAGGTCTCTTAGGAACAGCAATAGCTAGGGATATAATAAGTGAAGGTGGAACTGCTATTGGTTTAGATATATCAACTAAATCTTCTAGGACTGCAAATAAATATAAAGTTGATGTTACAAAACCAAATCAAATAGAAAAAACTTTAAATAAGATTTTCAATAACTATAGGAGAATAGACGGACTTGTTAATAATGCATATCCAAAAACTTCGGATTGGAATAATGATTTTGAAAAAATTAATTATAAATCTTGGAGCAAAAATATAGAATGGCAGCTTAATTCAATTTTTAAAATTTGCCAACATGTTATTCCAATAATGACAAAACAAGGGAATGGATCAATAGTCAACATGGGATCAGTTTATGGTGTCACTGCACCAGACTTTAAAATTTATGAAGAGACAAATATTACCATGCCAGCTGCATACTCTGCAATAAAGGGGGGCCTAATTCAATTTTCAAAGTATTTAGCTGCATATTTTGGTAAGAATGGCGTCAGAGTAAATTTGGTTTCACCAGGAGGGGTTATTAATGGACAACACAAAAAATTTATTGAAAGATATGAACAAAAAGTACCTCTAGGAAGAATGGCAATACCAGGAGATATTGCTAGTTCAGTTTCTTTTTTACTTAGTGATAGATCATCTTATATAACTGGTCAAAATTTAATTGTTGATGGGGGATTTACTTTAAATTAGAATTACAATGAATAAAGTTTTTTGGTGTAAAAATTGTTTGAACATGTCTACCAGGAATAGGATAACCTTTGATGCTCGGGGCTGGTGTAATGCATGTCAATGGTCTGAGGAAAAAAAATCTATTGACTGGATTTCTAGGCAAAAAGTATTAAAAAGAAAACTTGACCAAATTAGAAAAAATACTAATGGATTTGATTGTGTTATACCAGTAAGTGGGGGTAAGGATGGCTCTTATGTTTCATATACACTAAAAAAACATTTTGGGATTAATCCGCTGTGCATAACAGTAAGACCTGCTTTATCGACAAAAATAGGGGATGAAAATTTACTAAATTTTATAAATTCTGGATTTAATCACATTCACATTACTCCTAATCCTAAAGTTTTAGATAGACTAAACAAGTATGGTTTTATTGAAATGGGGTTCCCATATTATGGATGGTTAATTGCTATAATGTCTGCTGTTATTAGAACTGCTGCTAACTTCCAAATACCATTAATTTTTTATGGAGAAGACGGTGAAGTTGAGTATGGTGGCTCACCAAAATCAAAAAATATGCCTTTTTATTCAATAGATTATATGAAAAAAGTATATTTTGAAGGCGGGTATGACAAGGTGATGAAAAGACTAAGGAAGGATAATGATATAAATGATGAAGAATTATATTTTTTCATTTTTCCTGATGATAATATAGTTGAAAAGTTAGGATTAAGTTTTGCTCATTGGTCTTATTTTGAAAGTTGGGATCCATACCGAAATTATATAGTTGCAAAAGAAAATTGTGGCCTATTAGAAAAGGCTGACGGAAATAAAGATACTTTCACAAACTTTTCTCAAAATGATCAATTGTTATATTCTTTACATACATATTTGATGTACCTAAAGTTTGGTTTTGGAAGGGCAACTCAAGATGTAGGTATTGAAATAAGGAGAGGGGCTATGACAAGAGAGCAAGGACTTAATTTGGTGAAAATGTATGATAACTTTTATCCCGAAGATCATATTCAAAAATATCTTCGATATTATGAAATGTCATTTGAAGAATTTACAGCGATACTCGATAAATATGCTAACAAAAATTTATTTGAAAAAATTAATGGCCGTTGGCAACCGAAATTTAATGTAGGGCAAGATTATTTTTATGAAGATAGGAATTGTTAATTATGGAATGGGAAATATTCAATCATTGGTTGGGGCACTTGAATATATTGGTGAAAAAGATATTATTTATACTAATAAATATAAAGAGTTGATGTCATGTGATAAATTATTTTTACCTGGTGTTGGTTCTTTTAAAGAAGCTATGAAACAAATAAAATCAAATTCGCTACATAAGATCTTATTAGAGTTTTCAGATCAAAAACCAATTCTAGGGATATGTCTCGGAATGCAATTAATGGGAAGTTTAGGATATGAAAATGGTAAATCAAAAGGTCTTGGATTAGTTAAGGGAGATGTTATAAAATTTAAAATTAATAAATTAAAAATCCCACATGTAGGATTTAATCAAGTAAACTTTGATAAAAGTTCAAAATTATTCAATGGTATAAAAAACAATTCTGATTTTTATTTCACACATAGTTACCACTTTGTAAAAAATGAGGATTTAGTAACCTCAACATGTAAATATGAGATACAATTCAATTCAAGTTTTGAATATTTAAATATTGCTGGAGTTCAATTTCATCCTGAGCTAAGTCAAACCAATGGGCTTAGACTATTAAAAAACTTTATTAAATTATTTTAATGTTAAGAAAAAGACTGATTTTTTCATTAATATATTCTAATGGGTTTTTTACGCAAAGCAGAAATTTTAGACTTCAAAAAGTAGGGAATTTTGACTGGTTGGACGAAAACTATAAATTTCAGAAAATAGCAAATTCATTGGATGAGCTTGTTATTCTTAATGCAAGTAGAGACGAAAGAGATTTTAATAATTTCTGTAAAAATGTGAAAAAATTGGCAAAAATGGTTTTCATACCAATTTCTGCTGGAGGACAAGTAAGAAATATCGATGATATTGAGTTATTATTTAATAGTGGAGCTGATAAAATTATATTTAATTCAAAAATATTCAGAGACCCAAATTTTGTAAGAAATGTATCCAAAAAATATGGAGCATCAAGTATCGTTGCATCAATTGACTACAAATGGATTAACAATGATTATAATATTTTTATTAATCAGGGGATGCTTAATACAAAATTAAACATTCAGCAATACATAAGTAAATTTGAGGAACTAGAAGTAGGTGAAATATACTTAAATTCAATTGATAGGGATGGAACAGGTTTTGGGTATGATTTAAGTCCTTTTTACAAAAAAGAAATTAAAACAAAAATTCCGATAATATTGGCTGGTGGAGCAGGTAAAGCAGAGCATCTAAAAGAGGGATTACAAATACCTGAAGTTAGTGCTGTAGCAACGGCCAACCTATTCAATTTTATGGGTTCTGCATTAATTGATTCGAGGGAACATTTACTGAATCAAAACCAGAACTTAGCTTCTTGGGAAAAAATGTACGAATACTTAGGGACGTAGATTTTTAACAAATTAAATATTATTGAAATGAATAATATAAATTTCAAAAGAGATTTAAATTTAAATAAACAAATTGTCGTTCTTGATGGTTTAACAGGTTCAGGGAAAACAATGTTAGGTCCATTATTAAGTTCATTTGATAGAATGCAGTCAGGCAGGTTTGAATATATTTTTGAGTATCTAAGTATTGCTCATTATTTCAATAAAATTGAAGATGATGCACTCTGTTCAATTTTAAAGCTTCATGCGGATGTAAAGCTTTTTGATGGAATGTTTTCGAGAGAGGTTAATTTTAGGCCTTCAGATTTATCTTCAATTTTTAAAGGGGGAAAAGCAAAACAGTATTTAATGCAATTATTTACGAAAGATATTGATGATGTTAATGTTAAAATTGAGAAGAATAAACCGATACTGTTCTTGATAATGCATCAAAGCTTATTATGCATGCAAGGCATGTTTGATACTTTTAAAGAAAAACTTTCAGTAATTGAAATTGTTCGGCATCCTATATATCTTATTGATCAATGGGTTAGCTACATTAATAATTATGGGACTAATTCTAGAGATTTTACTATTTGGATATCATATAAAGGCAAAAGTTTGCCATGGTTTTCAAAGGGAATTGAAAAAGAATACGCAGAATCTAAAGGATATGACAGGGTAATTTACTCGATAGAAAATTTGTATAAAAATATTTTTAAACTAATTGAAAATCCTTCGGAAAACAAAATTATGTTTATACCATTTGAACAATTTGTAAAAAAGCCATTTTCTTTCATTAAAGAGCTTGAGTTTTTTTTAAAAACAAAACATACCAAAAATTCTTTAAAAATTTTGAAAAAAGAAAATCTCCCAAGAAAATCTATTAATGATATACCCCAAAGAAATATTTATAAGCGTTACGCATTAAAAGAGTATAGTTCCAAAACTAGCGATGAGGAACATTATAATTTTCTTTGGGGAAAAATAAAAGCAAGGTGTTCGACGAAAACCTATAAAAAGTTATATGATTTATCTAATCAATATGAAAAAATATATGGAAGTTGGTTCTAAAAAATCAATTAACTTAAATAATTATAGAGAAAATATATATCATAAAGCAGGTCTTAATGAATGTCCTCATTATTCTGAAGACGGAGTAATTTTAAAAATATTTGATGAAATAGCTATTAATAATAACCCTTTAATTATTGAATTTGGTGAGCATAGGGCTTTAGGAACAACCACAAGAGCTTTTAGAATAAAGTATAATTCAAAGGCAATCTATTTTTCGGG
>MDTG01397972.1_pt1 | contig 14032 bp, 14 predicted proteins | sample 811421 | NCBI WGS metagenome assembly MDTG01 (sample SAMN05326645, study PRJNA326480) | marine metagenome | isolation source: seawater | place: Pacific Ocean: South East | collected 2011 | reverse complement strand
TTTGGTGAATGAATTTATATGGCAAACAGAAGATCAACAACCAGATTATCCAAGGATAAATCAATTTTTAGATTATTGGGACAAACATATAGATGGACCGATAAAAGAGGTGTATATACATGATCAAGAAGATAGTAAAATTAGGGTTGTTGATAGGACTTTTAAGTTTAACTAATTGTAATGATGTTGAAAAGGAACAAAAAATAAATCTTGACTATTCTCATTCAACAAGATATAGTAGTAGAGAAATAGCAGTTAGGCATAATATTAAAGTCGAACCTAATATAGCAGATACAGATTTGGATTCTAATATGTCTGCGAGAGTAACAGTACCACTTGATGTCCAAATGACAGTAGATTATAAAAATTATACTACAACTTACCCAAATATACATTATGAATATGGATCTTCTAAACCTTTTACAATCACAACTCATAGCCCAGATTCCATCACTATTTCTATTTCTACTTCTATCAATCCTAATTATCCTATTGAAGAGACTGAAACGGTTGATAATGAAACGACTGAGTGTACGGAAAATTGTACAGTAGATAATGAAACAATTATTGACAATGTGACATATACAGACAATGCAACATGGAGCGATAATTTTACATATAACATTAAATCAACTCAAAATCAAAAAACTGTATGGGAAAACTTTTGGGACAATCTTTCGACAAGTGATAATTGGTCATATGTCTCAGTGGGACATATTAATGATGTAACTTTCTCTTGTGATAATAATTCAATTGTAACTCAAATTATAACACAAATACAAAATGATAATACAACAAATTGGAATACCATGTGTGATAATGTAACATGGGTCACAGGCGGTTGTGGTCAAGGAATAGAGTTGAAAGCAACAGTAGAAAATAACAAAACAGGAGATTGTCGATGTGCTTCAATTAGTGATAATACAACTACAATTAGACCAGGAATTAATAATAAAAATTGGGGTGGAGTGGGCAAATCATGCTCAGCTTCTTCACAATCATTAGAAGTAATATTGAAAAAATGAATTTTTTAAAAGCATTATTGGATTGGGAAAGGTGGATGACAGTTATATTTACCTTTGGTTATTTTTTGGGGTTGTTACCAATAATATTAGGATTTATTGGTTCATTTTATTTTCGGCCATGTCAATGGGGTTTGTGTTAAATGAGAGATCAATGGGATGTTCAAAATTTTAAAGCTCCTGATACTTTATTTGAAGATTTAGATAAAACTAATGAAGGAAAATCGTCTACTGCGGTAGATAATATTCTTCGTCTTAATCTTACAAATATTGTACAGATGTCATTAATGGCTGATACAAAAGCCAATATAATGATAACAGTTTCATCAATTGTTTTTTCTGTAACGGTTGCTAATATGGAACATGAACAAGTAGCAGTTCCACTATCTATACTAGGATTCTTTTCTACTATTGCATTATTATGTGCAATTGCTGTTATTATGCCGAGAACAGGTTATCCTAAAAAAGAAGGATCAAAAGAAATAGATAGAACTTCACCATTTTTTAATCCATTATTTTTTGGTCACTTTTCTTATATACCATTAGAAGAATTTAAAAAAGAATATGCTCAAAGATTAGAAAGAGATTCGAGAACTTATGATGCTATAGTTGGTGATATATATGGACTAGGTAGAGTATTAGCAACAAATAAATTTAAATGGTTAAGATATAGTTTTCAATCATTTCTTTGTGGTATTATTGGTGCTATAACTTCTTATATATTTTTAGATGGAATTAAATCTTTATATGATACAATTCGAGGAGAGTGGGCATTTACAGTTATGGGTTTTAATGAATTATTATGTATGTTATCAAATAGGTGTTAGAATAAATAATATAATAACACTAACAAAGGAATTTATGGAAAATAAGGCAGAGGATCGGGAGCATCGAAAAGGTGCTCCCGATCGGTTAATAGAAATAAGGAAGAATTGAATTATCTAAAAGGTGAAGAATTGCGTAAAGCAATAAGACTTTGGGAACTTCGGGGTGGAATGTGAAAAAATATCAATTTAAAAATTATATAATAGAATCAAATATTTCACACGCTTTGAAACCAAATGTGAAATCTGCTATTAAAGATGCAGGTGGTAAGATTTACCAAATTGGTGGAGCAGTGAGAGATGAAATGTTAGGTAAAGTATCTAAAGATTTGGATTTGTTAGTTGTTGGATTAGAACTTGATTCTTTATCAAAAATAATTTCACAATTTGGTAGAGTTGATGCAGTAGGTAAATCTTTTGGTATTTTAAAATTTACGCCAACTCATTTTGAAAAAGGTGATGAACCAATTGATATATCTGTTCCTAGAGTTGATGAAAAAAGTACAGGATCTGGCCATAAAGATTTTCAAGTAAAATTAGGAAAAGGTATAACTCTTCAACAAGATCAATTAAGAAGAGACTTTTGGATGAATGCTATTGCTAAAGATGTTGAAACTGGTGAAACACATGATATAGAGGGTAGAGGTCAATTTGATATTGAGAATAAACAAATAAGTGTAATTAATCCTAAAGCATTTGAAGAAGACCCGTTAAGAATGATGAGAGCAATGCAATTTGCTGCGAGATTTGACTTTAATTTAGAATCTAATACTGAAAGAGAAATTAAAAAACAAGCAAAAAATATAACAACTGTTTCTCCTGATAGATTCCAAGAAGAATTTATAAAAATGTTTACAAAATCTACTGTACCAAGTAAAGGTATTAAATTGATGATTAAAACAGGATTAATGAATTATATATTTAGGGGAATAAAAGATATTGATTTTGATGCGATGGATAAATTAGAAAAGTCAGCGTTTCCTGCTTTCTTAGGAATTTTACTGAAAGATTATAAATGGTTAGCTGGTGAAAATGCACAAAAAACAATGAGAATTTCTAATGAAGTAAAAAAATCAATAGAAGGTGTTGTTATGGTAATTCATAATCCAGACATATTGAAGAATGAATTTGAATTGGTGCAATATACTTCTAGCCATCCTTCTGCAATAAAAAATATTGATGAATATTTAAAAACTAAAAGACAAAAAACTTTATCAATGATATTAGCAGATATGAGAAGAAAAGGTAAACCAACTTCACTTAAAAATTTAGGAGTAGATGGTAGAGATCTTTCACAAGCAGGATTAAAAGGTAGACAAATTGGTGATGCTTTAAAAATGTTATTAAAACACGCAGTCAAGACAGGTAAAAATGATAAAAAATCATTAATGTCACAAATTAAAATGAATGAAGAAGTAAAAGTCGAAAGTGTTCTCAAATATAAGTTAAAACAAAAAGAGATAAATATAATAAAGCAAATGCAAAAAATGGTTTTGAAAAGAGATCCAAATTTGAAACCATTAGAAGATAAAGATTTACATATAACATTGGCTTCTGGAAATGCGTGGAAAAAAATGAGAGCAGAATTTAAAGGAGCAACCTTTTCTGATGTTGATTTTCCAATACATTTCAACAAGCCACAGAAAATAGTTGACAATGGTAGAATCTCATGGTATACTACTATACGTCAACAAAGTGAGATGAGAGATTATGTTACAGATTTGATTCAATCAAATCCTGATCCAAATAGAATATATCATGTATCAATATTAAATAAGACAGGTAAACCTGGAGATTCAGTTGCTAATGTAAGGAAATAAAAATGAAAACTTTTAAACAAAAATTACAAGAATCAAGTCTATCAAGAGTAATGCATCATGTAAACAAAACACCAAAATTTGGAATTATGTCTCCACATAGACAAGAACATTCAGATGAAGAAAATGAAAGAAGATTTTCTGAATTAAAAAGCCATGTTAGAAAAATGGGTCATGGATATATTGAAATGAGGGGTGGATACAAAGAAGAAGGTGGATTTGTAAAAGAAAAATCTTTAATGATTCCAAACATTGAAAGAAAACATATGATGGAATTGGGGAAAAAATATGATCAACATTCTGTCATTCACAAAGATGAAGATGATTTTTCATTACTAGGTACAAATAAATCTCCAGGCAATCATCATGGAAAAGTTCATGCAAATTTTGATCATGGTGGAAAAAGTATTTCAGTAGATAGTAGGGGAAATAAATTCCAAGATTTGTTTTCAAAATTACATAAAGGAAAGCAAAGAAATCAAAAGTTTTTATTGAAAATGAGAGATGAACAATTTACATTAGAAGAAAAATTAGAAACTAGTATGTATTATACAAAGAAAAATGGCGATGAATGGTATGAAGTCTTTTAATGAATTTATAATTGAGGGAATGTATGATCCCTCAATATTCAAAGCAATATTTTTAGCAGGTGGTCCAGGATCTGGTAAATCATATGTTGCTGGAAAAGCAACAGGTGGTCTAGGAATGAAGGTTGTTAATTCAGATGATATATATGAACTTAAATTAAAATCATCTGGATTGGGAATGGACTTTACTAAATTTGATGATAAAGATTTTGAAAAATCTCAAATCATTAGAGATAAAGCAAAGAAACTTACAAAGATGAGAATGAGACAATGGGTTGATGGAAGACTTGGAATGATTATTGATGGTACTGGAAAAGATTATGAAAGGATTCAAACTGCCTCAGAAGGATTAAAAGGTCTTGGTTATGATACATTAATGATATTTGTTAATACATCTCTTGATGTTGCATTAGAAAGAAATCAAATGCGGCCTAGAACATTACCAGATAATATTGTAAAAGCAAGTTGGGAAGATGTTCAAAAAAATCTTGGAAAATTTCAAGGATATTTTGGTAATAAAAATTTTATTATTGTTGATAATAATGATCCAGATGAGGATATTTTTAGAAAAGTATTTGTTAAGATAAGATCAATAGTTCAAGAACCTTTGAAAAATCATATTGCTAAAAAATGGATTGATAAAGAAAAAAGATTAAAAATGAGAGAAGAATTTCAATTGAATGAGTTTGATGCACCACAAATTTATTGTGATATGGATGGAGTAGTTGCTGACTTTCACGCATTTACTGGAAAACATTTAGGAACAAAATTTAAAGATAAATATTGGCCAGATCTTCCAAAAGATACTTTTGCTAAATTACCATTAATGCCAGATGCAAAAAAACTTTGGAATTTTATTGGTAAATATAATCCAATTATGTTGACTGCTATACCTAGAGAAAGTAGAGGTGATATATCTAAACAAGCGGCAAGTGATAAAACTAAATGGATGAAAAAACATTTTAATTTAAAACAGAGTGATATGAGAGCAGTTTCTAGACAAGATAAACAACAGTTTGCTAAAGATGGTAGAGATGGAAGACCCAATGTTTTAATTGATGATCATGCGGGTAATATAAAAGAGTTTAGAGCAAAAGGTGGTATCGGTATTCATCATACAAGTGCTACTGATACCATTAATCAATTAAAAGATTTGGGATTTAAATAGGAAAATATGTCTGAAGATTGGGAAGATTTTGATTTTGGGTTTTCTGCGGTTGACGCAGATGAACTTGGTGAAATAGTTAGTCCTTCTAAAACAGCAGAAGCTGTTGGAAAAGTTGAAGTACAAAGCAATCATGTTTTGGAAAGACTAGATACAATTCAAACTATGCTGACATTAGAGGTTGATGCAAGAAAAAAAGAATTAGAACAAAAATATCAAAGTGAGAATTCTCAAGTTTTTAAAGATTTGGAAAAAATGATTATTCCTTTATTGAAAAATTTGCAAAAAAATCCAGATAAAGAATATATTTATTGGCCAAATAGAACTGAGAAACTACAAAAACAAATCGATAAAATCCTTGAAATCACTAGGAGTACAGAGGATAAGTAGTTATAAATATAACTACAACTCAAAGGAAAGGTTTCAACATGCCTATCATTCATCAAAAGAAGTATCCTACTTCATAAAAAAATAAAAAATTTAAAAACTCGGTAGGCTTTTTATAACCCATTTTAAGAGGTAATATGTTACGCATACTTATATCAATAATAACATTAATAATAATTCCATTTACTGTAGCAAACAGTAATATAACCCAAGATATTTGGGTTCCTCCTGCACCAACAATTCAACCAACAATTTTTAGTGAAGAAAGAATTATAAATCCCGTTGATTTGGATTGTATGTCTAAGAATATTTACTTTGAGGCGGCGGTCGAATCCACCGCAGGAAAAATTGCTGTCGGTCAAGTAGTACTAAATAGAATGAGTAGTGTTAAATTCCCAAATACAGTTTGTGGAGTTATAACTCAAGGAAAACATTATAAAAATGGTTTTCCAATAAGAAATAGATGCCAGTTTAGCTGGTACTGTGACGGCAAACATGATGTACCATTTAAGGGTAAACTTTGGAAAAAATCAGTAGAGGTAGCAAGGTTCTTACTTAAAGATAGAGAACACGTTGATATAACAGATGGTGCTACTTTTTATCATGCAGATTATATTCCAGATCCTAGATGGGCTAAAAATGTTAGAAAAACAGTTAAGATAGATAGACATATTTTTTATTCATCATCGAAAGATATTTAATGGGAAACAAAGTAATAAGTGAGTTAGATTTAATTACTGATTTACAATTGTCAACAGCAGATTCACTTGTTGTAAATGATGCTTCTGATAATAATAAAATTAAAAGAACTACAATTGAAAATTTAGCGGGAATATTAACAGGCAATTCTACATTTTCTTTTGATCTTATTGGTGATTTAGGAGTACAAGAAACAATATCAAATAATTCCACATTTGTTGTTAGGGGTGGTGCATATTCTACAACAGAAGAACCTTCACAAGATCCAGGAATTGTTACAGAAATAACACATACAGACATTCCTTACGCAGATGGTGATTACTTAACAATATATGCCAACACTGATGTCTTAGCAACAAAACATCATGTTTCAACTAGGAAAGTTGGTGATTTAAATGATGTTGTTGTAGATACTGTTCCAAATGATAATAATCTTTTAGCTTTTGATACTGCTACTGGAAAATGGACAAATCAAGATGCTATTGAAGCAGGATTGATACCAGCAGAAGGTGCAATTTCAATTCATATTGTTGGAACTATTGACAATGGTACTTGGAACGCTACTAATATTTCTCCACAATTTGGAGGAACAGGTGCAGATTTTAGTTTTCAAGGAGGAATGCACACTGGATTAGTTACATTTGCTAATGCAACAGCAACATTAGTTGCACCAACATCTGGACCAATTGATGCGGTTTTTGATGAAGATGATATGACAAGTAATTCAGCAACTGCTTTAGTTACTCAACAATCAGTTAAAGCATATGTGGAATCTAAAACTTCACAAACTATGAGTATAACAACTGGTTTGGATGGAAGTTCATCACAACAAGTTTTCTATATTGATGGTTTCCCAATAAAAAATAATTTACACGTTAGATATCCATTACATTTTCAAAAAGGTGCTAATTATAGATTTGATGTAAGTAATGGTTCAATGTCAGGAAAACAAATAAAATTTTCCACAACACCTGATGGAACTCATAACGGTGGCATTGAATATGATCAAGGTGTAGAAATTATTGGTGAACCTGGAACTGCTGGATCTTTTGTGAACATTCAAATAAAACAAAATGCACCAGATGTTTTATATCTTTACGAACATTTTACTTCTGGAATGGGAGGAACAGGTGGATCTGGTTCTGAGGATCAAAGAACACCTGTTTATACAACAGATGCTAATGGTTGGATACCTATAGATGGTAATAGAACAGCAAGTAAAGGTGATAAACTTTTAGTTGATTGTAGTACACAAGTCGTTACAATAAAATTACCAACATCACCAATTATTGGTGACAATATAAAAGTTGTTGATGCTACAGGATCGTCTCCAAATTTCAATATTATTATTGAAAGAAATGGACACAAAATAATGAAAGAAGAAACAAATTTTACTATTGCTACAGAAAGAGGTGCTTGTGAATTGGTATATTATGATGAAATTAACGGATGGGTATTAACAGAGAATTAATATGGCAAAATTAAGTAGATATAGAAATTATTATTCATCCCAGATGAGTCTTGATGATTTATCTGGAATAAATGCTACAGGTGCTTCAAATAATGATGTCTTAATTTGTGATGAAAATGGTGAATGGGTAAATAGACCTGGAATAAATTTAGTAGGAGGATATGATTATCTCGAAGTAGATGGTCAACAAATTACAGTAAACCAAATTGATCTTTCTACTGATGTTACAGGATCTTTACCAAATTTTGGTTATTTAAATGTTTTTGGATTAAGTGGTGGAAATGCAGAAGCACCATATAATCCAACAGGAATGCAAATTATAAATGGTGGTGACGCTTCACCAATTATTTAACGGAGAAAAATGGCTACTCAAATACAAATAAGAAGAGACACTGCAGGAAATTGGTATGGAAATAATACTGTTTTATCTGTAGGAGAATTCGGATATGAAACAGATACAAAAAGAATTAAAATAGGTGATGGTGCATCATTTTACAATAATTTGCATTATGTTCATGATCCAACTGCACCAACTCAAGAAAGAATAGATAATCCAATTTATTTAAATAAAATTGAAGTAGATGATAATAAAGTTCAAATTAATGACGCAGGATCTAATGCAAATGTTGATATACAAATTGATGGTTCTTCAGAATTAAATGTTTCTGCTGATGGTTTAAAATTATTTCAAGGTGAAAAAGTTAATGCTATTCTTGATGAAGATGATATGTCTACAAATTCATCAACTGCTTTAGCAACACAACAATCAATTAAAACATATGTTGATGCTCTACCAGGATCCACTAATGTTGGTGAATTATTAGATGTGACTACAGCAGGTGCAACATCTGGACAAGTATTAAAATATAATGGGGCGGCATGGACTCCAATGGATGACACAGATACCACATTAATATTAAACGGTGAATCTATTGGTTCTATGGGTGATGTTTCTTTGACAGAACCTTCACCAATTGCAGATGGACAAATATTAAAATGGAATTCTTCAAATAGTAAGTTTGAACCAGCAACAGAATTTTTTCTTAATCTCATTGATGATGATACCTTTACAGCTGGTGTCTCAGCACAAAGTGTTGCATCATCAGAATCTATTAAAGCATATGTAGATGCTCATATTCCTGATTCTGATTTAATAGATGATGATACAATGGGAACTGCTACTGCTACTACAATTTCATCCTCTGAATCTATTAAAGCTTATGTTGATAATACAGTAGGTGGATTGACATTAGGTGCCACAACATTAGGAGCATTAACTGATGTAGATGTTACTGGTGCAGCAACAAATAAAATTTTAAAATATAATGGTTCTAATTGGATTGTAGCAGATGATACAGATACAACTTTAACATTATTAGATGAAGATAATTTTGCGTCTGACTCTGATACACAAGCACCAACTCAACAATCAACAAAAGCATATATTGCATCACAATTAGGTTCCAATTACACTGCACCACCAGCTGGACAAAGTGCTTTAGTTGCTGGATGGAAAGTAATTACTGATGCAGAAAGTCCTTATGATGCATCTCCTGGAGATAGACTTTTTGTTGATACATTAAATGCAGCTGTTGATATTAATTTACCAGGTTCAGCAACAAAAGTGGGCGGTGCTTTTGCTGAAATTGGTGATGAAGTTATTATTATGCAAGTAACAGATGTCGCAACTAATCCATCTACAATTTTTACAGATGCAAATGATAATGATCTAATTGATTCAGCAGATGCTTCAGCTGGTATAGGACCAAAAATGGGATCTACTGTTTGGTTGGTATATAAAGATCAAACTGATGGATGGATATCAATTGGACATGATGGTACTAATTTACCATATGTATGATTTATAAATAGTTAAAAAGGAAAAAATAATATGGAAGCAATTAGTTTAAAAGGTACTGCAGACTCTGGTGGATCAGCTACAACACTTAGCAAAGCTACTATGGTTTTTTGTAGTGCAACAGGCAGTACAGCCACAATTACATTAGATGGTTCAGTCACGAATGGTTCTGGAAACAGTGGTACTTTAGATTTACCAGCTGGCCAAACTATATTAATTAGAAAAGGACCAAATGATACAATTGCAGCAAGTGGAGGAACACCATCATTAACTGCGGTATCATACAATAGTAATTCTATGGGAACTTACGAAGTATAGATAAATCTTATGACAAAACACTGGACAAAGATAGAACCAATATTTCTCACTGCTGTATTGGCATTAGTTGGTTGGATGTCTTTGGAAACAGTAACACACAAAACAGACATAGCAGTAGTTAAAGAAAAAGTGTCCTCTATACAAGAGGACATTGCTATGATTAGAAAAGATATTCATACATTAGCTACTGCAACAAATAAAAATGAAAAGGTTGATTTTATAGTGAAAAATTAAATGCCCTCTGAAAATTATCTTGGTAATCCAAATTTAAAAAATTCAAATGTACAAATAGAGTTTACTTCTGAACAAGTAAGAGAACTGCTCAGGTGTTCATCTGATCCAAAATATTTTATTGAAAATTATGTACAAATTGTTCATGTGGATCATGGATTAGTTCCTTTCAAGTTATATGAATATCAAGAAAGGATGATTCAAACTTTTCATAATAATAGATTTGTAATTTCAAAACTTCCTAGACAATCTGGTAAATCTACTACAATTATATCATATCTTCTTCATTATATAATTTTTAATGAAAGTGTTCAAGTTGGTATTCTTGCAAATAAAGGTGCTCTTGCTAGAGAACTTTTAAGTAGATTGCAAATGTCATTTGAACATTTGCCCAATTGGTTACAACAAGGTATATCAGTTTGGAACAAAGGTAATATTGAATTAGAAAATGGAAGTAAAGTAATGGCGGCAGCAACATCATCATCTGCTGTTAGAGGTTCTTCTTTTAATGTAATTTTTCTTGATGAGTTTGCACACGTTGATCCACCATCATTGGCGGAAGAATTTTTTGATTCTGTATATCCTACTATTTCATCTGGACAATCTACAAAAGTTTTTATTGTATCAACTCCTAATGGAATGAATAAATTTTATAAAATGTGGGTTGATGCAGAAGAAAAAAGAAATACATATATACCATTTGCTATCAATTGGGATGATGTTCCTGGTAGAGATGAAGAATGGAAAAAACAAACTATTGAGAATACTAGTGAAAGACAATGGAGACAAGAGTTTGAATGTGAATTTTTGGGATCTACTAATACATTAATTGATCCAAGCAAGTTAAGAAACATGCCTTATAAACCCCCAATTAGAAAACAACAAGAGCTTGATGTTTATGAAGAACCAAAAGATGGAAGAATTTATTGTACTTTAGTTGATACTGCTTCAGGTGTAGGACAAGATTATTCAGCTTTTATAATTTTAGATGTAACACAAATACCATATAAGGTTGTTGCAAAGTATAGAAATAATGAAGTATCACCAATTATTTTTCCTCATGTAGTTGAACAAATATCTAAAAAATATAATAATTCTTATTGCTTAATTGAAACTAATGGAAATGGAAATCAAGTTGCTGATATTTTATATTATGATATTGAATATGAAAATACAATAATAACATCAGCAGCACATGGTGGTCAAGAAGTTAGTGGAGGATTCAAAAAAAATTCTAGAATAGGTATTGTTACATCTAAAAATGTTAAAAGAATGGGATGTTCAACTTTAAAAGAATTGATAGAAAAAGATCATTTACATATTGAAGATTATGATATTATTTCTGAATTAATGACCTTTGCTGAAAAAGGAACATCATATCAAGCTGAAGAAGGATATAATGATGATTTGGTTATGTGTTTAGTTTTGTTTGGTTGGTTGGTAAATCAAAGATATTTTAAAGAAATAACAGATTCAGATATTAGAAAAGAATTATTAGAACAACAAGAGAGAATGAGTGATGAACATTCTTTACCATTAGGATTTTACAATGACGGATTTGATGACTCAGAATCCGTTGATTATCATGAGTGGAAAGAATTTAAATCTGGTTTGTATTGGAATTCCGAAATTTAATAAATATATTAAGGTAACACGTGAACATAAGTAGGTTAGATTTTTATTTAACACGCTAAATGTCTACTAAATATAATAAATTACAGGAGAATCAGAATGCCTTTCACTATCAGTCCAGGCGTACTATCTAGAGAGATTGATCTAACTACAGTAGTACCTACAATAGCAACAACACGCGGAGGATTTGCCGGTCCTTTTCTTTGGGGTCCAATTGAAGATCCATTGAATAGTGCGGTGTCCTCATCTTCAGATCTACAAAAAATATTTTGGAAAAAGAATGAATCTACTGCTGTTTCCTACTTATCTGCACAAAATTTTCTTCTTTACGGCGGTACTTTAGAAGTAAGTAGAATAGCAAATACTTTAGCAACTAATGCAACTACAGCAAACACAACATGGGGAGCTACAGTACCTGGAGAAACAGTTTTAATTAAAAATACAAAAGCATATGAACTTGGTTTTGATGAAGCATCTGGTGGATTAGTCACTAGTAATTACGGACCATTTGTCGCAAAATATGCAGGAGAAAGAGGTAATAGTTTAAGAATTTCAATTTGTGGACCAACAAGACCAGAAGTAGAATTAACAGGAACATATTCAATTAGTGGACCTTCTGGGGCTGCAACTTCAACTGATGCATTAGTTAATGAAGAATTAAGAGTTGGTGATGTAGTTACATACGATAGTGGATCTGGGGATGCAACTGCAGTTTGTATTAATATTGCTGGTGGCACTCCAACATTTGCTTCTAATACTTCAGCAGGAGCAGTTGCAAGTGTTGATAACACAACATTAACAAGACTAGCAAGATCTTCTTTTTCTCAACCTTCTAGTCATATGATAGGTCATGTTTCAGTAGCAAGAAATAATGCAGTAATTACTGGTTTTATGACAAAATTCACTGCTCAATTTGAGGTTGGTGACATTATTTTAATTGGAAGTGATTCTATAAGAATGACAATTGCATCAATTAATTCCGATACGTCAATGACTGCATCAAAAAAATCAACAGTAGATTTATCACATCAAGATTTTTCTAGAGAATGGGAGTTTGCAAGCCAATGTCCCGCAGATGACCCATCTACATCAGATTGGGCTGAAAGTATTGGTGCAGAAAATGATGAAATTCATATAGCAATAGTAAATTCAGATGGTAAGTGGGGAATAACAGGATCAGAATCTAAAGCAGGTGATGTTTTAGAATTTATCACTAATGCTTCAGTAGCAATCAATCATGATGGTGGAAAATATTATAAGACTTTAATTAATAATAGTTCATATTGTTGGTTTATGAATCATCCTCAAAATACTGGTGAAACAGTAAGTGATACAACTGAATCATCTTGGGGATCTGAAGCAGGGAATGGAACAAAGTTTCCATCTTCTGGAATGAGACAAACTTGGAATTTTAATGGTGGAGCTGATGGGACTGATATTTCAGATGGAGATTTAATTAGAGGATTTGATAGGTTTAAAGAACCCGTAGATTCTGACATTTCAGTAATATTTACTGGTGCAGCAAGCTCTGCAGTATGTAATCATGTTATTTCTTCTATAGCAGGATATAGAAAAGATATTATGGTATTTTGTTCACCAGAATTATCAGACGTTTTAAGTGAAACAAATCAAGCAAGTAATGTGATAGATTTTAGGAATAAATTACCTAGTTCTTCATATGCTTCAATGGATTCTGGTTGGAAAAAAGTAACAGATGGTTCATTAACAAGATACATTCCTTTAAATTCTGATTGTGCTGGATTAGCAGTAGAAACTGAAGATGCTTTTGGTGCATTTTATTCACCAGCTGGATTTACCAGAGGACAAATTAGAAGTGTTGTTGATTTAGTTTTTAATCCATCTGCTGATGACAGAGATAGAATGTATAAAAAAGGTGTTAATTCAGTTGTTAGATTTCCAGGACAAGGAACAGTCTTATTTGGTGATAAAACATTATTAGCTAAACCTAACGCATTTGATAGAATTAATGTAAGAAGACTTTTTATTAGTTTAGAAAAATC
>MDTG01106886.1_pt1 | contig 14032 bp, 14 predicted proteins | sample 811421 | NCBI WGS metagenome assembly MDTG01 (sample SAMN05326645, study PRJNA326480) | marine metagenome | isolation source: seawater | place: Pacific Ocean: South East | collected 2011 | reverse complement strand
AAATTTATGGCTGCTGCAGATATATTTTGTTTACCAAGCTACAGGGAAGGCTTTGGTATGGCAGCTTTAGAAGCAGGAGCATGTGCATTACCAACAGTTACTTCAAGAATTTATGGATTATCAGATGCTGTTGGTTCTAATACAGGACTTTTTCATGCGCCTGGAGACATCAAAGGTATAGAGACTGCAATAGTTAAATTAGTTAATGATAAAAATTTAAGATTAGAAATGGGAAGCAAAGGAAGAGAAAGGACAAAAAATCTTTTTGAAAAAAATTATGTTACAAGCGAATTTGTTGAATATATGAAAACCTTAAATTAACTATTACTTTTTTCTTGATGACACAAAGAACTAAAATAAAAACCCAGTGGTAAATAGTATACAATTGAAATCCAGTTGTTAAAAAAATTTCCCGTAGGTATTATTGGCCAAATATTTATAAATATTGCTGCCATAATACATATTGTAAAATCAGATAGATGGTTTTTCCCAATTATTAGATTTTTAAAATGAATAATAGTTTTATAAAAAAAGGTCATAACAAAAATTAAAAATATTACGAAACCCGTCGAACCAGTTTCTGCTAATAATTGGATATATGTGTTGTGTGGGTGAGTATTAAAAGAACTTGAACCAACCGCATATCTTTCATCTCTGCTATGTTTTCTATACATTTTAGGTCCTATGCCTAAAATCTTATTCTGTTCAAACATTTGTAATGAGGTTTTATATAGTGAGTCGTGAGTATTTGTTAGAACATGTTTTTTTTCAATCGTTTCTGTTAGAGCTAAAATTGGATGAAGAAACATTCTATTTTTTAGAGCTTCATCTTTAATTGTTAATGTAACTATTACTAAAACCGAAAAGACAAAACATAACAATCTTATTAATTTATATTTCTTAGTAAAAAATAAAATAAATATTATTGATAGCATTGTTAAAAAGAATGCAGATCTTTCCATGCTAATAAAAATTAATATATCTACCAATATTATTAAAATTACTGATAAAAAAATATATGATTTTCTTTTACTTCCAAAATAAATTAAAAATGCAATTACTATTGGCATCATTCTTGCTAAAAAACTACCTAACTTAAGCTCTTGAAAAAAAAAACTTGTTATTCTATCAGGATGAGAATGATGAAGTCCAATTACATTAAAACCCATAAAATATTGAAATAGGCCATCAAAAGCCAGAACTGAAAAAGTAGTTAAAAGTATTTTAAAAAAAATATTAAGAAATTTTACTTTATTCTGATCAATTATATAAATTATTGATAAAGCAAATATGCCGTGTCTGAAATATGGTAATGAAGATTTTAATGAATAACTAATATTCTCACTGTTCAAAGATGAAATGATTAAAACTGAATAAAATATCAAGAACCATACAAAAAATTTTATTTTAAAATATTCAAATTTTTTTTGTTTGAAAATTACGTATAAAAATAAGATATTTATAATTACAACAAAACCATCAGCAATAAAAGGCCCAGCAACTAAAGCAGGTGGAATGAAACAAATTAAATATAAAATAGTATTATTGATAATTTGCATTTGAGCTTTAAATATATTGTGAAAACATTTTTTTTAAAATATTTTCATCATTTTCAATATTTGATAATTTAATCTGCTGTTTAATACTTTCTATTTGTTCATTTGAAATATCAACACTACAATTTTCCTTAAATATTTTTTCATTTGCTGATTTTAATATTTCATTTGAATGAAATAGTTCTTCATGTAGTTTTTCTCCTGGTCTTAAGCCTATAAAATCTACCTTTAAACCTTTTTTTTTCTTTTCATTATAAATTTCAATATTGCTATCATTTAAAATTTTCATGACCATTGAGTAAATATTTATAGGTTTGCCCATATTTAAAACATTTATTAGTCCTCTATTCTCCATATTGCTAGTTTCAATAGTTAAATTTACAGCATCCTGTACAGTCATAAAGTATCTAGTGGCATTTTTATCAGTAATTGTTATTGGACCTCTCTTTGATATCTGTTCATTTAATATTGGTATTAAACTACCCGAACTTCCAATGACATTTCCAAATCTTACACAACTATAATTATTATTAGGATTAATTTTATTCATTGAACAAACAATCAGTTCACCCATTCTTTTACTTCTGCCCATATAGTTTATTGGATTTACAGCTTTATCAGTTGACACAAAGATAAATGTAAGATTATTTTGATCTTTTGTACACTCAAGAATATTAGTTAAAGAAATCAAATTATTATATATAGCCTCAATCGGATTCATCTCTACCACATCAACATGTTTATAAGCTGCCGCATGAAATATAAAATCAGGATTATGTTTTTTAATTATTTTCTTTAAAAGATCGTCATTGCATAGATTAATTAAGTAAAAAAATTTTACTAAATTATTTTCATTTGATATGTTATCAAAGTCTTTTTTTAATAGCGATAAATTCAACTCGTTAAAGTCTATTGCAATTAATTCTTTTACCTTCAATCTTGAAATTTGAAACATCAACTCTTTTCCTATCGTTCCACCAGCTCCTGTAACAATAACTTTTTTATTTAAAAATTTCTTTTTAAGATCCTCTGAAAAATTTTGATCTAGAATAGTATTGTGATCAAAATTAATAACTTTTTTAGTAGTATCATTACTTAAGTAATCTTCTAATGATGATATATTCTTATTATCTAAAGATAAATTTGAAATATTTTTTTCTATCTTTTTTATTTCAAAGCTAGAGGCACTTGGCATACAAATTAAAACTAGGTCAATTTTTTGTTTTTCAGTATCTAAAAGTTTTGGAGACACCACTTTAATACCATCTACAGTTCTTCCTATCTTATTTTTATCATCATCAACAAAATAAAGTATTTGAGTATTTGAATAATTTTGAAGCAATTTTTTAAGTTCCATACCTGTTTGACCAGCACCATAAATTACGTAATTTTTTAATTTTTTAGATGCTCCTCGATATTTATTATTGAATAGAAAATATTTTACAAAAATCTTTAAAGAAATATTCAAAAAAATAAATGTAGCAGAGTACAAAGTTAAAATTTTTGTATTTAAAAATCTAAAAAAAATTTTAGAATTATCAACTGCAAAATAACTAAGCACAATTAAAAAAAGTGATGTTAAAAAAAGACTTATTAAAATCTTTAAAATATTTTGATAATCAAAAAATTTGGTAAATTCGCTGTATGTATTAAAAAAATAAAGTATGGATATTTGAATAGAAATAATAATTAACCCTAGAGCTAAATATGACTTTGAAAATGGTAATAATCTTTCAGCATTGATGATAATAGCCAAGTAAAGGGACAAATAAACTATTGCAATATCTGCAAATAATTTGATTATAAATTTCAATTTATTGATAGATACACTCATTAATCTCAAACTTTACAATTTAGTAGCTTTCAAGAAGATTTTATTTATATAAATAATCATCTTTTGCAATTTCTTAAAACTAATAGTGTGATCGACTTGAAATGCTATTGAACTTTTACTCAATTTACTTGCATTTTGTAATCTTTTTTTTGGTTTGAAACCAAATTTTATAAAAGATCTTTCTCTATAAAGTTCTGAACATGAACCTTCATTACATCTTACATCTGCTCTAATTAATTTTTCAATTATTTTATTTCTGCTCCAACCTTTTTTTAAATATCGGTTATTAATTTGTATATAACATCTATAAAAAGCATGTGTAATATTTTTTGGAATAATTTGAACTTTCACTGATTTAAAATTTTTTAAACAATTCATAATTTTTTTTGAATTCAAATTTCTAATTTTAACAAAATTTTTTAGCTTTTTTAGCTGAATTCTACCAACTGCAGACTGAGTTTCAGTCAATCTTAAATTTGTTCCAAAAGAACCATGAACATATCTGTATAAGTTATTTTTATAATTTTTAATCATTAACCTTCTTATTTTGCCAATCTCTTTTAATTGCCAAATTCTTTCAAATAATTTTTGATTATTTGTGCCTATCATTCCTCCTTCACCTAAAGTTGAAATAATTTTATCATTACAAAAACTCCAAACAGATATATCGCCAAATGATCCAACATACGATTTACCAATTTTTGCACCATGAGCTTGAGAACAATCTTCAATGATTTTAATATTTTTTTTTTTACAGATATCTAATATTTTTGGCATGTCACATGGATATCCACCTAAATGAACACATACTATTGCTTTTGTTTTTTTTGATATTTTTTTTTTTATAAATTCGGGTGTAATATTCTGAGAATTTAAATCAATATCACAGAAAACTGGTTTTGCATTTACATTCACCACACAACTTGCAGAAGAAACATATGATTTTGAGGGCACGATTACCTCATCATTTTTTTTTATTTCCAAAGCTTTTAAAGCACATTCTAAACCTAAAGATGCATTAGCAATAGCAACTGAATACTTTAGCTTAAAATATCTAGAAAATTCAATTTCAAATTTTTTTCCTTGCTGTCCTGTCCAATAATTTACTTTATTACTTTTGATTATTTTTAAAACCTCATATGCTTCTTCAGATGAGTAAGATGGCCAATTAGATTTCATATTTAGTTTGATCCATTAAATTTATTTTTATCTTTAATCTCCTTCTTACCTGTAGATTTTATAATTACAAACAAAGTTTTTATTATTATTTTGATATCTAAAAGTAGATTATTATTTTCAGTATACCAAATATCGATCTTAAATTGTTCTGACCAAGTCATTGAGTATGAATCTTTAATTTGAGCCAGACCTGTGAGACCAGGTTTTACGTTAAATCTTTTTTTTTGTTCTGATGAATAAATTTCTTTATATTCATAATGCAAAGGCCTAGGACCAACTATGCTTAAGTCTCCTTTTAAAACATTTAAAAATTGCGGGATTTCATCTAATCTAGATTTTCTCAAAAAATTATTGAAGTTTGAGATTTTATGAGTTTGATTTTCCATTGTTCTAAATTTTATAACCTGGATTTTTTCACCTTTATAGCCACCCCTAGATTGAAAAAAAAAAATATTTTTTCTGTTAAATATTAATGCAAAAAGAAAAGTTATAAAAAAAATAAATAAAATTAATGGAGAAAGTAAAATAACAAATATTAAATCAAAAATCCTTTTTCTCATTACAATAACAAACTATTTCTTCAATTTGTGTTTTTTTCGAACAAGATAATATAATTTTACTTATTCTTTTGTTATTAATAGAATAGTTTAATAAATATTTCAAACTATGCTTTCTGGCCAATTTTAAATTTCCACCAAATGGTCTAATAGCTAAAAATTTTAATTTTTTAAATATTGTCATAGATCTCTCGTATTCTTTTTCAATCGGATTTCTATATATACATATAATTTTAAAAAAATTATGTGATATTGAGTGTCTTAAAAAAGATTTTGTATATGGAAAAAGATATATTTCTTTAACAATTTTCTTTTGTTTTAGCATTTTGAATAATTTAATTATTTTTTTTGAGTTTTTGGAGAAGTTTTTCAGTCTTTCATTTTCGTTAGATAGATTTCCACGCCACATCCATTGGATAAAAATTTGTTTATCATCACCTAACTTTTTTTTGTAATAGTTAAGTTTTCTTAAAAATCTTTTTTCTGAAAAAAATTTATTTTTGAAATTTGGTTCAGCTAATTTTAAGATTAATTTAGTTTTTTTTTTTCTTTAAAAATTTTTGATATTTTATTAAACGATTTATATTCGGAAGAAAGATGAAACATTTTAAAATTTTCAAGTGCATAATCTAAAACCTTTAAAGAGTTTTCTTTATTTTTGATAGACATTGTTCCAAATACAACTTTATTGATTGCTCTCATTGGTATTATTTATCTCCTAAATTAACAGCACATTTCCACAAAAATCTTTCAGAGCTTTCTGTTGCATTAAAAGAGTTCCGTCCATGTAGTAATTCTCTATCTTTCCATGTAATCGCATCACCAGGAGAAAGTTTGACTTGTTTCACTTTTTCTTTAATCTTTTCTGAACTACATAAATATTCAAAAAATTCTCTTGCCATTTTCAATTTTTTTTTATTATTTTTTTTGGATACACAAAAATAATTAAAATTTACCAAATATTTGTCTTTTTTATATTCATCAATTACTTTCTCAATTCTTTCATCGCCCGATCTTTCATGCATAAGTTTTTCTGACATCAAATCAGTCAATAATCTCTTGTTATCTTCTCTTAGGCAATCAACAAGATCTTTTGTGTCTAAAAAAATTGTTTCACCTCCTTTTTTTGAATTAGCTACACAACACATCAATGTTGCATTAGGAAAATTTGGTATATAACTACCATCTGTATGCAATGGTTGTTCTGACGAAGAGTGTCTGTAAGCATCTTTAAATGTAGGATCAAATCTTACTTCCATCCATACCTCATTAGTTCTTTGATTGTCCCTATTTCCAGCCTTTACATCTTCAGCAAAATTATAAAGTTTACCAAATGAGGAACAAAAAAATTCATAAAATTTTCTTATTTCATTTCCTGATTTATCAGATTTTATTAAAAAAACTTTATTTTCATCTTCATTCCAAGCATTTAAAAGACTCTGACCAATTCTTGAAAAGCTTTTGTCATTTATATCAAATTCTAAAATCATTGTTTAAAAATTTATATATGCTATTAAACTTTACTTAATAATGATAAATAAAAAAAACTTTAAGCAAATTTATATATCATCTATAATTGTTATATTACTTGCCTTTATTTCTGCAATCATTTTTTTTTTTAAAAATTCTGATAACAAAAACTATATAGCAATAATTGACATTAAACTTGCAAAATCGATTGACCATATATTTTTAGATAGCTCGGCAAGCGACTTTATTACAGATTATACTGCTAGAACCTTTGATATTATGATACCTCAATATGTTTGGGGGACAAATCCTGGAGGTTTAATAGAAGTAAAATTATTTACCTCAGGTAAGAGAGAATTTTATCTTAATGAATTACCTGAATTAGAAAAAAAATTAATTAAAAATATTCCTGCTCTAAATAAAATAATATTAGATGCATTTACTAAATCATATAATGAGGGAGTTGATCAAGATATTTTAATTGGAAAAGAGTTATTTTACTGGAATATGTCCCGTAAACCTATTTTCACAGGAACTATTAAAACTAAGGTTAGGTTTAGAAAATTACAATTGACAGAGCTTGAATTTATTTCTATCTCAATTTTTATATCACTATCATTAATTACTTTTGTTACGGCTTATTATATCAGTAGAAAAAAAAAAAATTGAGCAATTAATATAATTGTAAACTAAGCTTTTATATTATTACTTATCCAAATTTGAACACTCAATAAACAAAATAATATCTCTACTCTTATTTTTGAACTAACTGACTTCTCTATTATGCTTGACACATGATCCTTATTAAAAATTGAGTCTTTTGAAGTAAGTATTTTCTCAATTTTTTTAACTTCCTCTGGTTTTTTAATTATGTCTATTAAGGGAAATGAAAATCCTTGTTTTCTCTCATAAACAAAATCTTTAGGTAAGTATTTTTTAGCAACTTCTTTTAAAAAAATTTTTTGTTTTTTTTCTGTAACTAGATCAAAAGAGTCTAATTGTGTCATCGAAAATTCTATTATTTCTTTACTTAAAAACGGCGACCTGCTTTCAACAGAATTTAACATTGAACATCTGTCAAGCTTGTTTAGTAAACTTAAGGGCAGAGTATAATTAATATCTATAAATTGGGATTGTCTGAATAGATCTAGTTTATCATCCTTAAAACTTAAAAGATTTACATCTAAAAAAAACTCAGGTTTAACTATTTTTTCTCTTAAATTTTTTAAAAGAAAATATGGAATTTTATAAATCTGCCGGCTATTTAACAAATAAAATAAGTATTGTGACCCTTTAAAATTATTATTTCCAAATTTGTTAGATAGAAAACTTAAATATGGAAAATTTATATTTAAGAATTTTTTTTTGAAATTTGCGATTTTTTTATAAATCTTGTAATGATTGTATCCTCCAAAAATTTCATCACCACCATCACCACCTATTGCAACTTTATAACCATTTTTAAATAAATTTTTAAAAAGTAGATAGGAAGGAATAGTTGATGAGTCTAGTATAGGCAAATCAAACTTTTTGATTATATCAATCATTTCATCTACAGTATATTTATCAATTTCAATTTCATGATGATTTGTTTTAAATTCATTAGAAATTTTAGAAATATGTGCTCTTTCATCAAATTTTTTATTTTTGAAAATTACCGAAAAAGTATCAATTTTTTTTTGTTTGGATGCAATGGCCGTTATTAAACTTGAGTCTAACCCACCACTCAAAGTAATGCAGCTTTTTACGTCAGATCTAAGACATTTCTCAATACTCTTATTTAGTATTATATCAAATTCCTTTTCTCTTGTACGAGAATTTTCAACAGTCTTTAAATTCAATTTCCAATATTTATTTTTAGAAAGAACTTTACTATTCAAATTTATTTTTATATTTTCACCAGGCTCCACTTGATAAATGTTTTCAAAAATTGTTTCGCTTTTGTTAATTGGAAATCCATTTAGTAATGTCTCATTTAGTACTTTCTTATTCAGTTTTGCATTATCATTAAAAATTCTTAATTCGGATGAAAAAATAAATTCATTCTCGTTAGATTTGTAAAAAAGAGGTTTTTCCCCCAATCTGTCTCTTCCAATAAAAATATTATTATCCCTTTTATCAAACAAAGCTAATGCAAACATTCCCTCAATTTTTTCTAAAAATTTTTCTCCCCATTTAATATATGATTTGATTATTACCTCAGTATCACTATCAGTTTTAAAATTATAATTATTCTTAAGTTCATCCTTTAATTCCAAATAATTATAAATTTCTCCATTGAATATAAGTATGATATTTTGATTGTCATCAATCATTGGCTGAGTATTGTCTTTTGATAAGTCAATTATAGATAATTTAGTATGTCCAAAAATTATATTTTTATTTTCTGAAATCCAAACTTTTTCTTCATCAGGGCCTCTGTGATTTAATAGTTTTATTTTTGATTTGATCCAGTCGTAATTATTTACATCTAAATTTTTAGAATATTCAATTGATCCAATTATTCCACACATAATTATTCATTTTTAAATTCTAAACACCTTTGTTATATACTTATATAAATCCAAAATGTATTACAAATCTAGTATGAGAAACTTAAATTTAATTTTTCAAGGAATAATACCAAAATTTGTAAAATTATTACTAAAAGATCTTCATAATACATTAACTGGTAACTTCATTACTAAAAATTTAAAAGGCAATAAGAAAAATTATTTAGATATTTTTAATGAAATTAAGATAAAAAAATATCAGCAAATCGATAATTTTATTAATGATAATATTTTTAGAGAAATAGACAGAAAATTTATTGATGATCTAGCTTTAATTTCTCAAGTATCTATAAAAAAATCGGAGGTAAATTATCAGCATGGAAGATTGATTTATTCAATTTTAGATAATTATATAAATAGTAATAAAAAAAATCTACAAAATTTTTTATTTGTTGATGTAGGAACAGCAAAGGGTTTTTCATCTGTAATAATTTCAAAATGTGCCATAGATAATAATATTAACTTTTCTGTTTTTAGTTTTGATATTATTCCTCACAATAAAAAAATTTATTGGAATTCAATCAAAGATTTAGATGGAAAACTTTCTAGAGAGGAGCTTTTAAATGATTATAAAAAGTTTACTAACAAGATAAGTTTCATTAAAGGTAGAACTAAAAAAAAATTTAGTAAAGTTTTATCTTCAGATAGGCTAAATTTTGTTTTTTTAGACGGATCACATGATTATGACGATGTAAAGTATGAATTTGATTTTATTAAGCAAAAACAAAAAAAAGGGGATATAATTTTTTTTGATGATGTCACTCAGGGACATTTTGATGGCATTGTAAAATTGGTAGATGAAATAAAAAAAAATAAAGATTATAAAATAGAAATCATAAATTCTACAAATTTCAGGGGATATGCTATTGCAAGAAAGTTAGATTAAATGATTGGAATTTATTATCAAAAAAAAATTCTCAATTAATTGTTCAATTTTTTAGGTAATAAATACTTATTTCTCTTTGACATTTGAGTTATTTCAAGTAAAAAAAACTTGCCTGGTGATTATTGCGAAAGGGTCATACCCGATCCCATTCCGAACTCGGAAGTCAAGCCTTTCTGCGCCAATGGTACTTTGTCTTAAGACATGGGAGAGTAGGACGTTGCCAGGCAATTCGTAAAATGAAAAATCATATATTAGTTACTGGTGGTGCTGGGTTTGTAGGATCAAACCTAATTGATTTAATTTTAAAAAGAACTAATAAAAAAATAATAAGTTTAGATAATTATTCCACTGGAAGCAAAAATAATCATATTGAAAATAAAAGAGTTAAATATTTAACAGGTAATACTGCTTCAATAGATAAAACCCTTTCAAAATATAAAAATAAAATTCACTCAACTTTTCACTTTGGTGAATTTGCAAGAATATTTCAAAGCTTTAAAGAATTTGATAAATGTTACGATTCTAATTCAATTGGAACCAAAGCTGTATTTAAGTTTTGTTTGGAGAATAAAATAAAATTAATTTACTCTGCAACCTCAGCAAGCCTTGGTAATTCTGGAAAAGATAAAAATTTATCTCCATATGCTTTTACTAAATCAAAAAATTTAGAATTATTAGAAAATTTAAAAAAATGGTTCAATTTCAAATTTGAAATTATTTATTTTTATAATGTTTATGGACCAAGACAAATTAAAACGGGAAACATGGCTACTGTGATTGGTATTTTTGAGGATTTATATCTTAGAAAAAAGGCTTTAACTGTAGTTAAACCAGGAAGTCAAACAAGAAGATTTACCCACATTTATGATACAATAAATGTATGTTATACAGCTTGGAAAAAAAATAAATGTGCACATTATAGCATTTCTCATAAAAAAGCTTTTTCTATTTTTGAGGTAGCAAAAATGTTTAAATCAAAAATAATATATTTGAAGCCAAGAGCTGGAGAAAGATATGCTTCAGCACTTACCAAAATCTCTTATAATAATAAAATAATTCGAAAATATGGAAAAATAAATTTGAAAGATTATGTAAGTTCGTTTATTAAAAGTTCTAGTTATGAAAATTAAAAGTTCACTTAAATCTATAAAAAAAAGAGACTTAAACTCAAAACTTGTTAGAAGACGGGGCAGAGTTTACATAATTAATAAAACAAATCCTAAATTTAAAGCAAGGCAAAAGTAATTTATGGAAAATGAAGACCATAAAAAAACTTGGAATAATTTCACAAAATTTGTACTGTGGGGAACTGTCGCTGTAGTATTTGTTTTAGTTCTCATGGCAATATTCTTGTTATAATTTTAATTTATGAAAATAGTTTCAATTAATGAAAATAAAGAAGTAGAAAAAAGAATTTCTATTACACCTGAAATGGCGAAAAAATATATTTCAAATGGTTTTAAAGTAATTGTTCAAGAAAATTATGGAGTACATTTAGGTTTTTTAGATAATGAATATAGAGAGGTAGGAGTTGAAATAAAAACAGATGAAAAAGAAATTATAGATGAAGCTGATATAATTGTTCAATTAGGTTTATTACCAGATGATAAACTGGAATACTTAAAAGAAAATCAGATATTTATAGGTGCTTTGAACCCTTATATAAATAAAGAAAAAATTGAAAAATTAATAAAAAAAAAAATAAGTAATTTTTCATTAGAATTATTACCAAGAATTACAAGGGCACAGTCAATGGATATTTTGTCTTCACAGGCAAATTTAGCAGGATATAAAGCAGTGATAGAGTCTTTTGCAAAATTTGAAAAAGCTATACCAATGATGATGACTGCAGCAGGCACTATTCCAGCAGCAAAAGTCCTAGTTGTTGGTGCAGGTGTCGCTGGTTTGCAAGCTATTGCAACCGCTAAAAGAATGGGAGCCATTGTATTTGCAACTGATGTCAGAATGGCCTCTAAAGAACAAGTAGAGAGTCTTGGTGGAAAGTTTTTAACCGTAGAAGGTTCTGAGAATTTAGAGACTGAAGGTGGTTATGCAAAGGAAACTTCTGAAGAGTTCAAAAAAAAGCAGGAAGATTTATTGTCTGAAACTTTAAAGAAAATTGATATTGTAATTTGTACAGCGTTGATCCCCGGAAAAAAAGCTCCGTTAATAATTAAACAGGAAATGATCAACAGTATGCAACCAGGTTCTGTTATTTATGACTTAGCAGCAATACAAGGTGGAAATACTGCCTATACTAAATGTGATCAAATAGTTGAGAAGAATGGCGTCAAAATTATGGGTGAGGCAAATATACTTAATAAGCTACCAACCTCAGCGTCAAATTTATATGCAAAGAACGTATTTAATTTTATGTTAAATTTATATGATAAAGATAATAATAAAATTAATATTAATTTAGAAGACGAAATTATAGAAAAAACACTTATAAAATAATTATGGAAATAGATCCTTTTATATTTAGATTAAGTATATTTATTCTTTCAATTTTTATAGGATATTACGTAGTATGGAGTGTGACTCCATCTTTGCACACTCCATTAATGTCTGTGACAAATGCAATTTCATCAGTGATCATCGTTGGGGCAATCATAGCTGCATTGGCTAATGTTGATGGAAATATTTTTTCTTCATCAAGTTTATTCGGATACCTAGCAATTACTTTAGCAGCAATAAATATTTTTGGAGGGTTTTTAGTAACTCAAAGGATGTTAGCAATGTATAAGAAAAAAAAGAAAAATAAATAATCATGTCAGCAAATTTATCTGCATTATTTTACTTAGTTTCAGGAGTTTTATTTATCCTAGCTCTAAGAGGGCTTTCTTCTCCTGAAACGTCTAGACAAGGTAATTTTTTTGGAATTCTTGGAATGGTTATTGCTATAACTGTGACCTTTCTATCTGTGGGGAATTTTTCAGTGGGATTTATTTATGTATTAATTTTTCTTCTGGTTGGAGGTTCATTAGGTGCATTTATTGCTTATAAAATCCCAATGACTGCTATGCCAGAGCTAGTTGCAGGTTTTCATAGTTTAGTAGGGTTGGCAGCAGTTTTTGTTGCAATTTCAGCTTTTATAAATCCCGTTGCTTTCAATTTAGGAACACCTGGAAATATTAAACTTGCAAGTTTGATAGAAATGTCGATAGGTGCTGCAGTTGGAGCAATAACTTTCTCTGGTTCAATTATCGCTTTTTTAAAACTTCAAGGTATTATGTCTGGTGCACCCATAACTTTTAAAGGACAACATATTTTAAATGCAATAATTTTGATTTCAATAGGATTAATTACATATTTTCTATGTTCAACACAATCCTCAAATTTATTTTGGATATTGATTAGTGTATCTTTTTTAATAGGTTTTTTACTTATAATACCAATTGGAGGTGCAGACATGCCAGTAGTAATTTCAATGTTAAATTCTTATTCTGGATGGGCTGCTGCTGGAATTGGTTTTACACTTGAAAATACTGCACTAATTATCACTGGAGCACTAGTTGGATCATCAGGTGCAATCTTGTCATATATTATGTGTAAAGGGATGAATAGATCTTTTTTTAATGTCATATTAGGAGGCTTTGGTTCTACTGACGAGACTACATCAAAAAATAAGAATAAAGAACAAAGACCCGTTAAAAGTGGGAATGCAGATGATGCAGCTTTTTTAATGAAAAATGCTTCATCAGTGATAATTGTTCCCGGATATGGAATGGCTGTTGCGCAAGCACAACACGCACTTAGAGAAATGGTTGATACACTTAAGAAAAATGACATCAAAGTATCATATGCAATACATCCTGTGGCAGGAAGAATGCCAGGGCACATGAATGTTCTTCTGGCAGAAGCCAACGTCCCATATGATGAAGTATTTGAATTGGAGGAGATCAATAATGATTTTGCAAATGCAGATGTTGCATTTGTAATTGGAGCAAATGATGTAACAAATCCTGTTGCTAAAACTGATCCTCAAAGTCCAATTT
>MDTG01072235.1_pt1 | contig 14032 bp, 8 predicted proteins | sample 811421 | NCBI WGS metagenome assembly MDTG01 (sample SAMN05326645, study PRJNA326480) | marine metagenome | isolation source: seawater | place: Pacific Ocean: South East | collected 2011 | reverse complement strand
TGCGTCATCGCCTTCCAATCCATCAAACCCGTCCTGAGGCGAGTTGATCATCGGTCCAAGTTCTTCGAAGGCCTTCTTCATCGGCCCGTCGTTGCCCTTTGGGTCGGCGATGACACGGCGAACGGGCAAACCGCACGTGGTCGCGAATTCGAAGTCACGTTGGTCATGACCGGGGACGGCCATCACCGCGCCCGTGCCGTAGGAAGCGATGACGAAATTTCCGAACCACATGGGGATGCGTTCACCCGTCAAAGGATGGATGACGTGGAGACCGGAGAAGATGCCTTTCTTCTTCTTCATCTGCTTGATGCGGTCGAACTCAGACAGCAGCGCCACCTCATCACGAAGGTCACGCCAGGCCGCTTCCTCCGGACGACCAGCCATCAGATCAGCGGCCATCGGGTGCTCGGGGGCCATCGTCAGGAAGGTCACGCCAAACAAGGTGTCCGGACGTGTGGTGAAGACGCGAACCTCGCCGAGATTGTCCTCGAGCTGAAAGGCGATTTCCGCGCCTTCAGAGCGACCCAGCCAATCCTTCTGAAGCAAGGACACGTGTTCTGGGAAGTCGATGGCGTCCAGCCCGTCGACCAATTCCTGAGCGTACTTGGGCAGGTCGAGGAACCATTGGCTCATGTCCTTCTGGATCACTGGGCCGTTGCATCGCCAGCACCGGCCCGCTTTGACCTGCTCGTTGGCCAGCACGGTGGTGCACGGCTCACACCAATTGACAGGAGCTTGTTCGCGGTAAGCCAAGCCTTGTTCGAGGAATTTTAGGAAAAACCACTGGTTCCACCGGTAATAGTTGGGGTCATGGCTCTTCACCAGTCGGCCCCAGTCGTACGAGAAGCCCATCCGCTTGATTTGCGCGGTGATGCTGGCCATGTTTCGCTCGGTGATGTCGTGAGGATGACCTCCTTCTTCGATCGCAGCGTTTTCAGCGGGCATACCAAAGGAATCGAATCCCATGGGGTACAGCACATCGAAACCGCGCATCCGCTTGTAACGGGCCACAGCATCCCCGATGGAATAATTCCGGACGTGCCCCATGTGCATCTTGCCCGAGGGATAGGGGTACATCTCGAGGCAGTAGAAGGTCGGGCGTTCGCCTTCGTTGGGGGCGATGAACACACCTTCCTCGTCCCAGCGGCGCTGCCACGCCACTTCATCGACGCGAATCGGTTCGTCGCTCATGGGCCGTCCTCGGGCCGTCCGAGCCGCGCTATGGACTTGAAACCAACCGCCTAGGAGCGGCGTTCCATGTCGGTCCGCTCAAGCAGGTAAATCGCCTCGCGCGTGAGCACGTAACGGGAGCGTACGCCCATCTTTTGCTTCTCCACCAGACCGTAGCGTTCCAAAGTGCGGAGATGATGGGAGATGAGTTGCTGGCTTCGCTCCAGCCGTCGAGCAAGTTCAGCCTGCGTTGGGAAGTCGCCCATCAAGCCGTCATCGTCGAGCATGGTCAAGATGCGCCCTTGCAAAGAGTTGGGGTCCATCGAGAGTGGGGGGACAGGGAGCTGATCTTCAGCAACCCCTGGGTGAAGGTCCCGTGTGAGGGGGTAGAACCGGATGAGACGCCCGTCCTTTCGCCGCCAGATTTGCTCTTCGCGTTCAAGCACGCGAAGGTGGTGGGTGGTTTGCCCGTTGGACAAATCCAGCGCACCCATGAGCGCACGGAAGTGGCACCCTGGGTTGGCCTGAAGGTACCCCATGATGCGTCCACGTTGGAAGCGCCCGTCCGTGGTCTCCTTGGTTCGTCCGATGAAACCGATCAGCCACAAACCTGCTGAGGAAGCGGGCAGACGCCACGCTTCGTTGGTCAGGAATGCGGTCGCGAGGAGACCGAGGATGGACGTGGACACCACGGTGGCAACCACCGCTGTTGGGGTGATGATTTGACCGTCGCTTGGCGCTTCAACGACCGCTTCAGGTCCGTCTTGCGTCGAGGTCCCTTCCGCTTGGGCGGGTGTGGACATCCGCTCCTCTTGCACCTCGAGGATGATTATCGGCGTCGCGTCAACGCCGGCACATGCAGGCGCTTCATCTGCATCTTGCACGGTGTAGATGCCCCTCAGGTCAGCCCGAGGAGCCCAGTTGGCGATAGTTGCGCTGGACAGGGCCAAGTACGACGAAGGGCCCGTTTGGAGCACCCAACAGGCCTCGCCGGAGGCTTGCAGACCAATCCACGCACCCTCCTCGGTTCTGGTCGGTGCATCGGGTGCGGCGGCATCCTCGCCGTCGGACGCATCCAGATCCTGAACCCCCACCGAGAGAGACGCAACGTGCGCCACCGGCCGAGCAGCCTGCAACTGGAATTCCATGGCGTAGGTACCGTCGGTCAATGCGTCGCCTTCGGAGGTGGTGAGCATGAAACCGCCCATGTCCAAACGCAGCACGGCGTCCGTGGATGGAAGGTGATACTGGCGGCCATGACGACCTTCACACCCGACCATCTGATCCAACAGGACCAACCCCTCATCGTCGTAGAGGATCATCCGACCGGAGCAGACGCCTTGCAGCACAAGGTCGGTGGCGCCTTCCTTCGGGTGAACGTCGATGTGCAGCGAAGGAATCACTTCCTCGTCCTGTTCGAGCCAAGCCTCAATGGACAGCCCATCGTCGGACGCGCACCCCTCGGCTTCTTCGTGTTCCACCGTCACGGTGGTGGCGGCGCTCAGGGCAAGGTCATCGGATCGGGCGACGATGGCGTAATTCCCGCTGGGCACCGTGCAGCCCTGAGCGTCGACAAGGCTCCACCCAAGCCCTTGGAAATCGAGGTGCTCTCCTGCGTCGATGGAACGACGGTCGTCGAGGTCGATGCAAGGTGCGTTCCATCGGCTGTCGTACACCACGTGGCCCGTCGCATCCGCTGCCCACCAATCCGCACGGCATGTCGTCGTCGTGTCAATGACGAGATCGTCTCCCCCAAGGTTGCTGATTCGCATGGTCGGTTGAACGATTTGTCCAGTCCTGTACGCATCAGCGCCATCAAGTCGAAGCGAGAGGCTGAGGTCGCCGGTGCCGGTTTCATGCCCGTGCGGCATGTGCTGCACTGTTCGCTCGCCAGATGGCGTGGACAGCATGAATGTCCCTTGGTCGTCGAGGTCCTCTGCACCGAGGGTGATGGCGGTCACCAAACGGACTTCCCAAGGCGCCAAGGCCTCAGCTTCGTTCTGACAGGAGGCAAAAGGAGCCCAATCAGCGCTGACGAGGTGCAACGTGCACGCCTCGGTCGGCCACTCCAAGGGCGTGGGTCCTGCGTTTCGCCAACGCAGGAGGAGAACTTCACCCTCATCGGCGACCTCGGAGCGCTGCACGCTGATGCCTTCCAGAAGGAGGGCTTCAGGCCACGCAACGGAACGCTGTACGTCAACCGAAGTGCTTGCCGAGACGCCCGAGGCAGGATGGAGCACGCGCACATCGTAGGTCCCGGTGGAAAGGTCCAGTTCAGCGGCATCGACCGTGAACGACGCTTGCAGGGCCTCATCACCCGGAGCCAGTCGTAGGCCGCGTTCTTGACCGCGGCACGCTTGCGCACCGTCAACGACCGTTGTGCCGCTCGCATCTGCAATGGAGAGCACCAAACCGCACGAGGGGTCTGTGGTGGTGTCCACCGTTTCCGCAGTTGGATTGACCAACCCGGCGGCGAGGGTGAGCACGTTGCCATCGGTCAACCACGGCCGATCCAGCGGGTTCACGTCGAGCGCAACGCGGAGGCCGTCGTCCTCCTCGGCAGAGACCGTGCCTGCGAAGGGCATGGCGACGAGCATCGCCAACAGAACGAGGGTCAGCGCCCCGCGCCCACGCTGGTTCATATCTGGTGAACACTGCTCTCCCTTGAAAGGGCAGCGGTTCCTGAGCGAGCCATGCCCGAGCCAGAAGCCACCCTTGTTCACGCCTCCCCGGGGTGCGAGGTGCTGCAGGCACAACTTGGCGGTTGGGACAACCTCAACCACCTCATCGTCTGCACGGCCACCAAACACGCGGTGGTGGTGGATCCTTTCGATGCAGCATATTGGTTCGAAGTCGCCAATTCCCGTGGCCTGCACCTCGTCGGAGCGTGGCTGACCCACAGCCATTGGGACCACACCAAAGGTGTTGAAGAGGCCATCAAGCGCGGAGGAGTCGGATTCGAAGTCGTCGTTCATCAAGCGGAAGCAGAGCGGGGTTGGGAAGGACCGCACACACGAACCCTGAACACTGCGCCTCATGTGGCCACGGCCCTACACGTTGGAGAACTGACCTTCGAAGCCGTCCGAACGCCTGGGCATACTCCGGGCCATCTGACCTTCCTCGGCCACGGTATCGTGATTTCAGGCGACTGTCTGTTCTTGGGACGATGCGGTCGGGCTGACTTGCACGGAGGAGATCCAGCGGCCTTGCGCGCCTCGTTGTTGTACCTCCGAGGCAGGATGCAAGCCCTACCTCGCGATTGGGTTGTGCTGCCGGGTCACGCCTACGAACTGGCAGACGGGCGTGTACCTCATCACCTCACACTGGCCGATGTCCTCATGGGAAACGAAGCCATGGCCGCCCTCGATTCTGACGAAGCGTGGGCTGCGCTGCCTTTCCTTGCGTTTGACGACGCGCTGGCGCGTCGTGCTCGCGGTCAAAGCTGATCCAGGTCGGGCATGCTCGGCATGGACGAACGTTCGGCTTCGGCTTGCTGTTGCTCGTATTGCTGCCATTGAGGCACCGGGGCAGCTGCACCTTGACCGGTCCATCCGAGTGCCCTTGCCTCATCGAGTTGGCCTTGCGCCACGTAGTAGTTGATCCACTCTTGACGGCGCTCTTCTTCTTCGTCGAAAGCCGCGTTGGACAGTTTCTCGTTCTGCCGGGCTACGAGAACCGCCTTTCGGCCGGCGTTGCGGGCGATCATGGCCAGCGCTACGGCCGCGAGCATCAGGCCGACAACACCTACCAGCACGAGCGTCAGCGTGTCGATTTGGGCACCAATGTCCCCTCCACCAAGCGAGGCGTCACCGTCACCGTCATCCTGCGGTGCCGTGATGGTGCAGGTGACCTGTCCGCGGACACCGACCTCGATGCTCGGGTCGTAGGGGCATGGGTCGGCGTCATCCGAAGTGCCGTCATCATCCGCATCTGGGCAACCGAAGGTGTCGTCGGTTGAGGTCCCGAAGATCTTCCTGCAGCCGTCCGATTGGTAAGCGTCAAGAGTGATGTTGTCACCATATCCGTCGCCGTCGAAGTCAAGTTGCTGAGAGACACGCAGCGGGAAAGCGTCAGGAAGGTTGCCGGTTGGGTTGTCGCCCCGTCCATCACCGTCCCGGTCCGACCATTGCGTCACGTCGCTGGGGAATGCATCGCCTTGCTCTTCGCGGAGCATCAGGAACATGCCTGGATTGTCTTCGTCTTCCACCGAGACCATCTCGAAGAGGTAATTATCGCCGCGGCCGTCACCGTCGCTGTCCTTCCACTGGAGTCCGTCATCCGGGAAGACGTCGTCCACGTCAGCCCAGCCGTCAAAGTCCGCATCTGGGCAACCAAGGCGACCTGACTGGTTGGACCGGCCGTACTCGTCTACGCAGGCGTCGCCTCCACTGACCGCGTTGTTGTCACCGTACCCGTCCCCGTCGGTGTCGTTCCACTGGAAGGGGTTGTTCGGGAAGGCGTCAACGTTGTCCATGTAGCCGTCAGCATCGCTGTCCGGGCAGCCGCGGCTCAGCGGCGCTTTCGAGCTTCCTGGCAGCGTGGGACAAACGTCACCAGACTCGGAAACGCCATCGCCATCTTCGTCAACGAAGTTGTCTCCAAAGCCGTCGCCGTCGGTGTCCTCCCACTGGAGGGCATCGTTCGGGAACCGGTCGCCGTTGGTGCCGCTGGGGTTGTCACCATAGCCGTCACCGTCGGTATCGGCCCACTGGCTGGAATCGTCCGGGTACAGGTCAGGGTTGTTGCCGTCAGGGTTGTCGCCACGGTTGTCACCGTCGCGATCTGCCCATTGAGTGCCGTCGTCCGGGAAGGGTTCCCCAGCGTTGGACCAGCCGTCACCGTCACGGTCAGCGCACCCAAACACGTCTCCTTCCGAGGTCCCTGCTTGATTTGGACACGCATCTGGCTGGTTGCCGCTTTCGTTGTCACCGTATCCGTCGCCATCGGAGTCACACCACTGCGTGGCATCGTCCTTGAAGGCGTCTGCACCCGTGCACTCGCTGTTAGGGCCCCAGTCCTCGGTCGGGTCCGACCAACCATCGCCGTCGCTGTCTGGACAACCCAAACGGTCCCAGAAGGAATCACCGACCACGTTTGGACAGCCGTCTGAGGTCCCAGAGTTTGGATTGTCCCCGATGCCATCACCGTCGGCGTCAGACCACTGCGTACGGTCGAGGGGGAAGGCATCGGGCATCGTGGCGCCGGGGAGGCGCTCACCCGGCCAGTGAGGCGCACGGTTTGCAGTCCAAGCTGGATTGTCGTAATTGTCACCGTACCCGTCGCCGTCCGTGTCGTTCCACTGCTGCGGATCCATAGGGAAGGCGTCTCCGCGCTGATTGATGTGCAGCTGGCTGCTTTGGTTGATGTCGTACAGGTAGTTGTCGCCATAGCCGTCTTGATCGGCATCGGCCCACTGTTCGGGGTTACCAGGCCAGACGTCTGCTCCGTCGAGGATGCTCCATCCTCCATCAGGATCAGAATAGCCGTCGCCATCGGTGTCCAAACAGCCGTAACGGTCCATGTTGGAGGTCCCGGGGGTGCTCACGCAGGCATCGGGTTGTGTGGCAGGCGCGGGGTTGTCCCCGTAACCGTCGCCGTCAGAATCGTTCCACTGGCTGCCGTCGGAGGGGAAGGCATCGACGATGCCGTCGCCTTGGTCCGTGGAATTGTAGCCGTCGTTGTCCTCGTCGATGTCGGCGTACCAGAAGTAGACGCCCTCGTCACCTCGGCCGTGGGCGGTCACGAAATGGGTGCTGTCTGGACTCCACGAGAGGCCGTAGATGATGCCGCAATTGTTCGATCCACCAAAGCCTGTGCAGCCACCTGGTCGAGGCCCGGTGAAGTTGTCGATCATTCCACCGGTCGTCGTCTCGGCGATGTAGGTCGTCACGGCGTCAGCGCCGTACCAGTACATCCCCGCGGCAATGTGTCGGCCGTCCGGGCTGAATTCAATGGAGGCGCAGGAGGTGGTGGTTTGGTAGCCCCAGGCCACGCTCCACGACGATCCCGTGTATTCGTACATGTCCAAACTGGCAGAACTCCCTTCCCAACCGCCGCACATGGCGATGTAATTGCCATCGGGCGACCATGCAATGTTGTTGATGGCTGCCGGCGGGCTGCTGACGCTGCTCATGGTCTGCTGAGAGGTGACGTTTGACACGTAGAAATCACCGTTACCCGCCAACGCGATGAATTGCCCGTCGGGAGAGAAGGCAGAGGCGTAGAAACGGTCCTCACTGTTCGGGTTGAGGCTGTGCAGGTTTGAGCCGTCCGACAACTGAATGAGGAGGACCTGACCGTTGGTTCCGCTGTTGCCTGATCGGCCGATGGACACCGCGACAAGGTCGCTGTCCGGATTGAAGGTCACGTCGTAGACGTAATCGCCACTGCCCACGTCAACGCTGATGCTCCCGTGGACGGAGGTCATGTTCGAGGCGTAGTAGATCTGTATGGTGTCGTCATCCAGTCCTGCAGCGATGTACTGGCCGTCAGGGGACCAGTCGACGCTGGTGACGTCTCCCCCAGAAATGGCGTTGGCTGAGCGGACGTTGGTGTGGGTGGTCGCGTTCCACACGCGGACGAAGCCGTCCGAGGCGGCGGTGACAACGTGCGTGCCATCGGGCGAGTAGTCCACATCGAAGTAATCGCTGCTGGATGAGATGGTTTGGATGTTCGTAAAATTCGGGTTGGAGATGGTCCATCCGTCGTTGAGGTCCGAGGTGCCGTCGCCGTCGGTGTCCGGGCACCCGTCGCGGTCGACGGTGGAGGTCCCGTAGGCGTACGGGCAGGCGTCGTTGGCGTCTTCCACACCGTCACCGTCGATGTCCGCGGCCGATGCAAGCAGCGTCATGGGAAGCAAGGCCAGAACCATCATGCCCGTGAGAAGGACAGCACGACCGCGGTGCGCTCGAAGAGTGGTCATGGTCATTGGATGTCGACCAATAAAAAGGCGTTATGGTGTTCTTGTGCACTCTAAGGCGCCACGATTCAGACAAAGCCTTGAACAAAGGACGGCAAGCAAGGACTGTGGCCACCGACCTGCCGAAGGTGTCTGTGGCGGTCCAAGATCGCATCCTGCTCCATCTTTTGGAACATCTGGAGCATGCGGATCGCTTCGTGGTTCCGCACGCCGTCACCCGCGATGGCATCGCCGAGGCGTGCGCACTCCATCCACCAAACGTGAGCCGGGCCATGCGTACCCTCAGCCGAGACGCCAGGGTCAGCGAACACCTTCGCAGCGTTGAAGGCGAAGAGCGTCGAAGGAAAACGTGGCAATTGACGGACACTGGAACAAAGGCAGCAGAGGTACGTGCTGACGAGCTGCGCCAGACTATGGTTCTGCTGCGAGGAAAAGACGGTCAACTCCTCGAAGTCCCCGCCCACGAGGCACGTGAACGCCTCAATGCAGACATCGGACTGCTTCATGTCCTGATGCACGCTCAGCACGAAGGGGTGTTGACTTACGGCGACATCCGCTTCGGGCTCATCCGTCGAAAGGGACGTGACGACGGCGACAACCCGCCGCCCGGGCGTCTCACCATGATGGCTGGCGCTCATGCCACGTACCACACGTCACCGCCGACCACCCGAAGGGTAAGGGGTCGAGAACACGAGCGTGCCATCCTCGACACGTGGTATGAGGCGCGCCGACCGGCCATGCTCGTCCATGGCATCGCTGGTATCGGAAAGTCCACGCTCGTGGCCAATTGGCTTGATGCCATACAAGCCAACGATCAGCAGCTCTCAGTGTGCTGGTACCCATGCCAACCATGGGACACCGTCACAGGCCTCGCCGTCAGCCTGCTGCATCGCTTTGGCATCGACGACCGACACGATCCCTACGACCTGATGTCCACCCTGCCGTTGCAACCCGGTGCTCAACTCAACATCGACCTCTGGCGACGACGCTTGCTGGCCTACCTCACCGACGCCCGGACCATCCGCGACCGGTTCGAATCAACACGACGTGGCCCTCCGCCGTATTGGCTGGTTGTTATCGACGATGCACATCATCTCACGGCCCAAGGTGAAGCCTTCTACGGCGCTTTGCTTTCCTTAGCAGAAAAAACACCAGTGCGGTTGTTGTTCATTTCAAGACGGACCATGCAATTCTACGATCAGCGTGACGTCCACACACGCGACGTCATCCGTGAACTGCCGCTGGAGGGACTTCCCTTGGACGTTGTGGAACGATGGTTGGAAGATCTCGCCGGGGACGTGGCGTCTCCCGAAGACGTGCTCGAACGAACTGGAGGCCACCCCCTTGCCCTTGAGTTGTTGGAGCTTTACGGTGACGTGATTCACGGAGACTGGTTGCGCTTTTTGGATCAGGAAATCCTGTCAGCTTTACCTGACGGTGAACGAGACATGCTGGCCACACTGGCTTCAGCCAACGCACCTGTACCTTGGCCTCGTTTGGCTGAAGCCATCGGGTGGGAAGGTGTACCCCCCCAGCATTTGATTGATCACGGTTTGTTGTTGGACCTGAGCGACGGTATGTGGTTGCATGAGGCGCTTCGTGAGCGGCTTTTGCGTGAAGTGGGGAGCGCGCAAGAGGCACGTCGGAACGCGCTTGGCGCTTGACTCAGAATTCAGCGCCTTCGCCGAAGGCGTCGGCCATGGCGCCGTCGATCCATGCGAGGACCTTGGCCTTGGGAAGGGCGCCGGTTTGGCTGCCCATGAGGTCGCCGTCCTTGTAGAGGTACATGGCGGGGATGCCTCGCACGCCAAGTCGCGCCGCATGCATGGAATCTGTGTCGGTGTTGACTTTGGCGATGGTAATGTCGCGCTCGCCAGCCACCTGCTCAAGCACGGGCCCGAGGGCTTTGCAGGGGCCGCACCACGGCGCCCAAAAATCAACGAGCACCCATCCTTCTCCGACGGTTGCTTCGTATTGGCTGTCCGAGATGGAAACGACTTCTCCCACTCTGCTCACCTGAGTTCCCCTCAGGCAAGGGTCCTATGAGGCTTTGTCCCGGACAGGAGCGAACGCTCATGTGCGTTGGTCGCCCCGTCGATGCATGGCGGACGTGGTCATCGCGCCCTCGGTGCTCACGGCAGACTTGGCCGATCTGGCCACCTCATGCCACGAAGCGGTTGATGCAGGTCTGGAATGGCTCCACTTGGACGTCATGGACGGCAACTTCGTACCGAACCTGACCTTCGGCCCTCCCGTGATTCGAAGCCTCCGGGCTGCTTTGGGTGACGGTCCAACCTTTGATGCTCACCTGATGATCAGCAACGCAGAAACCTGCTTCCAAGATTACATCGATGCCGGTTGCGACCACCTCAGCGTGCACGTCGAAGCTGTCACGCACCTGCACCGCTTGCTCCACGCCATTCGAGACGCTGGGGCCGGCGTCGGCATCGTCCTGAACCCGGCCACACCGGTGGAGGCTGCCCTCGAAGTGCTCGAAGACGTCGACTTGGTCTTGGTGATGAGCGTCAACCCGGGCTTCGGTGGCCAATCCTTCATCCCGAACGTCGAGGGAAAAGTACGCCGGTTGGCCAAGGCCATCGCCAAACAAGAGGCCGCAGGCGGCCGGGCGGTCCAACTCCAAATCGACGGGGGCGTCAAATCCCACAACATCGCCAAACTGCGAAGTTGGGGCGTCACCAATGCCGTGGTGGGTTCAGGCTTGTTCAACAAGCGCGCCTCTGTCGCTGAAAACCTGGCCGAAATTACCGCTGCTCTTCAGGCCTGAGGGATCCGGATGCGCGTTTTGGTGCTCAGCGGGATGCACCCGCTTCCGACCAACATCGCACGGGGGACCTTTGTTGCCGACCACGTACGCTTGCTTCGTGACGCGGATCACGACGTGCGTGTCGTCAACCCCTTACCGAGGATGCTGCAGTATCAAGAAACGCGCCGCTCGACCTTGGCTGGGGTCGCAAAAGCACCAGCAAAACATGCGTTTGACGGTGCCGAAGTGCTCGTTCCAAAGTATTGGGGGCTTTCCAATCAAGCCTCTGCATGGTTGACGGCATCGAGCATCCGGCGGCGGGCTTCTCTGGTGCAGCGTTGGCTCGGCGATTGGGAGCCTGAGGTGGTCGTGGTCCACGCGCTCTGGCCAGTGGGGAACCTGGCCTTGGCGTTGTCCGAGGCATGGAAAATCCCGTGCATTGGCGTGGTCCACGGTTGGGATTTGGACGTCGGCCTTGCACATCGTGACGTGGGCCCACGACTGCGACGCATGATGGCTGCCCTCGACCGCTTGGTGCTCGTTTCTGAAGAGCAGCGCCAGCACCTTGTTGGGGTCGATGGTCCTGACGCCAAGGTGATTCCATGCCATGTGCCTGTCGAGGACGACTGGCTTCAACCCATGACGTCTTGGCGCGGGCGCTGGCGACGTGACCGCCTCGATGTGTTGTTCCCTGCAGACCCTCGTCGGCCAGAAAAAGAGCATTACCTTGCCCTTGAGACAGGCCGTGAGTTGGAAACACGCGGATGGGTGGTGGGCATGACGACGTTGCGCCAACAACCTCGCCCCATCGTTTGGGATCGCATGATGGTGGCTTCCCTGACCCTCATCACCTCATCCCGAGAAGCCGGGCCGTTGGTGGCCAAGGAGTCCATCGCTTGCGGCACGCCTGTGGCCAGCGTCAACATCGGGGACGTGGGCCGGTGGCTGCCCGCAGCATGCATTGCTGAGGACAGGACTCCTATCGCGCTGGCCGACGCTTGTGAACGCGTGTTGGAGGTAGATTGGAAGCAGCAACCGGTTCGTTTGCCAGCATGGTGCCAGCGTCCAAGCGTGGAACGCGCATGGGACCAGATGCTTCGCACCATCTGAATTCGTCACCAACGGCGAGTTTATTGGCTTCGGAACGGATTGGGAGTCATGAACAAAGGCCTGACCATCGCTGGCGCAGTCGTCCTCCTTCTCAGCCTCATTGGAGTGGTGGTGGGCAGCGCCATGGCGTCGAACTCTGTTGCCTCAATGGAAAACTTGGATGATTTGGAGGACCCGTGGAACTACGAAAACGCCACCATGGGGACGATCACCTACGACGATGCTGACGGCATGGGTGAACTCGGGTTTTATTTCTACATCGACACCCCCATGAAAGACGTTGACGAAGACGGCGAAGGTGACGCGTGTGTGGCCTTCTTCAACGATGGCGGCTCCGTGAGCGTAACCCGCGACGGCGAAAGTGACGCAGTGAACCAATTCACTCAAGATTGCTCCATGCCTGCACCAGGCGAAGATGGGAACGTCGACGGCGGCATGACACGCATCGGCTATGCGTGTGACACGTATACAGGAGACGCCGATTGCACGGACGGAGATTACTCCTTCAGAGCCTCATCGGGCGTCTATGTGATGTACGTCGACCCTGTCCTTGCCGCCTTGTTCGAAGGTCTTGGCGCCTTGTTTGGAGGAGGCGCGCTGGCCAGCGCAGCGGCCTGTTGTGGCCTGCCTCTTGGCCTCCTTTTGCTCATCATCGGGCTGGTGACCGGCAGCGGACCGAAGGCCATGCCGGTTCAGGCCTACGGGCAAGCCACCACCATGCCCACCACGCTCGGTGCGATGCCCACCACCCCTGGGATGCAGGCCTATGCGCCAATTCAACAGGGCATGGCTCCGATAGAACAGCCCGCTGCTCAACCACCAGCCGTTGCTGAACATGCAGCACCTGAAACAGCACAGCCGTGGAATCAAGCCGAAGGTCCGCTTTGAGCCTCGCTCGATGGTCGAGCCACAAGGACCGCGAGGACGGTCAGCACCACGGCTGCAGCAAACGAGCCGAAAGGTGAGTGTTGCCAGAGCCAAGGAACCAGAGCGCAGCTGAGCACCACCACACCCCACGCTCGTGCATGCATGTCTCGCCTGGACGGGCGCAGAACAAGGGCCAGCAACGCCAGCACAGCGCTCACCGATAGGGCCGCCCACGCCGCGCCAAGCGGACCGTTGTTCGGCACCAAGAGCAGCCCCGCCAAGACCGCAAAACACAGGCCGGCTCCGGCGTGACCAGCATACAGCCATGGATTGTGGCCGGTTTGAATTCCAGCGAGTGAGGGCGTGGCCATCATCGCCAACCCCCAACCGGGAAGAAGGATGAGAAACAGATGCCCTGCGCTGGCCCCGAGCGCCCCGTCGGTGTAGGACGCAGGAAACACGAGGCTGAACAAAGGAGGCACGATCAAGGCTCCGCTGAACAAACCCAAAGGCACCATCGGTGCAATCCAAGCCTCAGCCCTCCTGAGTTCCTCTGAGGTGGACTGGCTCGATTCCCGGACGGCCCCAAAGGCTGGGATTAACGCCGAACGGATGGCGGCAGGTACGACCAGCCCAGCGGCCCACGCCATTTGGGCCACGTGAAAGACCGCGACAGCATCGTACCCGTGGGCATCGGCCAGCAGGAACTTCTCGATGCGGGAAACGTACGGCAAGACTGCGGCGGTCAGGGCAAAGGGCGCGCCAGCCCAGAGCAGCGGGCGCCAAGAGGCGCTCCATGCGGAGCCGAGTTCATCGAGACCGGTCTGTGTGGACCCCAGCGTTCGATGCATGAGAAGGGCCGAACACAACAACCCTGCAAGAGCACCTGCAGCGAGCACCAGAGCGTAAGGAAGCACGGCGCTTTCGCCTTGAACCATGAACAAAGCGTATCCTCCGGTCATCACCGAGCGCTCAACCACCTTGGACCACGCCTCAAGACGCGCCTCCCCTGCCGCCCGGAGGGCGGCACGGGGCGCGTAGGTGGCGAGGTGCAGCAAGGACACGGCAGCAGCGATGATCACCAGAAAAGGCACGTCGGGATGTCGGCGGAGCACCGCCGCTCCAACCAGCACCGTCACGGGCAGCGCAACGGTCGCCTGAACCCGCCAGACGCGCCAGACCGCAGGCCGGAGCGACGACGG
>MDTG01370237.1_pt1 | contig 14033 bp, 21 predicted proteins | sample 811421 | NCBI WGS metagenome assembly MDTG01 (sample SAMN05326645, study PRJNA326480) | marine metagenome | isolation source: seawater | place: Pacific Ocean: South East | collected 2011 | reverse complement strand
GTAAATAGATTTAAAAATTTTTTTTCAATTGACATTAATTTTCATCAATTCTAATTAATTTGGGTTCCTTAATAATATAATTTTTTTTTGAAATTTCTTTTAATATCTTATTTAAAGAAATATTTTTAGAATTGTGAGTAATAAATATAACTGAAGAAATTTTCTTATTTTTATTGGGATCTTGAATCAATCTTTTTATTGAAACTTTATTTTTTGAAAATATATTTGTAATGTTAGATAAAACACCTGGTTTATCTAAAACTTCGAATCTTAAATATGCAGAAAAAAATCTATTATCAATATTATTGAATTTGAGTTTTTTTCTTTCCTTATTAGAAAGTGAAAAAGGAAATTTTATATTTCCTCTTAAAATAGACGAAATATCCGAAACAAGAGCCGAAGTAGTCGCAGCAGGTCCTGCACCCTCTCCTTGTATAATACTTTGTCCTACTGGTTTTCCCTCAACAATTACTGCATTTAATACACCATCAATGCTTGCCACGTAAGAGTCTTTCTTTATTAAAGTTGGATGAACTCTTTGGTAAATTTTATTATCTAGTCTTTCAGAAAATCCTAATAATTTAATTTTATAACCAAGCTTATTAGCATTATCAATATCAGTTTTGTCTATTTTATTAATACCTTCAACATAAATATTATTATTTAAAAATGAATTGAAACATAGTGAAGATAAAATCTTTAATTTTGAAGAAACATCATCACCGTTTAAATCTGCCGAAGGATTTGACTCTGCATAACCTAATTGTTTTGCATTTTTAAGAACTTCCTTAAAATCTTTATTATTTTTATCCATAGAAGAGAGGATGTAGTTAGAAGTGCCATTCAAAATACCATAAATTTTATATATTTTATTTGCAATTAAACCCTCTTTTAAGGATCTTATGATTGGCACACCGCCACAAACTGATGCTTCAAACTCTAAGTTAACTCTATTTTTCTCTGCTATTTTGGAAAGTTGGTCTCCATATTTTGCAATAAGAGCTTTATTTGCAGTTACAACATGTTTTTTGTTTTTTAAGGCATTAAACACTAGTTTTTTTGCAGCTCCTTCATCACCACCTATTAGTTCAATAATTAAATCTACATCTTTTTTCTTTGTGGCATCAAGATAATTATTTAACCATTGATTTTTTTTGATTTTAATATTTCTTTTTCTGTTTTTATTTTTAGCAGATACGTATTTTAAAACTGGAAGGCAATTATTTTTTTCTTTTAAAATATTTTTATTTTTTTCCAGAAAATTAAAAAGATAACTTCCTATATTTCCTAAACCAATGATTGCGATATTTACTCTTCTCATCTTTATTATTGTCTTTTTGTCAAATTAGGAAAGCCCTTTTTTTTTCCCTCATTTAATAAATATTTAGATATTTCATCAATACTACACTTTTCTACAATTGTACAAATATCTAAAACTTCATTTTCATTATTTTTGCGAATTAGACTTGAAGTTTTATTTTTAGAAACAATATCTTTATTATCGGAAATTTCTTCATAATCTTTTTTTTTGTTGACAGATTTCTTATTAATCTTGACTATTTTGTCAGCACCCACTTTTGCTTTTCTTTTGATTTTAATCTCTTTTTTTATTTGATCAATTTCATCGTTAGATAAGATTTTTAGTTCCTTAGTAGATTTTTTGGGTGAAATACTTATTTTTTTTTGACCATCTTTGTGCTCATTTAAGTTTAGTTCAACTAAATCAATATTGTCTTTTTTTTTCTTATCCATAATTTTTACTTCGATGGAAAGATTTTCCTTAAAATATTGTTCAGCTTCAGCTTTATTTATACACTTATGATCCCCACAAATAAAAACTGTCTTAGGCTTACTGCAAGCATATAAAAATAAAAGGAAAATAATTAAAAAAAGGTTTTTCATTTCAATCCCATAGTGTCAGGCAAATGAAATAAAATATTCATATTTTGAACTGCTTGCCCAGATGCTCCTTTGACTAAATTATCTATTGATGAAAATATGACGTATTTATTTTTAATTCTTGTCTCACAAATAGAAATTTCACACATATTTGTATTTAAAACATTTCCAGATCCTAATTGAGTATTTAATTTTAAGATCTTGATAAATTTTGACTTTTTATAATAATTTATTAAAGATTTTCTAAGCAGATTTCCTGATGTATTCTTTTTAACTGTCACATAAATAGATGATAAAATTCCTCTAAATGTAGGTAGCAAATGTGGATTAAAAGTAAATTTAATCTTTTTTTTTGTTAATTTTATTATCTCTTGCTCAATTTCACATACATGTCTATGATTTTTTGTACTGTAAGCAAATATAGATGAATATAAGTTTTTATGCGTAAATTTTTTTTCTAAATTTTTTCCCGCCCCTGAATATCCTGACTTGGAGTCAATTGTAATATTATGCAATTCAATTAGGTTTTTTTTAATTAAAGGAACTAAAGGTATTTGTATTGAAGTGGGATAACATCCTGGATTTGCTATTATTCTAATTTTACTATCAATTTTCTTATTAAATTCGGGAATAGAATATAAAGATTCTTTGATTAAATCTCTTGCTTTATGTTTAATCTTATAATTTTTTTCGTAAATTTTTCTATTGTAAATTCTAAAATCAGCTGAAAGATCAATGTATTTTATATCTGTATTTTTAAGATAATTTTTTTTTTATAAATTTCTGAGCTTCGCCATTAGGAAGTGAAAGAAAAATTAAATCTAATTTTTTCCAATTAATGTTATTAATAGAAGATATTTTTGGTAACCTTTTTTTAATTCTTTTATCAAAAATAAATATTTTTTTACCTAAATTTTTAGTAGCACATAAATACTGAATAGATACTTTTGGATGTTTTGATAACAACAAAACAAGATCTAAACCAGTGTAACCAGTTGCGCCTATAACAGCTACATTTATTTTGTTATACGAAGACATAATTTCTTATATCACTGTCCTTAAAAATAGTTAAATTTAAATATTTATCTTTTAGAAAATTGAAAGCTTCTTCTTGCTTTTCTATGACCGTATTTTTTACGCTCAACAACTCTAGAGTCTCTGGTGGTAAGTTTATCTTTCTTTAAATTTTTCTTTAAATTTTCATCATGGGATATAAGTGCTTTAGAAATACCTAAGATTATTGCTCCAGCTTGACCGGAGAGACCCCCACCTTTTACTGAACATTTTACATCATAATTTGAGGCCACTTCAGATATCTCTAATGGTCTTGTCACTATAATTTGATGAACCGGTCTTTTAAAATACTCATTCATTTTCAAACCATTTACATGAATATTACCTGAACCTTTTTTAACCCATACTTTTGCAATAGATCTTTTTCTTCTACCTGTAGCATATTTGCTATCTTTAAAATCTAGTTTAATTTTTCTAATTTTAGACGGTGTTTGAATAGATTGACTCATTATTTAACTAAATTTCTTTTATTTAATTTTTCAAAATCTATCACCTTGGGTTTTTGAACTTCGTGAGGATGAGTTTCGCCATTGTAAATTTTAAGTTTTGTAAGTTGTTTTTTTGCAAGTGGTCCTCCTGGCAACATTCTTTTTACAGCTAGTTTTAAAACTTCATGTATTTTGTTTTTTTCTTTTAAATTTGAAGGTGTCGTTTCTTTAATACCACCTGGATGCCCTGTATGTTTATAATACTTTTTATTTGTAAATTTTTTTCCAGTAAATTTAATCTTCTCAATATTTGTTACAACTACAAAGTCACCGTTATCCATATGCGGGTTGTATGTAGATTTATTTTTTCCTCTTAAAACTTTTGATATAAAGGCCGCTAATCTACCTACAGCTACATTTTGAGCATTAATTAAGTACCAATCTTTTTTTAACTCTTTCTTTTTTGCAAACGGTGTCATGATAATATGGAGCGATAAATACAAAGAATGAGTAACAAAGTCAATTTATTTTGCTCTTAAATAATATAGATTTATCGCGCTAAATACTAATAACACACTTGTTATTTGGTGCAGAGATGCTAAAAAAATATTTAGCCCACTAACTAAAGTAGAAATACCTAAAATTGCTTGAAGAAATAGTACCACTAATAAAATTTTCAAAGAGGCATATAATTTAGATATTTTTTTTTGGTAAATAAAAATAGTTAAAAATAAAACATACAGAACAATTAAATATGCTAAATTTCGATGATAAAATTGTACTAAAGAATGATTGTTAAATTCAATAATACTCTTGATGCTCTTTACGCTCAAATCATCCGGAAAAAAAGATGCTCCCATCATTGGCCAAGTTTGATAAATTTTTCCAGCATCTAGTCCTGACACAAAAGCTCCAAGTATAATTTGTAAAAAAATAATAAAAATTAAAATTTGAAACGATAAATTTTCTTTTGAAAGTTTAAAAAAAAACTTATTTTTGCCTGCTCTTACATTTTTGATTAACCAAAATAAAATTGATATAATTATAATAGCGGTAGATAAATGTAATGATAATCTGTAATGACTAACAGTAATGTCATTTACTAGTCCACTTTTAACCATGTACCAGCCTATTGTTCCTTGGAAAACTATAAGAAAAAAAACTAAAAAACAAATATTCATATGTTGCTTATTTATTTTTTTTGAAAAGTAGAAAAATAATAAAGGGATAAGAAAAAATAAACCAATAAATCTTGCTAGCGCACGATGAAAATACTCCCAGTAAAAAATTATTTTAAATTCTTCAATGCTCATATTGAAATTTAAAATTTTATATTGTGGAATTTTTTTATATTCTTCAAAATATTCAACCCATTTAGTTTGGTTTAAAGGTGGAAGAATGCCAGTAAATAATTCCCATTCAGTTATTGATAACCCTGAATTAGTTAATCTTGTAAGACCCCCGACAATTATTATTAAGAATATTAAAACTAGGGATATTAAAAGCCAGTAGACAAATAAATTATTTATTTTTTTATCGTTTATAATCATTTAATTTAATATATATTTAATTATAAGCTCTTAAATTTATAAATTGTCGCTATGATAAATAAAAATATAATTAAAGTTAGAAAAAAATTAGATAAATTAGATAATAAATTATTAGAAATTGTTAAAAAGAGAACAAAGTTAGTAGATGTTGTAATCAAAAACAAAAAATTTAAAAAAGATATTATAGATAAAAAAAGAATTTCAATCATTTTGAAGAATATTTCAAAAAAATCTAAAAAGAAAAATATCGATCCAAAAATTACAAATCAAATATGGAAATCTATGATAAAAGCGTTCATACAATATGAATATAGAAATTTTAAAAAAAAATGATTATTTACTGTGTGGAGGAAGTTTTTTTTCAATAAAGTATTCGTGCTTTCTCGTATTTGGGTTATATTTCCTCAATTTAAGCTTATCTTTTACTTTTTCACCTTTTGTCGGTTTCTTTGCATAGTAAACGAATTTACTATCAGGTTTGCTTTCCGGAACCATTCTTACTTTAAGATGAGTTTTTTTTGCCATAAGTTTTAATTGCTTTAAGTTTTTTTAATATATTTTGACTTTTAGTTTTAAATTCTTGTTTATAATAATCGTCTTTTAGACTATTTAAGTAATCATCGTCAAGCTTATTAGTATTTAACTTTAAGAAATTTTTTACCCCAGATATGGTCATTCCTTTATTTTTTAATAAATATTTAATTTTTTTTATTTCTTCTACCTGCTTGAGCGAATAGTATCTTCTATTATTAATCTTTTTTGGTTTAATTTCTTTAAATTCTTTTTCCCAATATCTTAAAATGTGATTTAGTGGCTTCTTTGTTTTTGGATTTACCAAATTCAACATATTTGATAATTCAGTGATATTAAGAAACTTTTTCATAGGATTTTTTGAGATAGTTTAATAAATGCTTAGCAGCTTTAAATCTAATAGATTTTCTTGCAGATATAATATATTCCTCTTTAGTTTTAGGGTTTCTACCTAATCTTTGTTTTTTCTCCACCAGTTCAAATGTTCCGATATTTTTTAAATTAAGATAACCTGAACTTATATTTTTATTCATAATATATAAAATATCATTAACTAATTTTTTGGAAAAATTATTAGATAACCCTGTGTTTAGACATATCAAATCTACAAGATCTATTTTTTTAAAATTTTTCTTAGTCACTTTTCGAATGAGTTAAATTTGATTTGATTTGTGTCATCAAATTTCCTTTTACAATCTTGTAACATAAGTCAATAGAATAATAAAAACCTAACGAGTCTGTACCACCATGGCTCTTAACAACGGGACCATTTAAACCTAAAAAAATAGCTCCGTTATATTTTCTTGGATCTAATTTTTGTTTAAAACTTTTTAGTGAAAAATAAGAAAAGATTAATGATAATTTAGTTAAAGATTTTTTAAGATTCTTAGTAATGAACTTTGCAGTGCCTTCAGCTGTTTTTAAAGCAACATTACCTGTAAAGCCGTCAGTTATAATCACGTTTGACTTTCCACTCATAATTTCGTTTCCTTCCAAATAACCATTATAAATAAAATTATCGCTGTTCGATAATTTTTTTAGTCTAGTAGAAGCTGTTCTGAGAGTTTCAGTACCTTTGATTTCTTCTGAACCAATATTTAATAGAGATACTAATGGTTTTCCTTCTGGATATAGTGATTTATACAGAGCAGACCCTAATTCTGCAAAATCTACTAAATTTTGATCATTACATTCGATATTAGCTCCTAAATCTAAAACCACATTCATTCCTTTTTCATTAGGCCATAAACCAGCTAAAGCGGGTTTACTTACTTGGTCTATCATTTTCAAAATCATTCTTGATATTACCAATAGAACGCCGGTGTTACCTGCTGATAAACTTATATCAGATTTACCTTCAATTTGATGCTGTATGCATTTCCACATACTAGTATTTTTTGAGTTTTTTATGGCTGCTAAAGGCGTTTCTTCATTGGACACAATTCCCTCAGTATTAATTATATTAATATTATCAGCTAATACTTTGTATTTAGCTATTTTTTCTTTTATGATTTCTTTTCTGCCAAAAATATTTAATAGAAAGTCGTCTTTATTTTTATTTTTTTCAATAAATAGTTTGATGCCTTCAATAGTTTTATCGGGAGAATTATCACCACCCATTGCATCAATTGCAATAGAAATTTTTTTTGACATAGTTAAATTGTTAAATATCTAGAATTTTTTTTCCGTTATAAAAACCAGATTTAAGATCTACGTGATGTGAAAGCCTATATTCACCACTTTTTTTATCTTCAACTATATTTAATGAAGATAACTTGTGATGAGATCTTCTCATTTTCTTTTTTGAAACAGATGTTTTTCTCTTCGGAACAGCCATAATTAATTTTTAAATTTTTTAAGATCTTCTATCATATTATCTAAAGATAGTTCAAAACAAAAATGAAAAAATTTAGTAAAATATCTATCAAATTCAATAAATTTGCTACCTTTTTTATCATTTAGATCAACGAAATATTTGGAAATTAAATTATGATTGATTCTTACTGAATTATTACTTAATTTTTCATCATCAATTTTAAGCAATATATCGTATAAAATTTTATTAAATTCTTTCATTCTCTTATTTACAGCTATATCTCCAAAACCTAGTTCTCTTAAATTATATTCTATATTATGAAAAAAATAATCGTAAGACCTTTGATCAAATTTAGATTTTTTTTTTTTGAAAATTATCATCAAGATTGAAAAATGCATAAACATTAGATATATACGAGTTTCAAATGTATCTGGTAATCCAATTTTTTTATAAAAAAAAATATCTCTAGATAAGGTTAGCAATATACTGTAAAGTTGTTTTTTATGAATTTCAGACATAATAAATATTATAACATAATTTTAATTTCTTTTTTTTTTCTTTTTTCTAACTGTCAGATAAATACTAAGAATCACGGTATTTTATTTCTTGAGAATAGGTATAATAGACTTGAAATAAATATTTCAAACAGTAATGATGTACTTAGAATTGTTGGAGCTCCTCATACAAAATCAATAAAAGATAAAGATACCTGGATTTACATTGAAAGAATTCTTTCTAAAGGAAAGTTTCATAAATTAGGTCAAAATATAGTCAAAGTAAATAATGTGATGGTTTTAACTTTTGATAAGTATGGAATTCTTAAAGAAAAAAATTTTTTCAACAAAGAAGATATTGCTGAAATCAAATTTTCAAAGAAAGTAACTGAAAACAATCTTAAAGAAAGGAGTTTCATAGAGGAATTTTTACAAAGTATAAGAACAAAAATGTATAGAAATAAATAAAAATCTTTAATGTGCGATTACTGCAAGAAGTAATAATGCTACTATATTTGTAATTTTAATCATTGGATTAACAGCTGGACCTGCAGTATCTTTGTAAGGATCGCCCACAGTATCTCCTGTTACAGCTGACTTGTGTGCTTCTGATCCTTTTCCACCAAAATTTCCATCTTCAATATATTTTTTTGCATTATCCCATGCACCTCCTCCAGCAGTCATTGAAACAGCAACAAAAAGACCTGTTATAATAACACCCAACAACATTGCGCCCAGAGAAGATAAAGCGGCTTCGATTCCTCCTATTTGTAAAATTATAAAATATAAAAATACAGGTGATAAAACAGGTAATAAAGAAGGTATTATCATTTCTTTAATTGCTGCTTTAGTTAATAAATCTACTAGTCTTCCGTAATCAGGCTTTCTCTTTCCTTTCATAATTCCTGGAATTTTTTTAAACTGTCTTCTTACTTCAATAACAACAGAACCACCTGCTCTTCCTACAGCTTGCATACCCATTGATCCGAAAAGATAAGGTAACATGCCCCCAATTAAAAGTCCTGCTACTACAAAAGGATTTGATAAATCAAATGTAACCACTACTCCTTCAAGAGCTGAACCTTTTACGGTAGAAAAATATTTTATATCTTCTGTGTAAGCAGCAAATAAAACTAATGCACCTAGACCAGCAGATCCTATTGCATAACCTTTAGTTACAGCTTTTGTTGTATTTCCAACTGCGTCTAAAGCATCTGTAGTCTTTCGAACATTTTTTGGTAATTTAGACATTTCGGCAATCCCTCCAGCATTATCTGTTACTGGACCATAAGCATCTAAAGCAACTACCATACCTGTAAGTGCTAGCATTGCTGTAACTGCTATAGCAATACCGTATAAACCGGCTAACTCGTTTGTATATAAAATTCCTGCTACAATAATTAAAGCTGGTACAGCTGTAGCCTCCATAGAAACCGCTAAGCCTTGAATAACATTAGTTCCGTGACCAGTTGTTGAAGATTGGGCAACAGATTTAACCGGCCTGTAGTTTGTTCCTGTGTAGTATTCTGTAATCCATATCAATAAACCTGTAATAATGAAACCAACAACTCCACAAATATATAAATCAAAACCATCAAATGTTTTTCCACTATTGTTATACGTTTCGGTCATTCCAACAATAGAGTCTGTAACAGGATATAAAATCAAAAGTGATGTTATTGCAGTAACAACAAAACCTTTGTAAAGTGCACCCATTATATTTTTACTTTTCCCTAGTTTTACAAACCAAGTACCAATTATCGATGTTATTATACAAGCACCACCTATTGCCAAAGGGTAAATCATTAAGTTGTAATCAGATGGAAAGAAAATAGAAGACAAAACCATAGTTGCAACTATTGTAACTGCATAAGTTTCAAATAAATCTGCAGCCATACCTGCACAATCACCAACGTTATCACCAACATTGTCTGCTATTACTGCAGGATTTCTTGGATCATCTTCTGGAATTCCTGCTTCAACTTTTCCTACTAAATCAGCTCCCACATCAGCTCCTTTAGTAAAAATTCCTCCGCCTAATCTTGCAAAAATTGAAATTAGTGATGCACCAAATCCTAAAGCTACTAGAGCGTTAATGATTTCTCTATTATCAACTTTTAAGTTTATTAAAACTATATAATAAAAAGTAATTGCTAACAAAGCTAATCCAGCTACTAGCAAGCCAGTAATCGCGCCTGATTTAAATGCGATTGTCAAACCAGATTGAAGACTTTGTCTTGCTGCTTCTGCTGTTCGAACATTTGCCTTCACAGAAATCAACATTCCTACATATCCAGCAACTCCTGATAAAAATGCTCCAATAAAATACCCTATACCCACAAGGTAACTAAAAAAATAAGTTACAATCGCTAGGACAATAACTCCAACAATAGCAATTGTTTTGTACTGCCTATTTAAATAAGCTTTTGCACCAATTTGAATTGCTTCCGCGATTTCTTGCATTCTCGAATTACCGGCACTAGAAGAAATTATTTGTCCAGATAGTAAATAACTATAAGCAACAGCCAGAACTCCAATAAAGGCAATTAGATAAAGTAGTTCTAAAAAATTAGTCATGATTCAAAGCGCATAAATGCCAAATTAATATTAAAAACGCAAGCTAAACTTCAAAAAAAACAATTTTTAGTCGTCTTTTCTTAATTCTTTAGAGATTTTATCAAGTATAGCGTTTAAATATCCTATTTGAATTTTTTCTAAAAAATGCTCTGCAGCTGCTAAATACTCATTAATAATTACTTTTTTTGGGGTATTTTGTTTAAACATTAATTCAAAAATTGCTGCAAAAAGTATAATTTTTAATAATTTGTCAGTTTTAGCAAGATTAATATCGCTGACTAATAAAGAATTTATCTTATCTTCAATTAAATCAGATCTCTCTAAAGTTCCAGTGACAACATCTTTAATAAATTTTTTATATTGACTTTTAGGGTATTCAATTAAAGCATCTGGATTCATTAAAGCATTGTAAAGCTTCTGAATTACTTTTATTCTGGGGGATGTATTTTTAGATTTTTTTAGGTCCATTTTGCAAAATGGACGTTACTGCATTAGCAGCTTCTAATCCCTTATTTGGCTTTTTTTTGATTGTGTTTTCACATCTCTGAAGAGCTTGTTTCATATTATATGCTGTTATTATTCCATTACCAATTGGTTTATTAAAAGTAACTGAAAGATTTAAAATTGAATTAAATGTTGAGTAACATATTAAATCAAAATGTGGAGTTTGACCTTTAATTACACAACCTAATGCAACAAATCCATCAAATTTTTTAATATTTTTTCTTATAGCTATTGGAATCTCATAAATTCCAGGAACATTTATTATATCTATCTTAAAGTTATTTTTTAATTTTTTTTTAGAACTTAATATTAATTTTTTTGAAATATTATTGTAGTAATTTGCATTGACTATTAAAATTTTTTTCATTTTATAATAACTTGTTTTTTAATTTTTAATCCAAAACCATCAAGTCCGATAATCTTTTTTTTACTTCTTGAAATTAATATCATATTTTTGATGTTAAGGTCTTTTATTATTTGAGCTCCAATACCATAGTATCTTAAAGTGTTTATGCTATTTTCTTTAGAATTATTATTTTTATTATTTATGATCAATAATAAAAAATTTTTATATTTTGACATGACCATAAGAGATCTTTTAATATAATTATTATTTGTGATATTTTTACGCTTTATGTTATTTGATAGAACTCTAACAGGTATTGATCTTTTTTGATTAAATTTACCTTTTGTTATTGCAAAATTTATATTGTTTTCTATTTTATTTTTATAAATATATATATTTACTTTTCCAATTTTTTTGATTTTAAAAGATTTTGATGTTGTTCTTTTAACTAATTTTTCATATTTAAGCCGGTAAGAAATTAGATCTTCAATAGACGCTAATTTTATTTTATGTTTTTTTGAAAATTTAAACAGATCATTTAATCTAGCCATTCTTCCATCTTCGTTCATTACTTCACATATTACAGAACTTGGATTTAATTTTGATAATTTTGAGATATCAATTGATGCTTCTGTGTGACCAGCTCTTTCTAAAACTCCTCCTTTTCTAGCAACCAAAGGAAAAACATGCCCGGGAGAAACAATATCATTTTTTTTTACTTTTGGATTAATAGCTGTTTTAATTGTTTTAGCTCGATCTTGTGCTGAGATACCAGTAGTAATTCCTTTTTTTGCTTCAATAGAAATTGTAAATGCCGTCTGCATTCTTGATTTATTTATTGATGACATCAAAGGTAATTTTAAAATATCAACTTGTTTTTTTGTTAATGCTAAACAAATTAATCCTCTACCATGTTTCGCCATGAAATTTATACTTTTAGAATTACATTTGGAACCGGGTATAATTAGGTCACCCTCATTTTCTCTATTTTTATCATCAACAAGAATAAACATTTTACCTCTTTTAGCGTCTTTGATAATGGAAGAAATTTTTGAAAATTTATTTTTTGGCATTTAATTAGAATATTTATATATATATTTGCTAAATATATCTAATTCTACGTTTGCAAGACAATTAACTTTAAGATTTTTTAAATTAGTTAGTTTTAGAGTGTGAGGGATAACAGTAATTTCAAATGAATTATGATAAACTTTAGAAATGGTAAGAGATACTCCATTAATAGAGATTGATGCTTTTTCTATTAAAAATTTTTTTAATTTTTTGTCAAAGATCTCAAAATTAATCACCCAGGCTTTATCAATAAATTTTATTTTTTTGATCTTTGCTACAGTGTCAACATGGCCTTGAATAAAGTGACCGGATATGCTTTTGCCAAATGACAATGATTTTTCTAAATTTATTATTTGATTTGCTTTTAAAGTCTTAAAATTTGACCTTTTTAAAGTTTCATTAGAAATATAAAAATAAATTTTATTTTTAATTACTTTATCTATTGTTAAACAAACCCCATTGCAACAAATTGATGATCCTAAATCTTTCTTATTAAAAGTAATTCTCGTTTGAATTCCAACGTAAATACTATTTTTTTTCTTCTTTATATCTTTTACTCTACCAGTGTTAAAAATTATACCATTAAACATAATTAAAATTCTTTTTTGAAAATATTATCACCATTTAAATTTATTGTTAATAATTTTGGACGAATTTTTTTTAAATAATTTGACGTATTAAAATTTATTCCATTTTTACCTAATTTCTTATCACTTTTAAAAATGTACAAATCATGAACCATTTTATTCTTAATTAAACTATTTAAGAAAGTTAAACCGACCTCAACTAACATTCTAGAATATCCGATTTTATAAATCTTTTTGTAAAGAAAATTAAAATCATCTTTATCTTTTAACTTATTTATAAATAAAATCTTGTAACCTAATTTTTTATAAACCAAAGTTTTGTTTGAATTTTTTTTTCTAGTAATTAAAAAAGTGTTTCTTACTTTTAAATATTTATTTAAAGATAAATTTTTTTTTAATTTAAGTTTTAAATCAATAATAAATAAATCTGGTTTTTTGTTATTAAATCCATCAATTCTACAATTTAACAAAGAATTATCCTTATTAATTGATTTTGAAGTAGATAAAATGCAATCGTTCCAACTCCTTAATAAATGAACTTTACTTCTTGATGCCTCATTAGTTATCCATTTATCTTTTTTATTAATAGTAAAAAAATCTTTTGAAATCGCAATTTTCGCCGTAACAAATGGAATAGAAAATTTTTTATTAATGAAATAACTTTTATAAAAATTGATATTTTTTTTTGATTGTATTAATTTAGTTTTTATGCCTTTCTTAGAAAGAACTTTTTTTGCCCTCTTAAATGTTCTAATATCAGGATCTTCAAATGCATAAAAAACTTTTTTAATTTTTTTTTTTATAATAATATTTACACATGGTGGAGTTTTTCCATAATGCGTACAAGGTTCTAGTGTTGTATATAATGTAGCCCCTGAACAATTTTTTAAGTTATTAAGTGCATTAAATTCCGAATGTGGTCTTCCATTCAAAGATGTCACTCCTGACGAAATAATCGCATTTTCTTTTACAATAACAGTTCCAACTGAAGGATTTAATTTAGTTTTTCCTAAATTTCTCTCTGCTAAATGAAAAGCAAGATTTAAATAATAATTATGATTTTTTGTCATCTAAGTTGCCTACAAAATGTTCAAAATCTTTAGCCTCTTTAAATTTTCTGTAAACAGAGGCAAAACGAACGTAGGCAACCGTGTCT
>MDTG01139110.1_pt1 | contig 14033 bp, 10 predicted proteins | sample 811421 | NCBI WGS metagenome assembly MDTG01 (sample SAMN05326645, study PRJNA326480) | marine metagenome | isolation source: seawater | place: Pacific Ocean: South East | collected 2011 | reverse complement strand
TCCAGGTGAAGAGGTCAGATTGGAGTGGGATTGGACTCCAGGATCTTCTGACAAGGGCGAAACCGAAATTAGAATCGAGATCGATCCTGGTGGACAATTGGATGAACTCTATGACGACAACAACCTCTTGGTATCCACCATTGTAGTTAGCTCTCCAGGTATCCAAGCCACGACGGAGTCCCCTTGGAAGACCCTACAGGATGCCTCCGACACAACGACAAGATGGGAGGTAGTGATGACGAACCTAGCTCTGTTCGATACCAATGCCAGCATCGAGGTTACAAAGCCAACCAGAAAATTAGACGGTTCGGAGTTCGATTGGTTCAAGAGCTTTGATCAGATTTATGTGGAACTGGGTCCGGCTGAATCCACCACAGTAAATCTGACACTGGTACATCCTGCTCCTCCCGATCCTGGGACATATTCCATGGTCATCACAGCAACCGACGAGGACAATGACGTAGAATCACAACTGGAGATTTTCTTTGATGTCCCGGTGCTCGCTCAGCCTGAGGTAACTCTACCATCTTCGGAAATACAAGTAGACTCTCACGAGATCACGAACACATCTGTGGAGATTCTAAACCTAGGTAATGGGGCTCAAACCTATGACATAGAGATGCAGTCTCCGGCCGGCTGGGAAGTCGGACTATTGGATCTAGGGCCCTTCCAAGGTTCCAAGCAAGGCTCCACTGGTACATTAACAAAGGGTGGTTCTATCGATGCGGGGATAATAATTACTCCACCAGGGGTAACTCTTGTGGCAGGCTCTACTTTCTATGCAGATATACTCGTCAAATCCAGAGTCAGCTCAGAAGTCTGGTCTTACCAAATCCCCATGGTTATCCAGCCTAGCGACTCTGTCGAGTTCAACCCACAGTCAGGTGGAAATGAGGGCGGCATTCCCGCAGACTCACTGCATGAGTTTACCATTCAGCTCTCCAATCAGGGTAACAGGGAACTCCTTTTGACGCCAATCGAGAGATCAATCCCTGGTGGATGGTCCATTCAAGGAGGACTAGAACAAGTGACGATTCCGATGGGATCATCTGTGGATTGGTCGTTTTCCATCCAAGGCAACGGGCTTGCTGCCAGTGGCCTGGTAGCGATCAGGTTCCTAGTTGACGAGGGTGAATTCTTCGATTGGAACACTAGCATAGAGTCTATTTCAGGAGCAGTACCTGAGATATCATTCAATGAGGTAGTGTTCGTAAATGGGACAAACGTTGAATCATCCCCAAACCCCCTCGGATTAGGCCCGCATCCAGTGGGAAGGCCCTTCGACATGGGGTGGAGGCTGGATAATTCTGGAACATCAATCTGGGAGCCCGAAATATTGCTAGAGCTTCCAACAGGGGGCTGGCAGTCGAGTTGTTCTTCCAATCCAAGCAGAATCGAGCCTGGCCAGTCCTCTATGATATGGTGTTCTATCACTATCCCGATAAGTCAGGAAGCGGGTTCAGAGCCAGAAATCTCATTGGTCTTGTCTGGAGACGGTATCGAAGCGAGGGAAACAATCACACTCTTCGTCGATACCATCAGAGAGGTAGAATGGGAGTTGGTCAACTGGAACGAAGCCATTGAAGACTACCCCTCTATTCTCTATCTGGAACTGAGAAACACCGGAAACGTAGCAATCTCAAATAGGATCGTGACAGAAGGGCCGAGAGACTGGAACATCAGAATCATTGATGGAATTTTGGTTACTCTCCAACCTGGAGAGACACGTTCAGTTCAGGTCGAATTCACTCCAGATTCTGGCTCAGATGGCTCTCTGACGGTAATGCTGTCAAATGCGGACGAAATCTCAGGACAGTCGATGACTATTGAGATAAATGTCAAATCAGACTCTTCTGACGGAGGATCCGATTATCAGATCTACTTGTTGGGGACCCTGATTCTAGTAATCGTATCTATGTCATCAGTTCTCGCATATTCAAGAGTCGGTGGGAACATTCCCTCGATAATCAATCGTAAGCCTGCAACTTCCAAATCGAAAGCAGAAGAGGACTCCGAACAAACATCTGAGGATCCGGAAGAAACCAAGGCGATCTCAAAGGAAGAACGAGAAACAGAAATTGAGCAATCTCAGGAACTGCAGCGATTCCCCGACTATCCAGGATGGCTCTGGGATCCAACTAATGAGGAGTGGGTCGCAGATCCTGAATTCGACCACGGAAGTCAACAGCCGTAGATACAGGACCCCGATAACTGTAATTATTTCCGCACTAATCGCCCGAAGCCCTTAGAGGGGCGAATGTCTCGGTAAGTCGATGGGAAGGTCCGATTCCGCGATAGTTATCGCTGCCCTGCTAATGTTATCCTTCCTTTCTGTACCCGTAGTTGCAGCAGCAGATCTAGCACTCAGCGCGAACCCGACAAACTCCACTGCAACAACAGATGACCCCGCGGAGTACGATATTACAGTGATCAATACTGGAGATGAAGATCTTACGGTTTCTCTGAGTGCCTCGCAAGAGTCGGACTGCAGTGGCTTCACCTCGAACTTGGACTCCACCGTGGTATCGGTCGGACAGGGTGAATCAGAGACAGTCACACTCACAGTTACCGTTAATGACCAAGCATCAGGCGATTGCATCACTACCGTAAATGCCAATGGAGTCGCCTCCAATCCATCGGAAAATGCCCAGGCCGATGTCGAGGTAACGACTACCGCGGAAGGTGGGGGCCAATACTCTGTCAAGTTGAACTACATCAACCCCAGCAACGGCGCCGTGAACTATGATGGAGAGGAGGATGAAGTGGAGTGGACTGTCAAGGTTGAGAACACCGGAGAGAATGATGCCACTGTCCAACTAGCAATGGCATCCAAATCAGACTGCGACCCTAATGGGCTAGATGCAACGGTCGAACCTCAGCAGATGTCTCTGGACGCCGATGGCGGAGAGGAAACAGCAACGATCTCAGTTACCCTGCCAGAGGGAAGCTCCACTGAGTCCGGAGACCACTGCTTCGTCCTTGAGGCAACTGTTTCCAATGATCCCAACCCAACAGACCAGGCTAATGATAGCATAAACCTGAATCTAAAAATCCCCGAGGTAAAGACCTGTGACTCATCCCTACAGAATCCTTCTCACAACCTGGACCCCGGTGAATCTGCAACAAATTCGTTCACCCTTACGAATACCGGAAACACAGCTTGGACAGTAAGCGCATTCGCCTCTTCGGAGGGTTTTGATGTCAGCGATTGGGTGGATTTCGATACACCTACCAGTAGACTTCTGTCAGAGCCGGGAGGTTCTCAAGACACCACTTCTTTCCAATTCGAAATCACTCCGGACGACTCAGTCGAACCCGGAACCGTGGATGTTTACATCCAAGGAAGAGCTGGAAGCAGCATAGGCTGTGAGTCCCTACTAAGAGTCAACCTGGGCCAAGTCCACGACGCCTCTCTTTCCTTGTCCAACCCCTCAGTTAGCAATGTAGATCCAGGCTCAACTGCCTCGACTTCGATGATGGTGACAAACACCGGGAATGGCCAGGATAACTTTGCACTGGGCGTTAGAGATCTCTCTGCTGGTTGGCAAGTAGAACTATCAGAGACCTTCGTGACTATTGATGGAAGGCATTGTAATTCCTCAACCAACTGTGACAGGAAGTCGGTCCAAGTGCAGATCACCGTTCCAGCGAATGCCAAGTCGGGAGTAGAGTATGAGATAACCATGTATGTCAACTCCCAAGGAATAACCTTGGAAGAGGTGACAGCTACTGTGACTGTAGCAGCTGTTCACGGTGGCAGCATCTTCCTTCCTTCAGATTCTCAGACCGGTAGATTCGGACAATGGGTGGCATTCCCAATCGGCCTAACCAATACCGGAAACATACAGGACAGCTTCGCGCTATCCTCATGCGATCCGAATATTTCGGAGTCCTGCGAGGACACGAAGTGGGATTCCAGGTTCAAGGATAATCAAGGAAGTGAGATCTCCCAATTAAATGTCCAATCAGAGGAAACAATACAAATCTTCCTTGAAATCCTAGTCTCGGACAACATAAACAACAACTCGGAGTCATTCGAGGTAAGGATCGGCATAGTTGGCACGAACATCTTGTTGACAGAATCTCTAACAGTAACTGTATCCAATTTCAATTATAGCATGGCAATCGCATTTGAGAGTCCAGGGGATGACCCATCATTGATGCCAGTAGCACTTCCACCAGGAGGGTCATCTTCCTTGTCCTTCCTGATAGCCAATACCGGGGATGGCGGATCAGATGAAGCAGTTATTTCAGTTACAGGGATGGATTCATCAGTACTCAGGACAATTAGTGCGAACGGTCAGTTTCTTGAGGGAGATCGGATCACTGTTCCAGCCAACGGCCAAGTCACGGTCACCATAGACTTCGAGGTCCTAGAGGTAGAAAGCGGGACATCAGGTATAATCAGGATCGGGGTCACGTCGAAAAAGAATACCGGACAAAACCCTTCCTTCGTCGATCTGGTAGTTGACATAAGGGCAATTCATGACCTACAAATAAACATTGAGAGTAGTAGTAAGAAGGAAGCAAACTACCCCGAAAACTCAGAATTCACGATTTTCGTCACGAACTTTGGCAATATAGAAGAAGAGGTGGAGGTGATTACTAGCGATTCCCTCAGAGGTTGGACTGTTGACGTAATAGGGGACGAATTCAAACTTCAACCGGGAAAGACTCGGGAAGTGACGGTCCGAGTAACACCACCAAGTCAGATGATTTCAGATGATGAGTACTCGTTCACAGTGATCGTCCAACCAAAAGATATGCCCGTTGCAGGTGAGCCTATTGACCTAGTAGTAGAGTCAAAAATCAGGTCAGGATCACTATCAGGCGAAATGCAGACCAACATAGCGATAGGGATTATCCTGGTCGGGTCTCTTGCAGTGACGTACCTTTTCATGAGGACAAGGGCAGAGAATAAGATGATGGAAGAAACCCTCTACGTCGAGCTCGATGACTGACTCTTCTCAGTACTTCCTTCGGATACGCTTATGTCCGTAATTTTCGTGGGTACGTTTGACGGTCCCTACGGGACCGAGGGTGATGCCATGAGTACTGTAGCGGAGATGTACCTTCCTGTAGCTATCATGACGCTAGTTGGAATCGGCTTTCCAGTAGGTAGCTTCATCGCCACACGTTTCCTAAGGCCGACGATAAAGGGCTCCGATCCGACAAAGACGAGATCACTACTTCTTCCCGGCTATGAGGCGGATCAAAGCCTGTACATTAGACGTGACTCGACATACGAATGTGGTTCAGACCCACTTGGAGACGCGGACATAAACTTCCACTTTCAGTACTACTGGTACGCCATAGTTTTCCTTGTCTTCGACATCGCTTTCATGTTCTTGGCATTCGGAGGAGTAATGGCCATTCAGAAAGGAGGCGAAATTTCCGATAGCGAGATTGTCAGCGCTCTGATGACAATGTCAGTCTTCATCCTCTTGATGGGACTCGGAGTTTGGCATGTCTTCAGGAAGAGGGGAAGAATATACATCTGAGTGATATTATGGACGGGGACGGTCAAAACTACTCTGTTTTCAACAGCAGGATGCTGGTTGACACGGTCGGAGACGTAACCGATGAAGCTCTGAAGGCTAGTCGTATCAAGGATGTTATCGGAGTCCTAGTCGGACGAGTATTCAATTGGAGCCAGAGGAAGTCCCTATTCCCACTTCATTTGGGAATCAAGTGCTGTGCTCTTGAGATGGCAGCAGCTGGTGCTAGTAGATTCGATGCAGAGCGCTTCGGCGTCTTCTTTCGTTCGAGCCCTAGGCAGTGTGACGTTCTGCTGGTCAACGGACCAATTAGCAAGAAGTTCGCAGACCCGATTGTAAGGTTGTGGGAGCAAATGCCCGAGCCGAAGTGGTGCATTGCAATGGGAGAGTGTGCAATTTCAGGAGGACCATACTTTCAGTCATACAATATCTTGGAAGGGGTTGATACTATCATCCCTGTCGATGTTTACATCCCAGGTTGCCCACCTAGGCCCGAGGCACTGATAGATGGATTCGATAAATTACGCCAGAAGATAATCCGCATTGGAGCCACTCCTGACGATGGGGCTCCTGAGACAAACAATCCAATCATTATTGGAGACGTCTAGGGGTGACAAAATGGGAAAAATAGTCACAACCTCTAGTCAGAAGTCCGCAGCGGAAGAAATGGCTAAGGCACTGTCCGAAATGGACGGAGTCGAAGCAGTTGTCTCCGAGAGGAAAAGTGGAACAAGTCCGAGAAACATCGTTTCTATCGACTGTTCTGCTGAGAACTGGCGTTCTCTGGCCGAATCGTTGAGAGTCGATCACGGAGTCGACTACTGCTCGATGATTACTGGAATTCACTGGCCAGAGGGTACTCCCGACAAGCATTGGGAGGTAATCTACCATTTCATGAGGATGGGGATAGAGAACCCCCCAGTAGTTGATGGGATGGTCCAACCAATTGTCAAGGACCCATCACAACTTCAGGGCAAGGAAGTCCCTCTAGAAATTGAAGTGAGGATAGCCCTCCCGGAAACACGCGATCCCAAGGTTGCATCGGTTCAGGACATATGGGTTGGAGCGGACTGGAACGAAAAGGAGACATGGGATCTAGTTGGCATTGACTTCGAAGGGCACGTGGATATGCGAAGGGTACTACAACCGCACGAGACACCTGTTGGATTCCATCCTCTTCAGAAGCAACACAAGCTCCGGTATCACGACTTCGAGGAGATGTATGACGATGCGCAGGGCTTCCTCAGGAAACCCTCGGACGCTGGCAAAATAAAGTGAGGCAAGAATATGGCAGAAATGTGGATTTCAATGGGACCACAACACCCGATGACTCATGGGCTGTGGACCCTTAAGGTGAAGGTCGATGGAGAGACAGTTGTCGACACAGAACCAGACTTGGGGTACATTCACAGAGGCGTGGAGAAAATATGCGAGTCTAGGGACTTTACCCAGATAACAACATATTGCGACAGGCTTTGCTACGCTAGTGCAAACACTTGGTCACACTCATACATTTACGCGGTCGAGGATCTGCTCGATGTGGAGGTTCCTGAGAGAGCCGAATATATCCGACTAATTGCAGTAGAACTACAGAGGATTGCATCCCATCTCATGTGGCTCGGAGCCTATGGGCCAGATATTGGAAATCTGTCCGTAATGGTCTGGTGCCTGAGGGAGAGGGAGATGATGATGGATCTTCTTCAGGAGCTAGGAGGCTCGAGAATGCACTACAACTTCCCAAGAGTAGGAGGGGTAAAGAGAGATTTACCACATGGATTCGCTCAGAGAGCTAGGGCCAAGGTCAGTCTATTCCTAGATAGAATTCAAGAATATGAGGCACTATTTGATGAGAGCACTATCTTCCTGATTAGGACTCAGGGTGTTGGCTATTCTAAGGCTGAAGAGATGGTAAACCATGGTGTAACCGGACCGAACCTCAGGGCCGGAGGAGTAAACTACGACGTTAGAACAGCGCACCCCTACTCTGTATACAGCGAATTAGAATGGGAGCCTCCAGTCGAACGTCCCTCCATCAAGGGCGCTGACTGCTACGATAGATACAGAATCAGAGTGGAAGAGATGAGGGTCAGCGCCCTCATGGTTCTCGAGGCCCTTGACAAGATACCTCTCGGTGCAGACACATACCACTCGCCAGGGGATCCAGCCATAATCGCAAAAGCTCCCAGTAGGGCTCCAGAGGGCACAACCGGCGCACACCACTTCGAAGATAGCCGAGGGGAGTCAATGTTCTATCTCGCTGGTGGCGGAGATGGAAGAGGAAAGATGCCCTACAGAGTATCAATCCGCTCCCCGATGTTCATTACCATTCCCTATGCATCCAAGTGCATGGTCGGGTACAAGGTAGCGGATATCCCTGCTATAATGGGCTCTTTCGACCCCTGCATTGGGGAGACAGATAGGTGATAGCATGGCTACGAGTGACTGGCTGAATCTTAGAGGGTGGATTGAGGGGCTAGTCGGCTGGTCAATGGACAATGTCCACGACACTCTACCTTCGAATGATCTGGACCTCACGGTAACGATATCACTACCAACTGGTATTTGGCCTGAAGACATCGTACTGGGCAGAGTTCTGAACCTTCAGGAAGGATTCGCAGAGATGCAACCAGCACTTGAAGGACTCTTCTCTGCCACAATGATCTGCACCGTCGTCTTCACAACTATGATGCTCACAATGCTCCCCATCCCATACATTGAGAGGAAGTTCATCGGGCGTCTCATGGATAGGCTAGGTGCCACTACAACCCTCAGGAGCCTCTGGATAGGGGAAAGCGGCGTGACCGCAGGAAAATGGTGGGAACAGCTTCCGTTCGGAATGGGAGTTCCAATAGGCTGGCTCAACAAGACCCTGAACTCAATCTGGGGTAACGACCACCACCTTGAAGCGGTATCTAGGGTAAATAACCGAGGGTACCACGGATACTGGTTCCTCCTTCCGGGGTTCTTCCAAGCATTCGCTGATTTCACGAAGTTCGCGGGAAAGGAGCATATAGTCCCAAAGGAAGCAGATCGACCTGTTTACGAAGTAGCACCGGTAATCATCATCTCCACCACAGTACTGGTATTCGCCTTCGTTCCATTCGGTCCGCACTTTTACGTCTCAAGCCCCGAGCTTTCCGTGGTATTCATGATGGCGATTTTCGGAGTGGCTCCCTTAGGGGTGTTCTTCGCAGGATGGTCATCCAACAACAAATACACCCTGATTGGAGGGATGAGGTCTGCAGCACAACTAACGGCCTACGAAATCCCATTGCTGATCACGGTTCTTGGCGTTTGCGTGATCAGCGGTTCATTCAATGTCGTAGAAATCGTAGACTTCCAGGTCGAAGAGTCAAATGTCTGGAATTTGTTCATGCTTCCTCTTGGAGCGGCACTCTTCTTGATCACAATGATCGCAGAGGTCGAGCGGATCCCCTTCGACATGCCAGAAGCAGAGGCTGAACTAGTCGAGGGCTGGTGGACAGAATATGGTGGGATGAGATGGGGACTAATGTTTGCAGCAGAGTACCAAAGATGCTACGCAGCATGCCTCCTGTTCGCACTGTTCTTCCTTGGAGGATGGGAAGCTCCATTCCAAGGGACCATGGAGTCCCTTCCTCTGTTGGGGGCACCCCTCGAACTCTTGCTATCCCTTATACCGGGAATAGCATGGGTGCTGATCAAGGCATGGGCTTTGTTTGCAGTCTTTGTCTGGATCAGAGCATCATTGCATAGGGTCCGAACTGATCAGATTCTGGAGTTTGGTTGGCAATGGCTACTGCCCCTTTCGATCGTAAACCTCGCCATCGCGATGATCCTAAGGGTTTGGGTCTGGGATGGCGGCTGGGGGATCATCGCTCCCGTAGTGATGATACTATCTGGAATCCTTGGCCTCGTAATCTTGGTAGTAGACGAGGATAAAGAGGCACTTGAGAGCATGAGAAGGCCTTACAGCACATACGCAGTCACCAAGGCATATCCCGGAAGACATACCGATTTGGATGATCTCCAAAGGCAATACAGCTCGTACGCCACCGTTCAAGCGGCCTCTTCGATTAGCTTATCCGATACGGAGGCAAGATCATGAGTTACCACCCACATGGGACGCCGAGCTTCCGCAATCTAGTGGTCAGGCCGATGTGGATCACACTGAAGACAGCTCTGCGAACCGTACCATTCCTAGGCAAGCTGAAGTTCCTGAAGAATGGCTATCACGCTCAGCCAGCCGATATGATGGATACGGAGACCTCCAAGAGGGTCGGATCTTCGCACCCTACCTCTGGACAGAAGTTTTCGGCCGATAGAGAGACAAGCCAGCTGATGCCTTTCGTCGAGAGGCCAGTGACGGTAATGTACCCATACGAGAGGCTAGACGATCTGGAGCCATGGCTCTTCGTACCAGGAAACTACAATGGGAGGATCGGAGTGATTTGGGAGACTTGCACAGCATGCAAGCAGTGTGTGAGAGCCTGTCCAAACGATTGCTTGCATATGACTTCTGAAGTCAGAGTGAACGTCTTGGACACAGCCGAGGAAGGAGATGAGTGGCATGGTTTCGGAAGCGAGATTGAGGTCGGCGGTTTTGCTGCGATGCCAAGGGACGACTTCCACGAGATCGAAGAACATCACGACTTGGTTAAGGACCATGTCCCTGCTCCACAGCAGTACGACTTCGCAGAGGTCATTGACATCACCGGTGATGTGGCTACTGTAAACTGGATGGACGGATCCGGTCAGCAGGACGTTGAACTAAGCTCAATCAAACCAGCAGAGGAGGACATTGTCTCGGGCAGGATAGACCTCGGCAGGTGTATGTTCTGCGGACTTTGCATGGAGGCTTGCCCCTTCGAGTCCTTCTTCATGACAAACGAATATGACGGGATGTCAGGCTTCAGTAGAGAAGATCTATGGATGGATGCGGACAGAACCCGCGTCCTCCCCTCCGTTCACAAGGAGAGAGTGGATATGGAACTTGCCAAGCGAGCCAAGAAGGAGAAATCCAAGAGGGAAAGAAAGGCCAGCAAGGCGGAGGCCTGAACATGGTAGATTTCGAAGCTGTGATCTTTGTCGTAGTCTCTGGAGCAGCCGTGGTGGGTGCTCTGGGATGCGTCTTCTCGTCCAGAGTGGCCCACTCTCTACTTTGGTTGATGTTCACCTTCTTCTCAGTCGCAGCCGCCTTCCTGATGGCAAGCGCAGAGATGCTTGCAGCAATTCAGATCCTTGTATATCTCGGTTCGGTAATGCTGGTGGTTCAGTTCGGAGTGATGCTTACCCGTCGTAGAATCCAGGATGTCGAGGCTCTTCCGACACTGAATGCAATCTCCGCGGTTTCCGGTATCGGTATCTTCGCATTCATCCTGGCCCTTCTAAGAGGGGTTATGGAGCACTCGATGTGGGGAGATGAATCCTCCAGCCCCCCGACTACTCTATCATTCGCGGATGCTATATTCAACGATTGGACGATGGCCACCGTCATTCTAGGCTCTCTTCTGGCCATGGCGATGATCGGGGCATCGTACCTCGTTAGGGACGAGAGGCTCATCAACCTGCTATGGGACATGGGGGCAGAGGAATGATCGATCCTAGCTGGATCGCGGCCCTCGGAGTCATACTATTCGGCATAGGGCTGCTTGGTACATTCTATCACAAAAACGCGATTGTAGTTCTGATGTGCATAGAACTAATGCTGAATGCGGCCAATCTGAACTTCGTCGCAGCCGCTTCACACTACGGGGATGTAGACGGCTGGGTATTCACTGCAATTGCGATTGCAATAGCCGCGGCCGAGGTGGCAATAGGCCTCGCAATACTCCTCTCCCTATACAGTACGCAGGGAACCATCTCTCTCGATGCTGCTAGGGAGCTGAGTAACTAGGGTGTAAATATGGGCGATTCAGCGAATGAGTACAGGCTCTTGACGCCATTGATCCCTGCTTTGCTAGTTGTTCCTATATTGGCCCTCATGGGTGTTGAATCAGTCGATGCCGCATTCCTAATCGTACTGGCACCTTTCTTGGCGTTCCCGATCATACTGATATCGGGCCAGCTTTACAATGGTAGGCAATCGTGGAAGGAGAACCTGAAAGAAGGAGGAGTAATAGGGTTGTCCTCCCTACTAGTTTCCCTCTCCACCTCGCTGTGGATTCTTATCGACTACCTAAGGGGTGCGAGAGAAATTACCAAGGAAGTCGAAGGCAGGGTAGCTGCCTCGTGGCTCGATTGGATCTCTTTCGATGTTCTTCTTTCGGACTATACAATGAGCTCTGAGAGAGTGATAGGAGTTGGTATATGGATCGACTCAGTGACACTGATGCTACTTTTCGTAGCTACATTCCTCTGCTTCTTAATTTGCTGGTTCAGTCTAGGATACATGAACACTGACCCGGTAAACGAGAATCGAAACCATCGCTTCTATGCAGAGTTCGTACTATTTGCCATGGGGATGTTCGGGATGGTTCTAGCTGACAATTTCCTATGGCTCTTCATTTTCTGGGAGATAATGGGCCTATGCTCATACCTACTAATAGGATTCTATTTCTGGAAGGAAAGTGCAGCCTACGCGGCGAAGAAGGCATTCCTAACCACCCGAGTGGGAGACGTTTTCCTAATGGTCGGACTATTGATACTATACGACATATATGGGTCCCTAGAATTCTCAGTAATCTTCGCCGATCCGTCAATAAATGGGACAGTGGACTCTGATAAGCTATTCTGGGCCCTAACTTTGCTCTTCATCGGAGCAGTAGGCAAGTCAGCACAATTCCCACTGCATGTCTGGCTTCCCGATGCAATGGAAGGTCCCACCCCAGTTTCCGCACTAATCCACGCTGCTACTATGGTAAACGCCGGACTTTACCTAGTTGCCAGGATGGTTCCATTCGTTGACGTCGGTCATCACGGTGTGCCGGGTCTAGATGACCTAGGTCTGATAATCGCATACATCGGTGGAATTACCGCTTTCATGGCGGCCTCGATAGCCTTTGTTCAGAATGACATCAAGAAAGTACTTGCCTACTCTACTATGAGCCAGCTGGCCTACATATTCACAGGACTGGGCGTTTCACTTTGGTTCTATAATCATGGAAAAACAGACGCGGCTACTCTGGTCTTCGGGGGCTCGATGTTCCACTTGTTCAATCACGCGATGGCGAAGGGCATGCTCTTCATGGCTAGTGGATCAGTGATTCACGAAGTCCACCATGCTCACGATCATATCCACGAAGGCGATGAACATGGACATCACGATTTCGATCCCCAGGACATGCGCAACATGGGGGGCCTCGCATCCAAGATGCCAGTCACATCGGCGGCTATGATGATAGGATCAATGTCAATAATTGGCATACCGCTAATCGGTGGCTTCTGGTCGAAGGAAGCTATTGTGGCTAAGACGTGGAAGGCTTCTCTGGACTACGAGCCATTGATGATGGGGCCGGCGATTCTGGTTCTCTTGACGGCAGGAATGACCGGATTCTACATGTCGAGGATGTGGTTCATGACCTTCGCTGGCGAGCCAAAACACGAGGTAATAGATCATGTTCACGAATCTACACCCTGGATAAAGGAACCATTGGTGATACTATCATTTGTGAGCGCTCTTGGTGGATTCGGACTATCGGTTCTTGGTATAGTGAAGTGGTTGGCCAAGCCTTACAGTTACAATATCGGAATCCACAAAGACTCCTTGCTCGAGCAAGTAGTTTACGAGCTTGAACACGCTTTCCTACCAGAAGACCCAAATCTGAGAATAGTGGGATGGACTACGATCTTCCTATCACTTGTAGTTGGACCGATCTTTGCCGCAAGGGTTCACGGCGGTTCCCTCAGAGAAGGCGAATCTGCAGGGCCACTAGTCTCATGGCTCGTCTGGCTATCAGGGAAGTTCGGTACTCAGGATGTCACCGAGATGTCAAAATCTAGCCTCTCCGAGGCTCTACAAAATCGTCTCTACTTTGATCACTACTACGAGCTAGCACTCTCCAAGACAGTAATCCCATTCTCCGCCTTCGCAGCTTGGTTCGACAAGAATGTAATCGATGGTATAGTCAAGAAGGTAGAGGCAAACTCTGTACTGGGGTCGGTCCAAATAAGGAGGGTAACGACTGGCAGAGCCAGCGACTACATACTCATGGTGGCAGTAGGGGCACTTTCGATTTTTGCCTTAGCATGGGGGGTGAGCGGTTGATTCTGACAATACTCACACTTTTGCCCATATTAGCCGGTCTTGTCCTATTGGCTCTACCTCAGATTACTCCAAGCGAGATTTCCTCACAGATAAAGGCAGTATCTAGGAACATATGCATGGGCGTTGCACTAGCCCTACTAGCAATCTCCACATGGGCAGCTGCGACATCCCTCAGTGATATTGATTGGATGAACATCAGCTTCGGCGAGTACGAGCTGGAGAACTCGGCATTCAGCCTCATACCTCAGATCGGTGTATCCTGGCATGTCGGTGCAGATGCCCTCTCGTTACCGATGATTTGGCTAACTGCGCTGGTGGTCCCCCTATCCATGCTTGTCGAGTGGGATGCC
>MDTG01011648.1_pt1 | contig 14033 bp, 10 predicted proteins | sample 811421 | NCBI WGS metagenome assembly MDTG01 (sample SAMN05326645, study PRJNA326480) | marine metagenome | isolation source: seawater | place: Pacific Ocean: South East | collected 2011 | reverse complement strand
TGAAAATAAAGCAAATAAAATAAAAGAAGAATTACAAGATCGTTTATGGAATGATGAACTTAATTTTTTTACTGTTTTACCTAAAGACTATGACAAAACAACTAAACCATTAAATGTTAGAGAATTGATAGGTTATTTGCCATGGTATTTTAACTTGCCTGATGATAAGCCAGAATATGCTCCTGCTTGGGAAAAATTAAAAGATACTACCGGATTTTCTGCTCCTTATGGACTAACAGTTGCTGAACAGTCTCATCCTTTTTTTGAAATTAGCTACCAGGGACATGAATGCCAATGGGATGGTCCCTCATGGCCCTTTGCAACTACCCAAACATTAAAAGCCTTGGCAAATTATGTAAACAACTATTCTGAAAATAAAAGTATTTCAAAAAATGACTACTATCCTCTTTTATTGCAATATGCTAAAAGTCATAAAATATTAAACGATAATGGAGAAGTACAAAATTGGATTGATGAAAATCTAAATCCTTATACTGGAGATTGGATTTCAAGAACACGATTAAAAAACTGGGAAGGTAAAGGTTGGTCAGAAGAAAGGGGAGGAGTAGAGAGAGGAAAAGACTATAACCATTCTGGATTTTGTGATTTAGTTTTGTCAGATTTATTAGGAATTAAACTAAGTTTTGATGGAACAATTGAGATAAACCCACTTATTCCAAATGATTGGACTTTTTTTGCAGTTGAAAATATTTTTTATCAGGGTAATAATATCTCATTAATATGGGATAAAAATGGAACAAAATATAATAAAGAAAAAGGATTAATGCTTTTTGTTAATAATGTACTTGTATCTAAATCAAAAGGGATTCAAAAAATTGTTTATTCTATTGCAGATTAATTATTTTTAAATAGTATTATGAAAAACAAACTTTTTATATTGTGGATTGTTTTTTTTTGCTCATGTAATCAACAAACTCATGTTTCTCCTGTTTTGGATAATATGGCTTTGATTCCTTATCCTAATAATATTGTTTCAACCAATAATTCTTTAAAATTTTCCTCAATTAACTCAATTGTTGGAGATCAAGGCGTTTCTTATGTTTTAAAAATAATACATAATGAAGCAAAGCAACTTATAGGAAAATTAGATGTAAAGAATAGAAAATCCTCAACAAGCAGTTCTATTTTTATTCAAATTGTTAATGATTTTAATGCTCTTTCAAAAGAAGCTTATATTCTGGAAATTAAAAATGATAGAGTAATTATTAAGGGGAATAGTTATGATGGAATATATAGGGGTTGGCAAACTTTTAGTCAAATAATTAAATTAGCTGATCAAAGGAACAGTCAATATATTCCTACAGGAATTATAACTGATAGCCCTGAATTTAATTATAGAGGGACTATGCTTGATGTTTCTAGGCATTTTTTTAGCTTAAGTGAAGTAAAGAGGCACATAGATTTAATATCAGAATATAAGATTAACTATTTACATCTTCATTTAAGTGATGATCAAGGGTGGAGAATTGAAATAAAATCACGACCTAAATTAACACTCATAGGTTCTAAAACTGAAGTAGGTGGAACTGATGGTGGGTTTTATTCACAAAAGGAATATAAAGAAATTGTAGAGTATGCTTCTTCAAAATTTATAACTATAGTTCCAGAAATAGATATTCCTGGCCATACTAATTCGGCCTTAGTATCTTATTCAAAGCTTAATTGTGATGGGAAGTCAAAAAAACCCTACATAGGAACTAATGTTGGCTTTAGTACATTATGTAATAATGAATATACCTTTGAGTTTTTAGAGGATGTGATAAGAGAAATATCTAAATTAACACCAGGACCTTATTTTCATATTGGAGGGGATGAATCTCATGTAACCACTCGCGAAGATTACCTTGATTTTATATCTAGAACTTCACAAATAGTAAAAAAATATGGTAAAACAATAATCGGATGGGATGATATTAATATTGGAGAAATTCCTAAAAACACTATTTTACAATTATGGAATAAAACTCAACAAAAAGACACAAATACAAATGATGGGTCTGAATACCAAAATAAAGCAATGCTTAACGTAATAAATGGATTAAAGAAAGGGTCCAAAATATTAATTTCACCCGCTTCTTTAATGTACATGGATATTAAATATGATAGTCTTACAAAGTTGGGGCTAAATTGGGCGGGGTATATAGATGTTAAAACTGGTTATGATTGGAAAATAGAAGAAGTGTTTCCAGAAATTCCCAAAGAAAAAATTATAGGAGTTGAAGCTCCTTTATGGTCAGAAACTATAAGTAATTCATCTGAGATAGAGTTTATGACTTTCCCTAGGCTTCCAGGTTATGCAGAAATTGGTTGGACTAAGTCAAGTCTTAGAGATTGGAATAATTATAAAACTCGTTTAGCAAAACACTCGGGACTATGGGAAAATAATAATGTCAATTATTATAAATCTCACTTAATTGAATGGATAAATAACAACACAAAGTAATTTTTTATAAATCAAATAACATATATTTAGATCATTAAAAAATTAGTTTATGAAACTTGAAACTATTGACTGGGGAATTATCATAAGTTTTTTTGTTATTTCTCTTTGTATAGGTCTTTGGACAAGTAAAACTGCAGGAAAAAATATTAATAGTTTCTTTCTTTCAGGAAGAAGTATGCCTTGGTGGTTGTTGGGAATTTCTATGGTTGCTACAACCTTTTCAGCTGATACTCCTAATCTTGTAACTGACATTGTAAGAAAGAATGGAGTTGCTGGAAATTGGGTCTGGTGGGCTTTTCTTTTAACGGGGATGTTAACAGTTTTTGTATATGCTAAATTATGGAGAAGGTCCGAGGTTTTAACTGATTTAGAGTTTTATGAAATAAGATATGGAGGAAAGGGGGCCGCGATGCTCCGGGGCTTTAGAGCAATATATTTAGGGGTGTTTTTCAATATTATGATTATGGCATCAGTTTGTTTAGCAGCTATAAAAATTGGAAGTGTTCTTCTTGACTTTTCTCCGTTTCAAACTCTTCTATCTGCCGCTATTATTACTGTATTATATAGTGCTTTAGGAGGGCTACGAGGAGTAATTATTACAGATTTTTTCCAATTTTTACTTGCAATGACAGCAACTATTTGGTCGGCAATTGTAATAGTTAATTTGCCTCAAGTTGGGGGTATAAGTAAGTTGATTTCTAATCCAATTATTATTCCAAAATTACCTGTAATCCCTACGGTTACAAACTTTAATTTTAATGACCCTCAAATGGAGATGCTAATTACAATTTTAATATTACCTATAGCTGTTCAATGGTGGAGTGTTTGGTATCCAGGAGCAGAGCCAGGGGGAGGAGGTTATATTGCTCAAAGAATGTTATCAGCTAAAGATGAAAAAAATGCCATTTGGGCAACTTTGCTTTTTAATTTTATGCATTATGCAGTTAGACCTTGGCCTTGGATTTTAGTTGCACTATCGTCATTAGTTGTTTTTCCAAATCTTGATTCTTTGGCAATAGCATTTCCAGATGTTTCCTCTGATTTAATTGGGGATGATCTAGCCTATCCAGCTATGATGAGTTTTTTGCCTCATGGTTTGTTAGGCTTATTGATAGCTTCTTTAATGGCTGCTTTCATGTCTACGCTCTCGACTCATCTTAATTGGGGAGCTTCATATGTTGTCCATGATTTCTACTCAAGGTTTATAAACCCTAAAGCTTCACAAAAGAAATTGGTTTTTCTTGCAAGACTTTCAACTCTTATTTTAATGATAATAGCGGCATTAGTTGCTTTGACTCTTCAAAATGCATTACAGGCTTTTCAGATTCTTCTTCAAATTGGTGCTGGAACAGGACTTTTATTTATTCTTAGATGGTTTTGGTATAGAATTAATATTTATAGTGAATTTACAGCAATGATAGTTTCATTTTTATTAGCTATATATCTTCAATTAATACATACGAATCTTGGATTTGATTCTATTTCTGCATCAATGCAATTAATTATTGGCGTTGGGTTGACAACTTTATCGTGGATATTAGTAACATTATATACTAAGCCAGAATCTGAAAAGGTTTTAACGGAGTTTTATAAAAAAGTTCATCCCGGAGGTCCAGGATGGAATCATATAATAGAAATTGTCAAATCAAAAGAGGAGGGTAACATTGCTGGTAAAAAAGAGAAATGGGATGTGCCTAATGGCTTGTTGTGTATGTTATTTGGAACATTTTCCGTTTATTCAATTTTGTTTAGTGTAGGAAGTCTAATTTATGGAAATCAATTTAACTTTATTGTTACTTCAATTTTTGGAATAAGCTCATTATTTGCTCTGTTTTATTTTTGGAAAAAGGGATCTCAACAATATTAACCAATTAACATTCCAGCAATAGTTGCCGAAAGAAGAGAAACCAATGTTCCTGCTATCATTGCCTTAAAACCTAATTCAATTAATATAGATTTGATTTTTGGGGCTATAATCCCTATTCCTCCTATTTGAATTCCAATAGAAGCAAAATTCGCAAAACCACATAACATATAGGTGGCCATTATAACTGACTTTTCATAATTGAAATGAATAATATTGTTAATGTTTTTAAGATCAGCTAACTGAACATAAGCAACAAATTCACTTGCAGCAATTTTTACTCCAAGCAATTGACCCATCAACAAAGTATCATTTCCAGAAACACCAATTAGCCACATTAACGGAGAAAATAATATCCCTAGAATGAACTCAACTGAAAGCTCAGAGTATGGAGTGTTTTGAGAGATCCATGAATTAAATCCAAAATCTCCAATAAAAAGAAGAATACCATTTATTAGGGCTATTAATGCAATAAAAACTAGTAACATTGCTGCTACATTAACAGCCATTTTAATTCCTTCATTAGTACCTTTTGAAATTGCCGAAAGAAAACTATCTCCAATTTTTGATTGACTTATAGATATATCTGAACTAATCTGATCTACTTGTGGATAAATAATTTTTGATATAACAATTGCTCCGGGAGCTGCCATAACAGAAGCCGTAAGTAGACTTTTTGCAAAAGTTAATCTTGAATGGGGATCATCCCCTCCCAAAAAACCAATATAGGCTCCTAAAACACTGCCAGCAACAGTAGCCATTCCTCCTACCATAACTAAAAAGAGTTCAGATTTATTCATTTTTTCTAGGTAAGCCTTGATCAGTAATGGTGTTTCTGTTTGGCCAAGAAAGATGTTTCCAGCAACTGAAAGACTTTCAGCTCCAGAAATATTTAAAAGTTTTTTTAGTCCCCATGCAAATCCGCTTACTGTTTTCTGAATAACTCCTAGGTAGTATCCTATCGAAGTTAAGGCTGAAAAAAAAATGATTACTGGAAGGACTTGGAATGCAAAAATATAGCCTGTTTTTTCAATATTGCTAAAATCGCCAAATAACATATTAGTTCCAGCCTGTGTATAATTTAAAATTTTAATAAAAAAACTTCCAAAATATTCAAATGTTGAGGTTATCCATGAAATTTTCAGAACACATATAGCTATAATAAATTGAGCTATAAGTCCTAGGGAAACAGTTTTCCATTTAATAGCTTTTTTATTAATACTTATAGAGTAAGCTAATAATAATAAAACACACATCCCTAGAACTCCTCTTAAAATTGATTCTGTTGAAACTCCAGAAGTTGAGATTAATTCCATTAATTGATTTTTTTCAAATATAATAAACCGAAAAAAAATTAGTTATTTTCATTCAAAAGTTTAATCATCATTTCTGTAGCAGTCATAAGTTTTATTTTATGAACAGAATCATTAAAGTTCCCGCTTTCAATTCTCTCCTCAAAAACTAGAATAGCTTCTTTTAAAGAAATTTCATTTTTCATTTTGATTTATTATTAGTTATAGATTTTTTTTGATCATCTAATTTTTTTTGAGCATCTAAAACACTATTTATTAACTCTGATTTGGTGTCTAAGTACTTAATTAGGTTTTTTACTTTTTCTTCTTCCTTTTTTTTCTGTTTATATTTTACTTTTTCTTCAGAAACTGTTTCTCTTATATTTTGAATGGTGCTGGCAACAAACCCAATTACAATTAGAAAACAAATGAAAATTGCAAACCACTCTTCTATTTCTGATAAATACATAACATTTAAATTACAACTAATTTTAAAACAATATATAATAAAGATTAAACACAAGAAACTAACTGTTATGTTTTGTATTTTTAGAAAATGAGAAATTTTTTTTTAATTCTTTTTATTGCTACTAATCTTTTTGGTCAAAGAATAAGCTCAAGTAAAATATCAAGAATAATAAATAGAAATTCAATTTTTTCTAAAGCTCAAGTAAGTATAGCTATTCAGCCTCTTGGGTCTAATAATAAAATAAAAGGTATTCAATCGTCTAAGTATATGACGCCAGCCTCAAACACTAAGCTTCTAACTTTTCTTGGAGCAATTCAAACCTTTGACTCGATTCCTGTGATTAATTATTCTATAAAAAATAATGAATTACATGTTTCTTCAACCGGCTACCCTTTTCTTTTTCATCCTATATATCCTGATCAATCGTTTGAAAGTTTTTTAAATTCTTATGAAAAGATTGTTTATCATTATCCCGATTTAACTCTTTCAAGATTTGGACCTGGATGGGCTTGGGATGATTATCCTTTTTATTTTTCGGCTGAAACTAATATTTTCCCTCTTTTTGGAAATGTTGCTAGGTTTACAAAATCAAATAAAAATAAAATTTTAGTTCACCCTGATAATTTTAAAATATTAAGGGATAGTTTACTTAATAATAAAATAATTAGAAATGAGATTAATAATACATTCATAGCTAATCCCACTAGATTTAAGGGTAATGATACTATATATATTCCTTTTAAAACCTCAAAAAAATTAACTCTTGAGCTTTTAAATCAGAATTTAAGCTCAGAATTAGAAATTTCTCTAGATGAGCTTCAATCTTATAATGTATTATATTCAAAAGATCCCAGTAAAATTTATAACGCCATTTTAAAAAGTTCTGATAATTTGGTTGCTGAATCTTTACTTTTAATGATAGGAAAAGAATTAAATGATGATTTCTCAACTATAAACACTATTAATAGTTTGAAAAGAAATTGGAAATCATGGACTCCAGATCCTGTAATTTGGAATGATGGTTCAGGGTTGTCAAGATATTCAATGGTCACTCCTAGAACTTTGGTTGCTGTTCTTCAAAAAATTTATACTCAAATTGATATCGAGGGAATTAAAAAATATTTTGCAGCTGGTGGAAAATCAGGAACTATAAAAAATTATTATAAAAAAGGAGAAGCCCCATTTGTATATGCTAAAACGGGAACTTTAAGAAACAATCATAATCTTTCGGGATATATAATATCAAAGAGGGGTAATTGGTATGTTTTTTCAATAATGGTTAATCATTTTGAATCTCCAACTAATCAAATAAGATCTGCAATAGGGGACATACTTGAATATATATATAAACGAGGATAATAGTAGTTTTTCTTAAGATAATAGTAGTTTTTCTTAAATTATTCCAAAATATTTATATGTAGAATAGTTAATTGTGGCACAATATTTGTATTTATGCTCTGGATGCAATTATTCCTTCGGGTTTGAGAGCATTCTTTTAAATAAATTAATATTAATTAAATTTTATCAAATGAAAAAAAGTTTATTAACAATTTTGGCCCTTGCTCTTGTAGTAGGATGTCAAAATTACGACGACCAGTTTGATAGTCTTAATGCAGATATTGCTGCATTAACTACTAAAGTTAACGGTCTTGATGCTGGGGTTGCTGCGCAGGTTACCGCATTGTCAGGTCAGGTTGCTACTTTAGCTCAAACAGTTGCTGGGATGAATGATCTTTCAACATCAGATTTAACTGCTGCATTAGCAGGAGTTTTAACTGATATTGCTGATCTTGAGGCATCTATTGCTGCCTTAGATACATCTGTAGCTACTGAAATTGCTGGAGTAACAACTGATGTTGCTACATTAGCGACTCAGTTAACTGCTGTTCAAACTGCTGCTTTAACTACTGCAGATATTGCTGCTTTAGATGAAGTAACAAATTTAAATGCTGAAATGGTTGCTGTTCAAGCTGCTCTTGATGAGCTACTTGCTGCAAGTGCTTCAGTACAAGGAATTACTATTACTAACCAAGCTACGCTTGATTATGTTGAGACTTTAGTTGAAACAGATGGTACTCCTGAGAATTATATCGTAAATGGAGATGTATTAATTACTGCTGCTTCTGCAACAGGTTATGATACTGGATATATTGCTGCAATTTCTGCAATTACTAGTAAATTAGCTTCTGTTATTGGAACTGTAACTATTACAACTGCATCTACAGATGCTGCTTTAGATATCGCTCAATTAACTTATGTTAGTGGAGGATTAGAAATTACTGGTGCAATGCCGACTGGTTTTGCAGTTACTACTGCTGCATATGTAGCATTAGATCTTGAAGTTGCTGATATTACATTAGCAAGTTTAACTTCTGCTGCTGGCGGTGTTACTATTGATGCTACAGGAACTACAACTATTACTAATGTTGCAATTGCAAATTTAACTAATGGTGCAGTTACTACTAGTGCTAATACTCTTGCATTAGCTAATGCTGATGTAGATCTTGGAGCGGGTCATCCTGCTGCTACTACAACGGCTAAGAGTTTAATTGCTGGAAATGCAACTGATGCTTTAGATGGAGCAACTTTAACTATTACTGGTGCACTTACTTTAGGTTCTAAAGTTGTTACGGGAACTATTATTGATGCTGGAGGAGCTGTTACACTATCTAGTGGTGTTGCTGGTTCTTCTTTTGCTGCTTCAACAATTAATTCAGGTGGTGACATTAGTGTTGCTGCTCTTTCTATTGGAGCTGCTACGCCAAGTGCTACTACATTTACTTGTGATGGTGGAAGTGGATCAGTTTCTCTTGGAGCTACTTCTTCAGCAGGTGCAATAACTGCAACTGCTTCTGGTAGCACTGTAAATGCTGGTTCGTTACATACTATTGCTGGTGGTATAGCCACACTTAATGGTACTGGAGTAACTCTTACTGCGTTAGCTACTAACACAGCTGGATTTACTGTTGGAACTGCAACTACACTTGATCTTCCTGCACTTGCTAATGGAACTGGTAAAGTAACAGCTACTGCTGCAACTACTTTCAATGCTCCTAATTATCCAATTGCTGAGACAGTTGATTTAGCTGCTGGTGCAGCTGTAACTGCTAAGTCTGTTGCTGCTATTGCTAACCTTTCTGATCTTGCTACAATTTCAGCATTAACACTTGGTGAGCAAGATGCATCCTTAGATTTATCTACTGCTGTTTTAATGGTAACACTTGATTATACTGGTAAAGCAATTGCTGCTGGTGGAAATGCTGCTGAAGCAACTGATTTAACAGTTGCTCATTTAACTGCTGCAAGTTCATTAACTACTGTTTCTTTAGCTGGTGGTATGGATAATGTTGTTTTAAAAGCTCCACTAATGACTTCAATTACAACTGGAGGATTTATTAGAACCTTTACTACAACAGGTACAGCTTTAACTTCGGTTTCTGTTGGTCACCAAGGACTTAATGGTGGTGTTCCAAGTGAAATTAGTATTACTGATACTAAAATTACTGCTCTTGATTTATCAGGTTTAAAATGGATAGGTGGAATAACTGTTACTGGAAATACTTCATTAACTGCTGTTACAATGCCTACTGATGTTACAGCTGCAAATAATGCAAATGTTGCAACTACTGGTCGTGTAACTGTTACTATCACTGGTAACGCTTTGACTGGAGCTTGGACTGATGCTGTTGCTGCTTCTGGTTCTAACCTTTATGCAGAGGGATCATTCTCAACTGCACCTGGTATTACTGGAGCTAAAACTTGGTTAAATGCATTACTTGGTAATGTTGTTATTGCTACAGCTTCTGTTACATACAATATTGAGATTGATGCTGCTGATTCTGATATGGATGCTAACAAAGGAGTTTCTGTTGCAATTGACGGTACATCAACTATTGATACTGCTGCTGAATTAGCATTACTTCCTAACTAATATTTAGGAGAAAATATTTCTCTTAAATATTTAAAAGAGATTTATTAAAAACCCCCTCAGTTGAGGGGGTTTTTTTGTATCTAAATTTATTAATTTAAAGAGTAAAGAAGGATAAATAAATAGCCAATAATTGAGAAACCAAAGGGTAAAATAATTGAAATTGCAAAATGAGAAAAACCTTTTCTTAATAGAATATGATGTAAATGATTATTGTCTGGTTGAAAAGGAGATTTTTTATTTTTAATTCTAATAATAAACACTCTAAGAAGATCAGTCAAAGGATATAATAAAACGATAATACTCAGAAATGGTTTGTTCAAGGTTAAATATAATGAGTAATCTGAGCCAAGGAAATCAAAAGCATAAATAGCGACTAGAGTTCCTAAAAATAAAGAGCCAGCATCACCTAAAAAAATTTTTTTATCTTTTTTATAATTAAAAAAATATAGCGGTAGAAGACTAACTACAATTATAACTCCTAAAACTAAAAGATTTGAGTAACTAGAATTTAAAAACTCAAAAACTGCTATAATTTTAATAACCTCAGTAATTGCAAGACCATCTATACCATCAATGAAGTTAATGCTATTTACAATAACTAAAAAAACAAAAATTGTAAATAATTGAGCAGTAATTCGAGATATTTGTTCTAGACCTAAAACTCCATGAAAATTATCAATTATAAACCCCTGATCAATTATCATTTTAGCAACTATTATTTGTATAAAAAATTTTAGTTTAAAATCAGCATTATAAAAATCATCATAAACACCAATGATAAACATCATACTAAGTGGAATAAGTAAAGAAAAGTCATATGGCTCACTTCCAATTAAATACCAAAGTAGGCTAATTAAAAAAATTGAAAAAAAACTTGATGCTCCTCCAGTTCGAGTTGCAATCACGGAATGAGATGACCTTTGGTTTATATGATCAATTTTATTTAGACGTATGAATAATTTTTGAATAATAGGGGCTAAAATTACTGATAGGCCAAAAACAAAAATTAGATATTGAATATTCATGCCCTAAAGGTATAAATTATCTTTTTCTCTTAAAAAGTATTAATTTTATTGCTTCAAGTCACTTTATGTCAAAAGTTATTAATACTACAACTATAAATACTGAAAACTTTATACCATCAATTTTAATAATTGCTTTTTTACTTGTTGGTTTTGTGCCAAATATCGAGGCTGTTGACAAGGTAGCTCCTCAATGGGTATATTTGACAATATTTAATATTATATCTTCAGTCTATTTATTTTTTAATAGAAATCGGTTTGAAAAAATTATTTCAAGTGTTTTAAATTCCGGGATTTCTATCTTATATATTGCTTTTTTTTTATGGGCAGGACTATCATATTTTTATTCAATAAACCCTATTGAAGCTCTTGTAAATATTCCTAGACATTTAAATACTCTTTTAATGTATTTATACATTGGAGTTTTTATATATAATTTAAAAGAAAAAAAGTTTCTAATTTCATCTTTAATTACAATTGTTTTATCAATTGAAGTTTATTCAGTTTTTATGCAAGCGATGGATATGATAAGTGTTTCTGGTTCTATTTATGCAGATAATTTAAAAGGAGTTACTGCAAATAGAAACATTACAGCATTTTCAATTGCATTAAAAATTCCTTTTGTTTTGTACTTAATTGATGTAGTCAAAAACAAATATTTCTTAAGTTTTCTTTTAGGACTTGTCTTTTTTAGTCTTTTAGATTTGTCGTTAATTTCAAGTAGAGCATCATTTATTGCAGTTGGGCTAATTTTGGTTGGTTATATTTTTATCTATCTTTTTAAGGTTTTTATTTTAAAAAAAACAAAAAAGATTTTTTTAAAAATCGGATTTTATCTTGTTCCTTTAATTTTAGCAATTTCAATTAATCAGTTATATTTTTCTGCAAAAGGCGTTGATGCTCTGGATCGTGCTAGTACTATCGCACTTAACACTACGGATGATTCTATTTCAAAAAGATTAAGATATTATGAAGATGTTTTAACTCATATGATAGATAATCCAATTTTTGGAACAGGAATTGGAAATTGGAAATTTGAATCAATAAGATATGATCGCCTTCTTATTGACGGTTATGTTGTGCCATACCATGCTCATAGTGACTTTATTCAATTGGGAGCGGAACTTGGTTTTATTGGATTTTTTTTATACGTATTTATATTTTTAAGTGCAATTTATTTTGTGTTTTATATTTTATTTAGATCTAAAATTGATGTTCAAGACAAACTTTTTTCATTCTTTTTAATTATTTCACTGGGGGTTTATTTAATTGATGCTAATTTGAATTTCCCAATTGCAAGGCCACAGGAATTAGCACCAATGGCATTAGTGCTAGCTTTAATAAATTATTATTATGTAAAATCTAGGGCTGAAAAAAAGAATAACGGACCAGCTGCTAATTTGATAAAAAATGGTTATCCAATACTTGCATTAATATTTTTAATCCCAAGTTTTTCAGTTACATATAAAACATATATTTCTCAAATAAATCAGATGACTATTCTTCAAGATTTTAATACAGATCAATATAATTTATCATTAGGGGAGATAGAGACCAAGGTAATGTCTGTTCCTAACGTCACTGTTACAACAATTCCCAAGGATGCAATTAAAGCAAGATATTACTTTCACTATAAGAAATATGATAAGGCGTTAGAGTACGCATTAAAAAGTGAATCTGCAAATCCCTATTTACATTATGGAGATATAATTGCATCTAGAGTTTATGGCCTAAAGGGTCAAAGCCAGAAAGCCAAAGAATTTGCAAAAAAAGCTTTTTTTGGAATGCCAAACAATAACCTACACATAGGAGAATATTTAAAAATTATAGTGGATCAAAAAGATACTGAAGCTTTGGAAGAAGCTTATCCGCTTCTTACTGGAACAAATAAAATCATGGGGTGGAAATCATATTTGGTAACTAAGGCTGCTTTGACTCCTGCAGGAGATGCAATTTTTATAAAAAGAGCAGAGAAAGCTCAGAAACTATTTCCTTATGAAGATCAGTTTAGACAGATTTTAAAAACTGCTAAAATAGGAAATGCCAGAATTAATAATGCTTATAAAATTAGTCAAGAAGCTCAAGGAAAATATAATGAAGCATTATATAACCAAGCAGCCATAATGTATAATGATGCAATTGATCTTGATCCCTATGAATACTCATACTATGAAAATGCGGCGTTATGTTTCTATGCTATTAATGATTTGGATAACGCTCTTAACAGAATTAATGTTGTTGTTGATGAAATGAATCCATTAAATGGTAAGTGCGAATATATTAAAGGTTTAATATATTTAAAATTGGGTATCATTGATGATGCATGCTCTTTATTTGAAACATCTGTTGCTAGTGGATTTTCAACTGCTATTTCCGTTCAAAATCAATATTGTAAAAAATAATATTTGAATATTAACTTTATTATAAGTACTTTTGGTACTTGATAAATATTAATATTAAGTATTTAACTAATGTTAGGTGAGCTGATAACTTCTAAAACACGATTGCGTTTGATGATAAAATTCTTTATATCGCAGGCCAATCGTGGTTATCTAAATGGCTTGGCAAATGAAATGGGAGAATCTACAAACTCTATTAGAAAAGAATTGAATCACCTTTATGGAGCTGGATACCTTGAAAAAATTAAGACTGATAAAAAAATTGAATATAAAGCAAATATCAAGCACCCTTTGTTTGGAGTTTTAAGAAAAGTCGTTTTAAAGCATCTTGGGTTGGAAGATATGGTGGAAACTGTTCTAGAAAGAATGGGGCATGTAAAGCAAATTATTCTTGTAGGAGACTATGCTAAAGGTTTGGATTCTGGTAAAATAGAAGTTTTTCTAATTGGAGATAATTTAGATATGGAATACATAGCTCAGTTAGAGGAAAAAATTGAAAAGTTAATTAAAAGAAAAGTAAGTTTTTATTTAGCTAACAAGTTTTTGAGTGATCAACAAAATATTATTTTATTTAATGAAAAAGTTTAATAAT
>MDTG01003533.1_pt1 | contig 14033 bp, 6 predicted proteins | sample 811421 | NCBI WGS metagenome assembly MDTG01 (sample SAMN05326645, study PRJNA326480) | marine metagenome | isolation source: seawater | place: Pacific Ocean: South East | collected 2011 | reverse complement strand
CATCATCAAAACCGCTATTAAGCTCACAAATATGGCGTTCAGGCGCCCACTCTTCGATATTCGACTTCTGAAAATGCCAACTCTGTGGCATTTGTGGACAGCCAAAACGCACGAACGCCGCAGCACAAAGCGCAGCATGCTCGAGTGAGGTTCCAATTTCTTCTGCAGAGTAACCTTCTAACACGTCGACGAAGTTCTGAAGTAAAGTAAGATCTTCGATATTAAAAGGCGCTGAGGAAAAATCAACATTCACAAGTTGCTTGTGTTTATAGGGCAATCGGAAAGGCACGCCATCCCCTGTCTGAACGGACAATGGTTGAGCATGATCATCGTAGAGCCAGCACATGTGTTGATTAAGTTCCAACTTGCGCACCTTTATTATTATGAATGTTGTTATAAAATTGCCAAATAGAGTACCCAAAGTCACCCAACTTTACAAGATATTCACAATATCCTTTATCAGCTTGGGTCCTTTGTAGATAAATCCTGTGTAAACCTGTACTAACGCCGCACCTGCATCGAGTTTCTCTTTTGCCGCTGCGGCCGAGTCAATCCCACCGACACCTATGATAGGGATCGCGTCATCGAGCACATCACGCAAAAGACGAATGACATCGGTACTTCTATCACGTACAGGCTTGCCACTCAGACCGCCGGCCTCATCAGCTAACGTTTTATCGGACAATCCATCACGGGACAGCGTCGTATTGGTCGCTATCACACCATCAATGCCCTGCTCGTTAAACGCTTCTGCCATGGTACGCACTTCTTCTGCGCTCAGATCAGGTGCTATTTTAACGACCAGCGGCACATATTTGTTATGTACTTCCGCCAGCTTTTTCTGCTCAGCTTTTAAGCCAGCTAACAAACTGTTTAATGCATCGCCATGTTGGAAGTTACGCAACCCAGGTGTATTGGGCGAAGAAATATTGATAGTGACGTAGTCCGCATAAGGATAAACCTTAACTAAACACGCAATGTAGTCCTGCAGGGCGTCTTGCTCTTCAGTGACTTTGTTTTTACCAATATTAATACCTAACACGCCTTTATACGTGCGTTGCTTGACCTGTTCAACAAGCGCATCAACACCGTCATTATTAAAACCCATTCGGTTAATGATGGCTTCATCTTTGACTAAGCGAAATAGTCTAGGTTTTGGGTTGCCCGGTTGAGGCCTGGGTGTCACAGTCCCCACTTCAATAAAACCAAAGCCCATTTGCCCAAAACCGGTCATGCAGCGAGCATTCTTATCAAGCCCGGCGGCGAGTCCCACCGGGTTAGGAAACTGAATACCCATTACTGTGACCGGCTTGGCGGGCAACTTCTGGCGCCAAACCATCGATAGCGGGGTGTTAGCAAAGCGGCGTAAAAAACCAAGCGTCCAGTCGTGTGAACGCTCGGCATCTTGGTTAAACAGCCATTTTCTGACCAGGTTATACACTAGGCTGAAACCTTAGGCGCACAGTTGTGGCTCAACAGCATCAGTTCACGGAGTGCCACTGAGAATTTAGCAAACTCATGACTCTTCGTGGTGCGGAAGTCCGATAACATCGACTGCCAACGTTGCAACAGTGACTCGTTTTGCTCCATCCAGTCATCAAGCATTTGGAGTGGTTCACCAATATCTGAGGCTGACTTCAGCACGACTAAAGTCAATGCGCGTTGCTGCCAATCTAACTCTTCGCGGAATGCAGCCCGTGCTAACGCTTGCCAGTGGTTGGCTACTGGTTGATTGTTAATCTGGTTCAAGAACCAATGCAGGTTCAAACGCGCTCCCAGATAGAAATACATATTACCAACCGTCTGGTACGACTGCTTAGTGTCATCAGCGATCTCAGCGATATCCATCGCAGAGAATACCGTGCTCAAGCTTGCAACTTCCTGAGCTAACTCTTTTGGAAGCCCCTGCTCTACATAGCGATCGATTGATTTCTGAATAACCGTTGCTTCATCTTCATTCATGTAGCTCAAGCAATTCTTGCGTAAGTCATCAAACGCCGGCATATAGAAGTCGATATGCTCCTGAATACCGTTCAACTTGGTATTGCGATGACGCAGGAACCAACGTGTTGCGCGGCGTACCATACGACGCACTTGGAACAAGATATCGTTCTGTGTTTCAGCAGGCACTTTGTTGTTTAACGCTTCGATAGCATCCCAAAGTTCTTCAACTCGGAAACACTCACGCGCGACAACAAACGATGACGCCACTTCTGCGATCGTTGCACCGGTTGCTTCTTGCTTGCGGTAAACGAAGTTAGGTCCCATATCGTTAACAATGGTGTTCGCTAACTTGGTTGCAATAATTTGACCTTTCAATGGGTGTGACGCCATTGAGTCCGCAAACTGCTTTTGTAACGGCTTAGGGAACGAGCGGAATAATGCTTTACCGTGGAAAGGATCCTCAGTGATCTCGTCGGTAATCAATTGTTCTTTCAGTACCATTTTCCCATATGCCGTAAGTACCGACAATTCAGGACGCGTTAAACCTTTGTTTTGTGCTTGACGTTCAGCCAACTCATCATCAGATGGCAAGAACTCAAGTGTACGATTGAGCGCACCATCACGCTCTAATTGATGAATAAAGCGTTGTAGTTCTTTAATCTGGTCGGCACCACGCAGCGCGGTAATCGATAGCGATTGAGTCTGACGATTACAGTCATCAAGAACAATCTCAGCCACTTCGTCAGTCATGTCGTAAAGTAACTTGTCGCGCTGTTTCTTAGTGAGGTCACCATTATTGACCAAACCATTCAGCAAGATTTTGATATTCACTTCGTTATCTGAACAGTCCACGCCACCGACGTTATCGACAAAGTCGGTATTAATACGGCCACCGCGCTGAGCAAATTCAATACGACCCAGTTGGGTTAAACCTAAGTTACCGCCCTCACCAATCACTTTGGCTTTCAATTCTGCACCGTTAACGCGCAGTGCGTCATTGGCTCGGTCGCCGACATCAGAATCGGTTTCATCCTTACCTTTGATGTAGGTACCGATACCACCGTTCCAAATAAGGTCCACTTCCATGGTTAGACACGCACGAATAAGCTCGTTAGGTGTCATTGACTTCTTCTGTGAACCGAGCATTTTCTTCATTTCTGGCGAAAGCTCGATGGCTTTGGCACTACGACTGAAAATACCGCCACCTTTAGAAATCAATTCTTTGTTGTAATCTTCCCAGCTTGAACGCGGTAATTTAAACAAACGATCGCGTTCTTTCCACGAACTCGCTGCATCCGGCTCGGGGTCAATAAAGATGTGCATGTGATTAAATGCCGCTTGTAAACGGGTATGTTTAGACAGCAACATGCCATTACCAAATACGTCCCCGGCCATGTCGCCAATCGCAACACAGGTAAAGTCCGTGGTTTGGCAATCGATACCCATTTCACGGAAGTGGCGTTTAACTGACTCCCAAGCACCGCGCGCTGTGATACCCATTTTCTTATGGTCATAACCAACCGAACCGCCAGAGGCAAAGGCATCACCTAGCCAGAAATCGTATTCCGCGGAAATACCGTTAGCAATGTCCGAGAAAGTTGCTGTCCCTTTATCGGCTGCAACCACCAAATACGGGTCATCTTCATCCTGACGGACTACGTCAACAGGCGGCACGATTTCACCCTCGACAATATTGTCGGTGATATCTAATAACGCACGAATAAAGGTCTTATAGCACGCTTGCCCTTCTGCAATCATGCCTTCACGATCTTCTGGCAGATGTTTACAGTAGAAACCACCTTTTGCACCCACAGGTACAATAACGGTGTTCTTAACTTGTTGCGCTTTCACAAGACCTAAGATTTCAGTACGGAAATCTTCACGACGGTCAGACCAACGCAGGCCACCACGTGCTACTTTACCACCACGCAAATGTACACCCTCTACGCGCGGCGAGTAGACAAAAATTTCAAATTTAGGCAATGGCAATGGCATCTCAGGAACAAGCTCGGGTAAGAACTTAACTGAGATATAAGGTTTATCGTTGCCTTGTTCGTTCTTCTGGAAAAAGTTAGTACGCAACGCAGCATCAATTAATTCAACGTAACGACGAATAATACGGTCATCGTCGAGGTTAGCAACGCTATCGAGCTCGGTATTGATGCGCGTATGTAATGAGTCGAGCTTCTTCTCGACACCTTTAGTACCCGGCTCAAAACGTGTGTAGAACATTTTGATAACCAGTTTAGCGAGTAGCGGATACTTGCTAAAAGTACTCTCAATATAGCTTTGACTGAAGGTCGTACCAATCTGACGCATGTACTTAGCAAACATACGCAAAATGGTAACCTGACGTCCTGTCATACCAGCGCCTAATACTAAACGGTTAAAACCGTCGTCCTCGAGCTCACCCTTCCAGACTTTCGCAAAGGCGTCTTGGAATAATTCACGGCTGGTTTCAAGATCAAGCGCACCACCCGTGTGGATCATGTGGAAATCAAGGATCCAGAAAACGTGACCATCAGCTGTTTTTACCGGGTACGGACTCTCACCAATGACACGTAGGCCAAAATTTTCTAACATTGGCAATACATCAGATAAATGAATCGGCTCGTCTTTATGGAATAGCTTCAGGCGCAGGTATTTGCTGTCGTCTTTCTCTTCTTGCGCACGGTATAGCACCATACCCAACTTATGGTCATCATCGAGTGACTCAAGCTGGTTAATGTCCGAAATGGCAACAGACGGTAAAACATCTTCTTTATAAGCACGCGGAAATGCTTGGCTATAGCGTTTGTTCAAGCGAGTTGAACGCGCTTCACCAAAGGTCGAGTTTAAAATACGCTCGAAGTTATCTTCCCAAGTGCGAGCGGCCTCAATTAGGTTCTGTTCCAGTTCCTTCACATTCACGTCCTGCTGGTCGTCTTCTAAGCGCACGGTGTAATGCGTACGTGCGAGGTTTGATTCGGAGAAATAAGTGGTAAAGTCAACGTCGTGTTGAGTACGCAAGGTTTGTTTTAAAATGCGCTGAGTACGTTGACGCAATAACGTGTTGTAACGCTCTTTAGGTACATACACCATGCATGTCATAAAGCGACCAAAGATATCCCGGCGCAAGAAAACGCGCGTCATATCACGTTCTTGCATTTGCAGTACGCCTAGACCGACTTGCAACAAGTCATCATCTTCGGCTTGCACGACTTCATCACGTGGATAGGTTTCGAGAATATTGACCAATGCTTTAGCAGCATGTGATTGAGGAGCAAAGCCAGACGCATCAATTACGCGCTTAAGCTTCTCAGAGACTAATGGGATATCGCGAGCGCTATTGTTGTAGAAGTTCGACGCGTAAAGACCAATAAAACGATGTTCACCAATCACTTCACCGTCTTTATTAAAACGCTTAACACCGATGTAATCGCAGTGCGCTGGACGGTGCACACGAGACTTAGAGTTAGTCTTTGTGAGAAGCAAAATACGATCATCTTGAGTAATTTCGCGTGCATCTTCTGGCAAACTCGAAATTAAGCGCCCTTTCTCGCTGACCGAATTACGCATGAGGCCCAAACTGCTGTCTTCGGTTTGGCTGAGCTCATAATCGCCTTTAACTGGCTTTAAGTCATAAGAGCGATAGCCTGTAATGGTAAAGTTATCATCCGCAAGCCAACGCAGGAACGCCTGAATATTTTGCTTTTCTTCTTTGGTTCCTGGGTAATAGTCCGCAGTAACCTCTTCTGCAACGTCTGAGAGTTTGCTCACCATTGGCTGCCAATCAGAGACCGCTAAACTAATCTCATCCATTACCGAACTGAGTTCTTTTTTGAGCGTTTTCAGTTCTTCTTTAGTGCTTTGGCGGTCAACCTCAATTAAAAATGCGGTATCAACATAGTTATCATCGCGCGTGCCTGGGCGCAGTAGATCAGTTACCTGATTATCTTTATCACGCTTATGGCTGATAGGCATGTGCAACAGCAAATGGCTGGTAATACCAAGACGCGATAATGCCATGCGGACTGAGTCCACCATGAACGGCATATCACTTTGGATAATTTCAATAATGGTGTGTGGAGACTCCCAGCCATCATTTGGAACGTCTGGGTTATACACTTTAATAAGTGCTTTATCACCGGGTTTATACTCATTAAAACTGTGCCATAAACCGAGCACAGCACCGTACATATCACTGTCATTGCGGTGACTCAAATCATCTGACGAAATATTACGGTAAAGACGTTTCGCAAAATCTTGCACAAGCGGAGCTTGGCTTGAAGCTACTTTCTTCTGAATAAGTTCAACTACTTTTTCTAAAAGTACTGGGGATTGACCATCAACCAACGACATAATTGCAGAGTCCTTGAGATTATTTTTTTGATGAAACGTCGTAGGCAAGCCACAAAGCGGCCCACGGCCTGATAATCTACCTATGATTGATGTTATTGTCGGACATTTAAGGCAGGCTTTCAACGCATATTCGTGCAATAAATGAGTGTTTAGACCAGCGTAAATTAAAGCTTATGAAAAATAACTTAATAACTATCCAAAATAAGGGCTAAAGACGCTTCAGGGATACGAATTTATTATTGTTATCAAGCTGGATAATGAACCGGCCGGATACGCCAGTTGAGTCAACGAAAGGAACCATACGACCTGCCGGAATGGCAATTCGTACGTTAGTATCAGACAGTACAACTAAATGTTGGGCGCCACCACCGTAATAAATATCGATAAATTCCTGATACGACATAGAAATTGAAAAACGATATTCAATCACAGGATAACCCCCAACTATCTATTTGGTTAAAATAGTTATGCAGCTAAACTATTTTCAATTTTTTCTTGTAAATCACTGGCTAAGTTCGGCAACGCTTGGATTTTCTCCAGTTGTTGCTTCATCAGCGCCTGTCGCTCGGCATCATAACGCTTCCATGACATAAAACTCGAAATTAAGCGCGAGGCGACTTGCGGATTTTTATCATTCAATTGGCAAATCACATCACCAATTAACGTATAGCCTGCCCCATCAAATTGATGGAATCGCGCGCTGTTTTGCGTGAACGCTGCCAACAACGAATAAATTCGATTCGGGTTATCCAGGCTAAAATCTGGATGCTTCATTAACGCCTTGATGTTAGCGATTGTGCCATCGGTGTCCGCCAACGCTTGCGTTTGGAACCATTTATCCATGACCAATTTATCACCGCGCCATTGTTTATCAAATGCTTCGACTAAAGTCGTCGAGTTCGACGCATTACCCCAGACGGACGCCTGCAGAGCGGCGAGTCGATCAGTCATATTGGTAGCGTTATCGAACTGCGTTTGGCTTAGGTTTACGTAATTGTCACCGGCTACGGTGAGATAACCTAACAGCACATTTTGCAATTGCCGCAGTGCTATATCTTCACCTGCTAAGCGGTAGTCACGCTGCTGTAGTTCATCATAAATAGCGGCATAACGTGCACTCATCGTGCCGTGCAACTGTTCAGCCAACTGACGTTTTAACTGTCGCAAGTTATGAACAATGGTATCGATCTGAATGGTATCGAAATACTCGCCGACAGTTGCTGCATTCGGCAATGTTAATGTTAACGCAATCAGCGCCGGGTCAGTGTCTGATGTAATCAACCGTTCACAGGCATCAACGAGCGCCTGATCTACATCCACCGTCGACTGCGATTTAACCGCATCAACGACACGACGGGTAAAGAGCTGCTGTGCAGCATCCCAACGACTTACTGGATCGTCTGCATGAGCCATTAAGGTCAACATCGCTTGCTCAGGTAAGTTGCGTTGCACTTTAACGGGTGCAGAAAAGTCGTCAAATACCGAAACAATCGGCGCTTCGTCAGATGCTAACTGCTGTGAGAATTCGCCATTGATATAAAAAGTTTGACGCTCTTCAGTCAGCTCTAACAGGTTTTCAGCGAGCGCTATGCGCTCACCCTTAGGAGCGTACGCCGAGACACGCATTGGAATATGCATAGGCCGTTTTTCCGCCTGACCGGGCGTAGCCGGAACCGTCTGACGCGTGTTGATCACCAGTTGCTGCTTTTCAGTATCAAACGCTGTTTCAACCTCGACGCTCGGCGTTCCCGCTTGCTCATACCAACGGCGGAAAACGGATAAATCACGTTGATTCGCATCTTCCATCGCTTTGACAAAATCTTCGCAGGTTACTGCCGCCCCATCGTGGCGTTCCACATACAGCTGCATGCCCCGTTGAAAACCCGCTTCGCCTAGCAAGGTATGCATCATACGAATAACTTCCGCGCCTTTGTTATACACAGTCACCGTATAAAAGTTATTCATTTCCACAACTTTGTCAGGTCGAATCGGATGCGCCATAGGTCCCGCATCCTCAGTAAACTGGTGACTACGGATGATTTTGACGTTTTGAATACGGTTAACGGCGCGTGAACCTAAGTCAGAACTAAACTCTTGGTCACGAAATACCGTTAGACCTTCCTTCAGCGAAAGCTGGAACCAATCGCGGCACGTAATACGGTTTCCCGTCCAATTATGGAAGTATTCATGACCGATCACCGATTCGATATTTAAAAAGTCTTGGTCGGTACCCGTTTTGGGGTTGGCAAGCACATATTTAGAGTTAAAGACATTGAGTCCTTTGTTCTCCATAGCGCCCATATTGAAGAAATCGACCGCGACAATCATGTAAATGTCGAGGTCGTAAACAAGACCAAAGCGCTCCTCGTCCCAACGCATCGCATTTTTTAAGGACACCATCGCGTGCTCACTGCGATCTAAGTTACCTTTATCGACAAATAACTGTAGCGCGACTTCGCGTCCTTCGCGCGTCACGAAGGTGTCCTCGAGTAAATCAAAATCACCACATACCAAAGCAAATAAATAACTCGGTTTAGGGTATGGGTCATGCCAAGTGACAAACGGCTTGCCTGCCTCCTCACCGCGTTCGATGCTGTTGCCATTCGCCAAAATGTGAGGATAGTCGCCGTTCGGTGCGATGACTTTGGTGGTGAATGTCGCCAACACATCGGGACGGTCTAAATAGTACGTTATACGGCGGAAGCCCTCTGCCTCGCATTGGGTGCAAAAAGTGCCTTCCGCTAGATAAAGTCCTTCCAGTGCTTTGTTAGTGGATGGGTCTAACGTATTGACGACTGTCAGCGTAAACTCATTTTGCTCAACCTCAACGCTCAGCGTCGAGTCAGTCACTGCGTAGTCTGAGGCATCCAGTGTTTGGTCGTTTAAAACAACCTTTTCGAGCGCTATGTGCTCGCCGTCAAGCACCAACGCATCACGGTGATCGCCTTGGCGCTTTATTTTCATGGTGTTAGTAATGCGTGTTTGTGTCTTATCCAATTCAACAACTAAGTTCACCGTATCAATGGTGAACTTAGGTGCTTGGTAATCTTTACGATATTTCGCGTTTTTTTGTGACATAAACCCTCTTTACGACGTTTGAGTATTTTCAGTCATCTCTGGCTGGCGATATAAAATGGTCCATCCGGTGTAAGCCAGTACAATCGCAATTAACGGTGTTAAGTAATTAAAGAATGCATAAATACCATAATCAAGTGGACTGACCGCCAATACACTAAACATATACGCGCCACAGGTATTCCATGGGATCAATGCTGAAGTCAACGTACCGCTATCTTCCAATGTCCGAGACAGTACTCGAGGATCCAAACCGCGACGTTGATACTCCTCTTTAAACATACGTCCAGGCAATACGATAGCCATGTACTGGTCGGCTGTTAGCACGTTTGCACCAAAACATGTGAACAACGTACCAGTAATCAAGCTGCCCACTGATTTTGCTGACTTTAGCATGCCTTGAATAAAGCGTTTCAGTAAGCCTAACTTTTCCATCACCGCACCGAATGTCATGGCACTTAGTATCAACCACAGCGTATTAAGCATGCTCGACATACCACCGCCGCTCAATAACGAATCAAGGTTTGTACTTCCGGTACTGACGGTCGTGCCATCAGACATGGCGAGCCAGATTACTTTCAGGTGCGATAAAAAGGTGTCATTACCACCTGCCATCTGTTGCACCATGTCGGGCTGAAAAATGAGTGCCCAAACGCCACCTAATAGTGCACCAAAAAATACGGTCGGTAGTGCAGGCTTGCGAGTTGCAGCTAAGAATAGCAAAACACCTAAAGGCACTAACATTGCCCAACCGATATTAAAGGTATTATCGAGCAGGCTTTGCATTTGATTCAGTTTCTCAAGCGAGACCGACGAGTCTGCGTTAAGCCCCAAGAATAGGAAAGTTGTTACTGAGATAATGAACGCGGGGCCAGCGGTATAACCCATATAGCGAATATGAGCGAACAATTCAGTACCGCTGACTGCAGGTGCCAAGTTTGTAGTATCGGATAACGGCGACATCTTATCGCCAAAATACGAGCCCGAAACTATAGCGCCGGCTGCGATAGCAGGGTCGAGCCCCATGCCCGAGGCAACGCCCATTAATGCCACACCGATAGTTGCAGCAGTGGTCCATGAGCTACCAATAGATAAGGCGATAATGCCGCAAATAATACAGCTAGCAGCATAAAAAAGCCCAGGGTTTAACAGCTCTAAACCGTAGTAAATCAGTGTCGGTACGGTACCAGAGAGCAACCAAGTGCCGATCAGTGACCCCACTGCAAGAATAATCAGCATGGCGCCCAGGGCAACAGATATCCCCTCTTGAATGCCTTTCTCTATCTGCTCCCAACTGAAACCATTCTTGAAGCCGATAATACAGGCAATACCTGCGGCTATCCAAAGTGCAATCTGGTTCGGTCCGTACGATGAGTCCTCACCAAAAAAATAAACAGACGAGGCCAACATAATGACCAGCGCAACGAGCGGAATCAATGCCTGAAAAAGCGTAGGCTGTTTTATTTGTTGTGTCATGAACGCGTTATCCTAGATCTCGATAATGCCAATAAGTTGAAGAAAGATAATAATGATAGCAATCGGTGCGACGTACTTAAGGCACAGATGCCAAACGTCGAACATGGTTTTACTCGTATCGAGCTCATCTTTAGCATTATCGCGCGTCATAACCCAACCCGCTAAAATCGCTAACAGCAACCCACCGAGAGGAAGCAATAGGCTCGATGTAAGTAAGTCAATCACGTCAAAAATGGAGTTCAGTGGCTTACCTAACCACTCAGTGCTGAGTTGTGCCCACGAACTGCCCGAAAAAGAATGAATCGTTAGTTGACCCAGTAACCATAATACACTGGCTGATATAATGGTTGATGGCCAACGCGATAAGTTGAATTTTTCTGAGACAAAAGCCACAGAAGCTTCGATCATTGCGATGGCAGATGTAAATGCTGCAATGACAAGCATAGTAAAGAAAATAGTCCCTACCCACTGGCCGCCAGGCATCTGCCCAAAGGCTAATGGCAATGTAGTGAAAATTAACCCGGGCCCCTCACTGGGTGTCAGATTAAAACCGAATACCAGAGGGAAAATAGCTAAACCAGCGATTAATGCGACAAGCGTATCAATTACAGCAATCCAAATACTGGTTTGTACTATAGAGGTTTCTTTCGGTAAGTAAGCGCCATACATAATGACAACGCCCGAAGCCAAACCCAGCGTAAAAAATGAATGTCCCAGTGCAATCATGACGCCATTAATCGATAGTTTGGAGAAGTCAGGTTTGAACATGAACTCAAATGCCTCGCCAAAGGCGCCTATATTGCCGGCGTAGAATGCCAACGCAACTAATAGGACGAACATGGCAGGGAGCAAAAACCTCACAGAGCGCTCTAAGCCCTTATTCACGCCCTTACCAACAACAATAACAACACCCACTAATACCAGTGTATGCCACAACATCAGTTCGTTAGCCGATGACAGCATGCCGGTAAATAACCCACCGACCTGCTCCGCTGATGCGCCATTAAATGCGCCGCTACCCGCTTTAAACACGTAATCAAGCGCCCAACCCGCAATAACCGCATAAAAGCTCAATACCAAAAAGCCCGTTAACATGCCAAGCCAACCTGCAACTTGCCAATGTTTACTGCGTTTTGATTCGACTGCGACTTGCTCAGCGGCGTAGCCAGGAGAGTGGCGTCCACGGCGACCTATAACGACTTCCGCCATCATGATGGGAATGCCGATAAAGGCGATACAGAGTAGGTAAACTAAAACAAAGGCACCGCCTCCGTTTTCACCCATTACGTAAGGAAACTTCCAAATATTTCCGAGGCCCACGGCTGCTGCAGACGATGCCAGAATAAATGACAACCGACTTGACCAACGACTTGAAATTGATGCTGTGTTTTTCATTGTTGTTCTAGATCATTTTTTTAGTATAACGCGGTAGTTGACCACAAACTGCTTGGGTTGCCAAGCATACGTAAAAAAACCGCCACAAAGTGACGGTTTTTTAAGCGGTTCTATGAGCATTGGCTTAGTCGTTCTGTGCCAACTTGACGTCGTCAATAAACTCAAACGCAACCGAGATGGTTTCATCAAGGTAAGGATCAACCTCCAAGACCTCATCATCGACGTCATCGATGGATTCAACTGGCTCCATTCCCATACGCTTGAGACGTTCATTGACGCGCTGTAATCGTTCTTTTTTATCAGCGGCCTGCTCGTTCTCACGCTCTTCAAGGTTTAAGCTAACCCAGGTCTTTTCCATATTTTTGCGTAGTTCCTCAATATCTTTGAAAATATACGCAAACTCCGGATCTTTTTCTAAACGTTCATGAGCGTTCTTGTTTAACGACTGAATTTCAGCACTATCAAGATAACTGAAGGTATCATATTGCGCTGGCTTAATCTGATCCCACGGTAAAGCGTTATCTTCGCGGCTTTCACCCCACTCCGACGCTTCAATGTAAGAAGGTAATGTGACATCCGGCGCCACACCTTTTAATTGCGTGCTACCGCCGTCGATACGATAAAACTTAGCGATAGTGTACTGCACACTACCTAACGGTTCGCTAAAGAAATCGAAACGACGGTTTAAGCCGCGATGCTGTTGCACAGTACCTTTACCGAAGGTGTTTTCACCGACAATCAGTGCGCGTTTGTAGTCTTGCATCGCTGCGGCGAAAATTTCAGAAGCCGACGCACTATAGCGATCAACCAAGACCACCAGCGGACCGTCGTAGTAGGTCACACCATCACGATCTTTACTGACTTCAACATGACCGCGTCCGTCACTCACTTGAACAACCGGTCCTTGATCAATAAACAACCCGGTCAAGCTAATGGCTTCGTTAAGCGCACCACCACCATTACTACGCAAGTCGACCACGATCCCCTCAACTTCCTTAGATTTAAGGTCATCGAGTAGTTTCTTAACGTCTGCAGTGAGATTGTTATAAAAACCGGGGATTTCGATAACGCCCATTTTACGGCCTTTATTAGGTCCCTCGTCCGGCACTTCCACGTGCGCTTTGGCGGCACGGTCTTCAAGCTTTACTTTGTCTCGGACAATTTCGACGACTTTAGGTGTACCACCCACGCCTTGAGACGCTTCAAGCACTTGTAAACGGACTGACGATCCTTTGGGCCCTTTAATCATGTCGACAACGTCATCAAGACGCATACCAATAATATCGACAAAATCCTCGGCGTCATCGCCAACACCTTGTCCTACGGCGATGATTTTGTCTTCAGGCGAAAGCTCACCCGTTTTATCAGCGGGCCCCCCCGGTACTAAGCTACGGATTACCGTGTAATCATATTCTGACTGTAAAACAGCACCAATGCCCTCTAGCTCGAGGTTCATATTTTGCTGGAAACGCTCAGAGTTAGCAGGTGATAGATAGCTCGTGTGTGGTTCGATTGAGCGAGCAAAGGCATTCATAATTGCCTGAAATGCATCTTCGCTTTTTGAGTTTGTTAGACGGTTAAGTGCGCTGTTGTAGCGTTTACCTAAGGTTTCAACAATATCAGGCCACTCTTTGCCCGCCAATTTTAAGTTAAGTGCGTCATATTTAACGCGTTTTTGCCATAACTCATTTAAAGCGTCTTCATCCTCCGCCCAATCGGCTTCTTCCCGATCGTAGTAATACTTTTCGCCCTCTTCATCAAAGCTCATAGGCTTGTCTTCATCGAGTAGCGACAGCGCGTAT
>MDTG01077517.1_pt1 | contig 14036 bp, 12 predicted proteins | sample 811421 | NCBI WGS metagenome assembly MDTG01 (sample SAMN05326645, study PRJNA326480) | marine metagenome | isolation source: seawater | place: Pacific Ocean: South East | collected 2011 | reverse complement strand
TAAATCATCCACTCCTGCAATGCCTGATATGGGCGGAATGGGCGGAATGGGTGGCGGCATGCCAGGAATGATGTAGTTTTTTCTCTATAACAATAAATATTCAAAAACGCCGTTTTTATTACGGCGTTTTTTTTTGCCTTTTTAATATATTTGTCTATAAAAACACCAATTAAAAATTATGCAAAATTTAGTAATTCAACCTTTTAAATTATTGGTAACTGATCGTTCAATCTCTTTTGATGTCATTTTTTTCTCAATACTTTTAATTTTAATTCCATTTGTTTTAATTACAGGTCCTGCTCTTCCTGATATTTTTTTATCTTTGATTGCTCTATATTTTTTAGTTAAATCAGTTTTACAAAAAAAATGGCATTATTATCAGAATCCATTAGTAATTGGATTTCTACTTTTTAGTGCTTACGGTATTATGAGGTCTCTATTTTCTGATATGCCACTGCAATCTTTAACCAATGAAGGAAGTGTATTCTATTTTCGTTATATTTTTTTTGCTATGGGTGTTTGGTATTTATCAGACAAAAACCCCCATCTTTCAAAATGTTTATTAATTATATCAGTAATATGTATTTTGGTAGTTGGTCTTGATGCCCTCTATCAATACTTTATGGAAAGTAACTTTTTTGGTATTGAAAAATATAATTTATCTCGTTTGACAGGTATATTTGGTAATGAGCCTATTATTGGAAGGTATATTGCTTTTCTCTCTTTATTTACTTTTGCCTTGATATACCAAAATATAAAAAAATCAAAAAAAATGACCCTTCTATCTGTTGCCTTTTTGGTTATATGTGACGTTGTTGTTTTCCTAACAGGAGAAAGAGCCCCATTATTTCAACTATGTTTATTTTCAGCTTTAATCATAGTTTTTATTCCACATTATCGTTTTTATCGTATTGTAGGTTTTCTACTTTCAATAACTATCATTTTGGGAATCCTTTCAATTAACCCCACTGCTAAAACAAAAGTATATAATACCATACAAGAAGTTAGTGAAACAAAAATACCTTATCTTCCTTATAACAAAGGGTATGAAGATCATTATATATCAGCACTTAAATTATTTGCTGATAAGCCTTTATTTGGTGTTGGGACAAATATGTATCGCTTTCAATGTGATAAAACTCAATATGACCTTATTAGCAATTGTAATTCCCATCCTCATCATTATTACTTACAAGCACTAGCAGAACTAGGAGTTATAGGGTTTTTATTTTTAACAATTTTCTTTTTATATCTATGTTTTTTAGGCCTTAAACAGTTAATTTTCCTAATATTTTACAATAAGACAAAGTTAATGCCTTTTAATATTTTCTTGTTCCCAATGGTATTATTTGTTTATTGGTGGCCTTTAATTCCACATATGAGTCTTTATAATAACTGGAATAATGTTTTGATAATGTTGCCTTTGGGATTTTTTATGAGAAACATGTATGATGATAAAAAAATATGAATATTTTTATAAAATTTAAAAATTATTTTCTTAATACTTTTGAACAAGGAAGTTTAGGACTATCTTTGTCAGAAATAATTTTAATTTTAGTTTCTTTTATCTTTGCCATATTGGTGCGTAGTTTATTTGCTAAAATTATAGTTTCTAAAATTAAAAAAATTATTAGAAAAACAGGTAATAAGATTGATGATCAACTTTTTGATGCACTAGCTCCTCCATTAAGAACCCTTCCTATTATATTTGTATTTATTTTAATGGGACTATTTGTTGAAACTGATAGCCAGTTGGGCTTATTATTAGAAAAAATTAATCAAACATTTGTAACAATTTTTGTCTTCTGGACTTTTCATCAATCTTTAGTTCCTTTATCAAAGATATTTCAAAAACTAGAGGAGTTGTTGTCCAAAGCACTTGTTCTTTGGCTTGTCCGTTCCATGAAATACCTGATTATTTTTTTAGGAACAGTAGCAGTTTTAGAGACATGGGGGATCAAGATAGGCCCCGTAATTGCAGGATTAGGTCTCTTCGGAGTTGCCGTAGCTCTAGGCGCACAAGATTTATTTAAAAACTTGATATCAGGTATTATGATTATTTTAGAAAGAAGATTTGAATTAAATGATGTCATTGAAGTGCCAGGCCATGCAACTGGCATAGTTGAACATATCGGTTTTCGATCAACTTTAATTCGTCAATTTGATTCCACTCCTATTTCTATTCCCAATTATGTATTTTCTGACACATCAATTGTTAATTTTTCTGATCGCAAATACCGAAGAATTAATTGGATTATTGGTTTAACCTATGACACTTCTACGAAACAATTAAAAGATATCTGTCAAAATATTGCTTCATCCATTCGCACTAGTAATAACTTCATAATTAATGACTCATATCAATTATTTGTAAAAGTTGAAAAATTTAATGATAGTAGTATTGATATTCTAATTTATGCCTTCACCAATACTAACAATTGGGAAAAATACCTTAAAATCAAAGAAGAATTGGCTTTTATGATAAAAGATACTGTAGAAAGTAATCAAAGTTCCTTTGCCTTTCCTTCACAATCTATTTATATAGAGAAACAGGAAACTTCTGAGTTATTTGAAAAATCTAAATAAATAATAAATCTTATTTATTTACAAATTCAAAATTTCAATTTCAAATATCAATAAATATCTATTGAATAATTTTTATATTTTACAATTTTAGTATGGTTTTTGTGGTTATTATTGGTAGTTTAGACGAGTTGATAATTTCGAATATAAAATAATTTAGTGAAAAAAGCACTTATAACTGGAATTACAGGTCAAGATGGCTCATATCTTGCGGAGTTTTTATTAAACAAAGGCTATGAAGTTCATGGCGTCAAAAGACGTACGTCTTTAATAAATACAGGAAGAATTGATCACTTATACCAAGACCCTCATGAAAAAAATGTAAATTTTATTTTAAATTATGGTGATTTAACAGATGGAACCTCACTAATTAGAATTATTCAAGAAGTTCAACCCGATGAGATTTATAATCTAGCAGCTCAAAGTCATGTTGCTGTTTCTTTTGAACAGCCAGAATATACCGCCAACTCTGATGCCCTCGGAGCTCTTAGAATATTAGAGGCTATAAGAATTTTAAAATTAGAAAAAAAAACTAAATTTTATCAGGCCTCAACTTCTGAATTATATGGCGCGGTTCAAGAAACTCCCCAAAATGAAAAAACAAACTTTTATCCTAGAAGTCCATATGGTGTGGCAAAACTTTATGCTTATTGGATAACTGTAAACTATAGAGAGGCTTATGATATTTATGCTTGTAATGGAATTCTATTTAATCATGAAAGTCCTGTTCGAGGAGAAACATTTGTTACCAGAAAAATAACAAAAGCTTTAACTCGCATAAAGCTAGGACTTCAACTAAATTTATATTTAGGAAACCTCGATTCATTAAGAGATTGGGGACATGCTAAAGATTTTGTGGAAGCACAATGGCTTATGCTTCAACAAAATAATCCAGAAGACTTTGTTATTGCAACTGGCAAACAGCATTCTGTAAGAGATTTTATAAATGAAGTATCAAAAAATTTAGATATGAAAATAGACTGGAGAGGTAAAGACCTAGATGAAGTTGGTTCTTTTGATGGAAAAGATATTATAAAAATAGATCCACGGTATTTCAGGCCTACAGAAGTTGAAACTTTACTAGGAGACGCCAGTAAGGCTGAAGAGAAATTAAAATGGGTCCCAAAAATATCATTTGAGCAATTGGTAAAAGAAATGGTTGATGAAGACTTAAAGTTAGCAAAAAATGATAAGCTAATTAATGATTAAATTAACTAAATAATACATACTAGTTACAATATACGAAATGTCTAAACCAAAAATTTTTATAGCTGGTCATAAAGGGATGGTTGGGTCTGCCTTAGTCCGCATCTTACGAAAGCAAGAAGTTGAACTTATATTAAAAGAAAGAATAGACCTTGACTTATTGAGTCAAATGGATGTTAAAAATTTCTTTAAAAATGAAAAAATAGATCAAGTTTTCTTATCTGCAGCAAAAGTGGGGGGCATCTATGCAAATAATACTTTTCCTGCAAACTTTATTTATGAGAATTTAATGATCCAAAATAATGTAATACAAAATGCTTTTTTAAGTGGAGTTAAAAAACTATTATTTTTAGGATCAAGCTGCATCTATCCAAAAAATGCCAATCAACCTATGAAAGAAGAAGTATTATTATCTGGAAAATTAGAGCCTACTAACGAGCCTTATGCCATTGCAAAAATCGCAGGGATTAAAATGTGTGAAAGTTATAATCGTCAATATGGTAAAAGTCATGGAATTGATTATAGAAGCATCATGCCAACAAATCTTTATGGACCAGGAGATAATTATCACCCCAAAAATAGCCATGTAATTCCAGGATTAATTTATCGTTTTCATGAGGCAAAAATTCATAATTTACCTTATGTTACTATTTGGGGAACAGGCAAGCCTAGACGGGAATTTTTATATGTTGAAGACATGGCAAGAGCTTCGATACATATAATGAATATAGATAAAAAAATTTATAACAAACAAATATCACCAATGTGTAGCCACATCAATGTTGGTAGTGGTAAGGATCTCACTATAAAGGAACTTGCTGAGACAATTAAAGAGGTTGTTGGCTATCCAGGTTTAGTTAACTTTGATCCAACTAAACCAGATGGTGTTCCAAGAAAATTTTTAGATAGTCAGCTAATAGATAACCTTGGCTTTAAGTCAGAAGTAAATTTGAAAGATGGTCTTATTAAAAGCTATGAAGATTATATAAAAACCTTATGAAAACTCTTAAAAAATTATTATTCCTACTATCCCCTCAAGAGCAAAAAAGTGCAACTTTACTTCTTGTGATGATCTTCATAATGGCATTATTAGATATGATTGGCGTGGCATCAATCTTACCTTTTATGGCAGTGCTCACTAATCCAGATCTAATTGAGGTAAACGCAATATTAAATTTCATGTTTGAAATTTCTAATATATTTGGTGTTGAAAACAATCAGCAGTTTTTATTTGCTTTAGGTATCTTTTCTTTTGTATTGCTAATTATTTCACTTACTTTCAAAGCCATCACAACTTATGTACAAGCTCAATTTATTTTAATGCGTGAACATAGTATCGGTAAACGCTTAATAGAAAGTTATCTACATCAGCCGTATAGCTGGTTTTTAAGTCGAAATAGCTCTGAAATAGGAAAGACTATTTTAAATGAAGTAGCACAGGTACTTGGTAATGGCATGAAGCCCTTTATGGACTTGATAGCTAAAGGCTTAATCACAATTGCACTTATAACTTTATTAATTATAGCTAATCCAAAACTTGCATTAACAGTTGGCATTTTACTCGGTGGATTGTATTTACTTATTTTTTTATTTGTAAGAAGCTTACTTAATAAGTTTGGAAAACAAAGATTAAAGCATAACCAATTACGTTACTTAGTAGTTAGTGAAGCTTTCGGTGCTGCAAAAGAAATTAAAGTTGGGGGCTTAGAAGAGACTTACATTAGAAGTTTTTCTAATTCTGCCAAAGCTTTTGCTCAAGCTCATGCTTCTTCACAAATTATTTCAGAATTACCTCGTTTTATTTTAGAAGCAGTCGCTTTCGGAGGTATTTTATTAGTAATACTCTTTACTATGGGTGAAACAGATAGTTTTAACAGTTCTTTACCTATTCTTAGTTTATATATTTTTGCTGGTTACCGTTTGATGCCAGCATTGCAACAAATTTATAACTCATTTACAAAGCTTACTTTTGTTAGTGCCTCTCTTGATATGTTGACTCAAGATATTAAAAATCTTAAGCCATTTAATGAATTACAAGATCAAAGCACTTTTACTCTTAATAATAATATTAACTTAAGAAATATAAGCTATATTTATCCCAATGCATCAGAAACAGCTTTAAATGATATAAATTTAAATATTCCTGCTAAATCAATAGTTGGATTAGTAGGTGCTACTGGAAGTGGCAAAACTACAATGGTAGATATTATTTTGGGATTATTGCAGCCCCAAAAAGGTAATATAGAAGTTGATGGAAAAATTATTACAAAAAAAAATTCAAGATCTTGGCAAAGTTCTATTGGTTATGTTCCCCAAAATATTTATCTTTCAGATGATAGTATTTCTTCCAACATTGCTTTTGGAGTGGAACCTAAAGATTTAAATCAAGAAGATGTTGAAAAAGCCTCTAAAATTGCAAACTTACATAAATTTGTCATAGATGAATTACCCAATAAATATAAAACTATCGTAGGTGAGCGTGGGATAAGATTATCAGGAGGACAACGACAACGAATAGGAATAGCAAGAGCATTATATCATAATCCTAAAGTTTTAATCATGGATGAAGCAACAAGTGCGCTTGATAATCAAACTGAAAAAGCCGTAATGGATGCCATAACTAATCTTGATAAAAATATTACTATTATTTTAATTGCGCATCGTCTTACTACGGTTAAAAAATGTGATAAAATTTTTTTTCTAGAAAATGGAGATTTGAAAGCAGAAGGAAGTTTTGATGATTTATTAAGCATTAATAAAAATTTTAGCTCTATGGCAAATATAAATTAAAAAACTATGATTAATAAAATAGAAATATGAGAAAAAAATAATGAAGGGTATTATTCTTGCGGGTGGATCTGGTACACGTCTTTATCCAATTACTAAAAGTGTTTCAAAACATTTATTGCCAATTTACGACAAGCCAATGATTTACTACCCTTTATCAGTTCTTATGCTAGCAGGCATAAAAGATATTTTAATAATAACGACACCTGAAGATCAATCTCTGTTCAAGAGACTATTAAATGATGGCAGTCAATATGGCATAAAATTAAGTTACGCATTACAGCCAAATCCAGATGGGTTGGCACAAGCTTTCATAATTGGAGAAAAGTTTATTGGTAAAGATCAAGTATGCTTAATTTTAGGTGATAACATTTTTTATGGAGATAATCTTGGTCAATTACTAAAGAAATCATTTTTAAAAACAAAAGGTGCCACAATATTTACTTACCAAGTAAGCCAACCGGACCAATTTGGCATTGTAGAATTTGATAAAAAAAATAATGTTATTTCTATTGAAGAGAAACCTCAAAAACCCAAAAGCTATAATGCAGTCACTGGATTATATTTTTATGATAATGATGTTGTACAAATTGCTAAGACTATAAAGCCCTCCCCACGGGGTGAGTTGGAGATAACAAGTATTAATCAGATATATCTTTCCAAAAAAAAGATTAAGGCAATACGTTTAGGAAGAGGGTTTGCGTGGTTAGATACGGGAACATATAAAACCTTGCTTAATGCTTCACAATTTGTAGAAACCATAGAAAGTAGACAAGGCTATAAAATTGCCTGTCTCGAAGAAATTTCTTTTAATCAAGGATGGATATCAGATAGACAAGTTAGAGCTATAGCCAATAGTCTGAAAAAAAACTCTTATAAAGATTATTTAGTATCACTATTACATAAAAAATGAAAAAAAATAAAATTTTAGTCACAAAACCAAGTCTTCCAGATCTAGAAGATTTTATTCCTTATCTAGAAAAAATTTGGCATAAAAGAATACTCTCAAATAGCGGTCCATTTCATAATGAGTTAGAAAATGAGCTATGTAACTATCTTGAGGTTCCATATGTTTCACTCGTGTCTAATTGTACTATAGGACTCATCACAGCTCTTAAGATTATGGACATTAAAGGTGAAGTAATAACCGCACCATTCTCATTTTTAGCAACCGCAAACTCATTAGTTTGGAATAATTTAAATCCAGTATTTGTAGATATTGATCCAATAACTGCAAATTTAAACCCTGAAAAAATTGAAGCAGCGATTACACCAAATACCTCAGCTATAATGCCAATTCATGCTTACGGATACCCATGTGAAGTAGATAAGATCAATTCAATTGCTAAAAAATATAAGCTAAAAGTCATTTATGATGCTGCTCACGCATTTGGAGTTAAAGACAAAAGTGGAAGTATTCTACAATATGGTGACATATCTGTATTGAGCTTTCATGCGACTAAAGTTTTTAATACTTTTGAGGGAGGCGCTATTATTTGCAAGGATAAGGATATTAAAAAATCAATTGATGATTTCAAAAACTTTGGCTTTAGTAGTGAAACATCAGCAGATCAAATAGGCCTTAATGCTAAAATGAGCGAGTTTAATGCAGCTTTAGGATTATTACAATTGAAGCAAATAGATAGCGACATTGAAAAACGTCAAATTATTGATTCAACATATCGTTTAGCATTAAAAGATATTCCTGGTATTCGTTGTCATATTAAATTAAATAACGGACGAAATAATTTTGGTTACTTCCCTATTTTTATTGATCATACTTATCCCATAACACGTGATCAACTTTATAAAAAACTCAGAGATAATCAAATTCTTGTAAGGAGATATTGGTATCCATTAATTACCGATTTTTCTATTTATCAAAATAGTGAATACGATTCAAAAAAAAATTTTGTTAACTCAATAAAAATTGCAGAAAGCGTTATTTGTTTACCAATTTATCCTGATTTAAGTCAAAAAGAGATAGAACAAGTCATAGACATAATTAGATTGAATTAGCTCTAATCAATAGATTACATTTGAATATTTTTTAAATTAAATATAATTATTAAGTTTAATAAAAGAATTTAGATTTATAATTATATTTAATATGAAAATTACAGTTATTGGTTTTGGTTACATAGGCTCTGTTATAAGTGCAGTTTTATCAAACAAAGGTCACGAAGTTACAGCTATTGATAACAATAAAAACTCTATAGATGAGCTTAATAGAGGAGAATGTAGTATACCAGAGCCTTTACTAAAAGATATTATTTTTGATTCAGTGAAATCAGGACTTCTTAAAGGATCTGTCTCCTATGATTTTGTTAAAGAAAGTGATATCATTTTAGTGACAGTTGGAACTTCTCTTTCTAAAGAATTTGATGCAGATTTAAGTGCTCTAAAAGATGTTTTTAAAAATTTATCAGCCAATTTAACTAATGGTCAGACCATAATGATTAAAAGCACAATACCGCCAGGTGTGACGAGAAAATTGACAAAAGACTATCTCAGTTCAATAGAGGATATTTATGTAGGATTTTCTCCTGAAAGACTCGCTGAGGGAAATGCTTTAAAAGAATTACAAGAATTACCAATAATCGTTGGAGGAATAAATGATGAAAGTACAAAAAAATGTGCAGATTTTTGGATAGAAACATTAGGAGTAGAGGTAATCAGAGTCAGTAATTGTGAAACAGCTGAACTTGTGAAACTGGCTAATAATCAATGGATTGATACGAATATAGCATTAGCAAATGAATTAGCTATGTTATGTGACTCGCTTACACATAATATTGATATATTAGAGGTAATCAAAGGAGCAAATTCATTAAAAAAAGGACAACATTACGTTAATTTTTTGACTCCTTCAATTGGTGTGGGTGGATATTGTTTAACTAAAGACCCGTGGTTCGTCTCTACATTAGGAGATAAAAATCATAGATCGCTTAAAATCCCTCGTGCAGGAAGGATGGTTAATGATGGGATGCCTTCGTATTGTGTAAATCAAATTATTAAAGAGTTAGATAAGAATAAAAAAAAACTAAAAGATATTAAATTTGCCATATTAGGTTACTCATTTAAAACCAATTCTGGTGACATTAGATTTTCCCCAATGATAAACTTTGTAAACGATTTAATTATTAAAGGATTTAAAGAAATCACAATTTATGACTCTACCATTGGCAAGAATGATATAATTAAAAAAAATTTATCAAAATCTAAAACATGGCAGGAATGTGTTAAAAATGCTGATGTAGTAGTTTATGGTGCAGCACACGATGATATTCGCGCAATTGGTGTTGATGAGCTATGCCTATTAATCAATAAAAAAGCTCTAATTTTTGATGGTAGAAGATATTTTTCTAAAAAAGAGATCAGCGAATTTAAAAAATTAGGAGTCAAATATTTAGGAGTTGGACGTTCATATGCCAACAAAATAGATTAAAATAGGAATTATAATGAAAAAAAAAGTAATGGTTACTGGAGCTGCGGGTTTAATAGGTAGCCATTTAATAGAAAAGTTACTTAAGCTCGATCACATAGTTTTCGGATTTGATATAGTTGATATTGAAAATAACAATAATCTTAAGGATATAAAAAATAATCAAAATTTTATTTATTTTAAGGGCGATGTTAGGTCTGATGAGAATCTAAATTCATTCTTTCAAAGTGATGCTTCTGTATTATATCATTTGGCCTCAGTTGTAGGAGTAAATAGATATATGGAGGACCCAATGAGTTTAATTGATATCGGAGTATTGGGAACCAGAAAATTAATTCAAAAATGCTATGAATCTAATGTCAGGATGTTATTTACTTCAACCTCTGAAGTTTATGGCAAGAATCCTAATGTACCATGGAATGAAAATAGTGATCGTATTTTGGGATCAACAAATGTAGATAGATGGTCATATTCCACATCAAAAGCTTTATGTGAACATATGTTATTTGGTATGCATCACAAGTACAATTGGCCAATGTCTATAATAAGATTTTTCAACGTTTATGGGCCAAAACAAAACCCCATATACATTATCTCCAAATCAATTCATAATATTTTAAATGGCGTTTCCCCAGAACTTTATGATGGTGGTCAACAGACTAGATGTTTTACTTATATAGAAGATGTAATAGATGGAATAATTCTTGCCTCAACATTAGATACCGCTGTTGGTCATATTTTTAATCTTGGTAATACAGTTGAAAATACTATGGCAGAAGCAGTAAACACAATTTTAAAAGTTACAGATTCTAAACTTGAAATAAATCATATTAAAACTAATGAAAGATATGGGGATTTATATGAGGATATACCTAGAAGAGTTCCTATGATTGACAAAGCCAATAATCTTCTTAACTGGAGACCACTTACAAGAATGCATGATGGTATACTCAAAACTGTTGATTGGGTAAAAAAAAATCCTTGGTATTTAGAAAAATAATATTTAATAAATTTATGTGATGAAAATTGCAATTCACCAGCCTAAATTTTTACCTTATCTTGGATATTGGCAATTAATTTATGCAGTTGATGCTTTTGTCATATTTGATGATGTAAATTTTGTAAAAAAAGCATTTATAAATCATAATTCTATCTTAGTAGGTGGAGAGCCTAAAAAATTTACACTTGAGTTGATTGGGGCCAGCCAAAATAAATTAATAAATGAAATAAAGGTAGGAGAAAATTCTAATAAAATTTTAAAAACAATAGAGTTAAATTACAAAAAAAAACCATATTTCAAAATAACATTTCCTATTCTAGAAGACATATTTAATCAAAATGAAAAAAATTTAGCAAAATTTATTGGCTATTCTATAAAAAAAATTTGTAATTATTTTGATTTCGATAAAAAATTTATTTACTCAAGTGAGATTGCAAAAGATAATAATTTGAAAGGACAATTTAAAATAGTTGATATATGCAAAAAATTAAATACCAAACAATATGTTAATTCCATTGGTGGAAAATCTCTCTATGATAAAAAATTATTTCTAGCCAGAGGAGTAAATCTTAGTTTCCTTGAAGCCAATCTTGCAAAATATCAAAATCTGGGAAATTTCATGCCTTATCTTTCTATTATTGACATAATGATGTATTACAGTAAAAATGAAATTATTGAGATTTTGAAAAGCTATAAATTAATTTAAATACTTTTAGATTTATTTTAATTTATACCTTAGGTTATTAATTAGTATGGAAATATTAAATTGAACAATAATTATAATTCTTTATCTAGCAGCAACGTTTTAGAAATAGATGGTAAAAAGGGCTTAGATTATGTTTCAGAGAAGCTTCGCCATTCATGGGGTGATTATCCCATTTACCATATACACAATGTACCAGAAACTGATTTTGTAGTTGCTTATGAAGATCTTGCAACCGAGCTTGGCACAATTGAGGAATGCAGACCTGTTAATGACAAATCAAAAACGGTATCAAAATCTAGAGATATTAGACCAGATCCAAGTGTTTATCATTTTTATGCTGCCAATACCCGACAACCTCTTCATACTGATTATTCGTATTTTCCTGATACAAAGTCCCCTGACTGGCTATTAATGTATTGTCTGGCTCCTTCAGAACTTGGAGGGAAAACTCGTTTTTTAACAGCGCGCAAATTAAGACAAATTTTAGAGAAATTTAACCCTTCTTTGCTTGAGAAACTCTCAATTGATGTGACATGGAGCTTTGTAGGAGATGATGGAAATGAAATACATCGCAAACCTATTATGTTAGATGAAAGAATAAATTGGAATTACTGGCAAATTAAGGCAGACTTAAATTCCAAAGAAGTTATGGAAGTAAGAGAAGATTTTTTTAAGTTTCTAGAGCAAGTAATTGTGGCTGGTAGCATCTACGACTTTTCTAAAGTATGGAAAAGAGGAGATGTCATGATATTTAATGATAAGAAAATTCTTCATGGAAGAGATGCTTTTCTGGGAGATAGATGGTTAAAAGACCATGCTTTATTTGACAATAAAATAAAAAATAGCATTTAATTTTTAAATTATTCAAAAATAAACCTCCTTTTATTAAATTTAACTCATAGATTTTTCCAAAATTTTTTATTAATTTATCTAATGCTAATTATAATTAAATGTTAAATATTTTCCATAAATTACTTTTCAAAATAGGTTTATTAAAAAATGGATATTTTATAGAAAAAAATATTCATCCTTTAATGCTTAGGGAGGGCTCAAAAAAAAGTATTTGGTTAATAACTTCTTCTTTTTTATTCAAACTTTCATTGAAGCCAAAAATAATTAAAAAAAAAAATCTGACTAATTATACCCCTCAGTGTATTCAAATTATTTATAATAGAATTAAGCCCCGCTGCTGGGAAATAATTGAACATTCAATTCGTCAGAAAAAATTTTCTGAAAAAAATAATTGTTACTTCCCTGAAATAGATATCCAAAATTATGAAATATCATTTAAACATTATAATTGCATAACTTTTTTTGAACATAATTCAAACATCATCATTGAATTAGATAAATATAAATCTGGAGGTTTTGGGCATTTAATGATGGAGGTATTTCCAGTACTAGTTTATCTTTCTTTAAAACTACCATTGAAAATTTCTACAAAGGGTCTTAATTTTGAAAAGAGTATCTATGAGTCATTTGCAAAAACTTACTCTATAAAGTTAGCAGACCCTTCAGACTCATTAAATGGAGTAAAATTAACAAGGGATCAAATAATTATTAAATATGGATTAAAAGTATCTTCTATTAATTCTAAATATGAATACCCTAATTACAATAATATTTGTTTAATGTTAAGTAAATTGCCTAAAACCAACGTACAAGTTAATCATAGTAAATTTATTTATGTAGGACGTAAAGCATCTAGCTCAAATGGCAGAAAACTTAATAAAGAGGACGAGCTGCTGCTAAAACTCATTAGTCTAGGCTTTGATAAAGTCTACCCAGAAGATCATTCATTTCAGGAGCAGATTAAAATGTTTAGCAATGCTTCTATTGTAGTTGGTGCGCATGGTTCAGCTATGTTGAATAGTATTTTTTGCAATAAATCATCTCATATTATTGAATTATGCCCAGACATCGATTTTAGACCAGGTATATGGCTAAGTGTAGTTATATCTGAGAGTAAGTATCATTTTTTTCCAGGGCCCTCCAAGGGAAAAATTGTTGATGGAAAGCCTGAAAAATTTGATATAGACACATCTCTAGTTATAAAAAAAGTTGAAGATATTATTAATATCAATAATTTATAAAAATCTAATGTCATGTGTCTTATTAAAAGTAATATAATTAAAATATAAAAAAATGCTTAAAAATTCTTCTATATTAATTACTGGGGGCACAGGCTCATTTGGACATAGCTTCACGTCTCTTACCCTAAATAAATATAATCCAAAACGACTAGTTATTTTTTCACGTGATGAAATGAAACAATGGGAAATGGCAAAATTATTTAAAGATGACTCAAG
>MDTG01035774.1_pt1 | contig 14037 bp, 13 predicted proteins | sample 811421 | NCBI WGS metagenome assembly MDTG01 (sample SAMN05326645, study PRJNA326480) | marine metagenome | isolation source: seawater | place: Pacific Ocean: South East | collected 2011 | reverse complement strand
TGACTATGGTAGAAATATTTTATTTTATTTTTCCTAAAAGTATTTTTATGCCTGGTTCAAAACCAAATATGGGAAAAGAAGCGCCCTTTAAAAATAATGACTTAACCACAGATAAAAAAAGATATATGAGAACATTAAAATTAGTTCGTTTAAAAAAAGATATAAGGTTATGGGGTATTACAATTGCGTTTGCAAAAGCTGTAAAAGATAGATTCTTCTTAATAAGAAAAGATGGTTGGGCTGAAAAAATAAATATTAAGATACTCATTATAAATAGTCTAAATGATAGAGTAGTTTCATCTGATCATATTTCAAAAATGTCTAAGAGATTAAAAAATTCAGAAATTATAAACTTTGATAATTGTGAGCATGAGTTATTTATGGAGCAAAATCAATATAGAAATATATTATGGGAAAAAATTGATAATTTTTTAACTAATTAACAGTTGGTATAATATCAAATGCAAGAGTCACTCTCTGTTGATTTGCCTTGAATGGAATTGTTGCATGAAATAGCGATGAGGGAAATAATATCATACTGCCCTTTTCTATTTCAACCTTAGTAGCAGTATAAGATTTTCCATCAGTTGGATAATTTGAACCATGTAAACTAAAAATAATATCTCCATCATCATTTTCTTCTTTAGGAGGTCTAGATAGGTAAATAGAGCCACTCAACCAACCTTCTTTATGCATATGACCTCCGAGGCTTCCCCCTTTGTTCATAATTATTAGCCACCCATACAATGTATATTTTTCTGGCCATTTAGAAATGAGATCTGATCCAAAAGATGAATAATTTTCTTTATATGCTTCAATTTCTTCTAAGATTAAATTTTTAAACTTTTGTATTGGTTTTTCATTAATCAAAAAAATATTACCTGAAGACTGAAATCCATTTTTCAAAAGCGATTGCTCTTTCTTATCAAATTTATTTTTATTAAAGCTTGATATAAAATCATTGATTAGATCATCAGTAAAATCATCTCTATTAAATAAATTCTTCTTATTTATAAATTCAAAAGGTTTATTGCAAAAAGAATATTCATCTTTTTTATCATACCTTATTGCAGCATGGGCACTCAAAGTTGCGGCCAATGGGTGAGAAGAAAACTTCTCCGACTGTTGATTCAATTTATCATAAAATTTATCTCTATCCCCTAGATGGTAAAGGCATTCAAGTTGTTGGCATTTTGAGAGATTTCTCTGCGATAACTCATAATGATCCGAAGCTTCCTGATATTTTTTAAGATTACGATAAGAGTTTCCAATATTGTGATGGATTCCCTCTGATTTTGGATCTAATAAAAGTGCTTTTTTATAATATTCAATTGCTTCTAAATCTTTACCCATATTAGAATTAGACATCCCTAATTGGTTTAAAGAATTTATATTTTTAGGGTTTATTTTTAAAGCTTGTTCATGGCACTGTATTGCGTTATTTACATTACCAATATCATAAAAAAAATTTCCTGCATTCGAATAAATATGATCTGATTTAGCGCCAGAGTTTACTAATTTAATAAATATATTCTTAGCATTCTCTGAATCGCCAAGATTCCTATAAGCAATTGCTAATGCATTTAGCGCATCAATATTATTTTCATTTAAAGCTATTAATCTTAGAGACTCTCTCTTAAGTTCTTCAAATTTTCCTGCCTCATATAAAGATTGTAAATCCTCTAATTTATTCTTATTATCGATCAAATTTAATCACCTCAAATAAGTTATTCAGCAGCAAAATTTTGTTCATCACAGGCATAATAATCCTTAAACTTTATAATAACACTTTCAAAATCTTTTTTTACTGTGTCAAAACAATCTTTTTTTTTAAATTTTTCTTCATCCATATATATAGATCTATTTATTTCTATCTGAAGAGTTTCAATACCTAAGTTTTTGTTATGATATTTCTGAGTAATAAACCCACCAGCATAAGGGTCATTTAATGACACTGAATAGCCCATTTTCTTAAAAGAATCTGAAATAAAAATTAAATTTTCATCGCTACAGCTTTTGCCATTTAAATTACCAAGAACGATATCAGCGAGGTCTCTTCCATAATTTTCAGAGGGCATAGAATGACAATCAAAAAGGAAGATTTTTTTGTGAGTCACATGTTTCTTATTTAAAGCAAGCTTAAGATTTCGATGCCATTTTAAATAAATTTCATTTATTAAAAAATTAAAATTACTTAAAGAAAATTTTTTTTTAAAAATTATTTTACCTCTAGGAGTTTGTGTCGGAATGAGGCCTATTCCTAATTTAACTTTATTTGTAATTTCACAATTAGCATTTAGATCATGAATTAATGACTTATCAATTTCAGTTTCTCTCCGATTTAAGTCAACAACTGATCTAGAGTACTTACTAGTCAAAACCTTTATTCCTTGACTTGAGAAATCTTGAATAAATTCATCTACATACATATCTTCTATAGATCGGCATTTATCAATGGAAGTTAATAAGTTTTTTAAATAAAAATTTGGATAAAAATTACCTGAATGAGGAGATGTTAAAATAATTGGATAATTCATTATATTTATTCGAGATTTTACATATCTAAAGTCTATTTATCTATAGAATAAAATAACATAATTTGATATTTATTATAAACTTTAAATGAAGTTAATGCTATGGGGCGTGTAGCTCAGCGGGAGAGCACTACGGTGACATCGTAGGGGTCGTTGGTTCAATCCCAACCACGCCCACCATAAGGTAAATTATATATATAATTATGATTTTTAAAAAAATTTTTGTTGTTAAATATAAATTTACTATAATTTAGAGCTATTAAGTTTTGAAAAGCATAAAATGGATAAAAAAGGTAAAAATAAAACATTAAAAGAAAAAATAAATGAGATCCTATCATCTAAGAATACAGATGTTTTAAAAGAGCTTATTGAACTTGAAAAGAAACATCCAAAAGATGTATCATTAAAACAGGTTATAAGTCGTTTATATCAAACTGCTGGAGATAACAAAAATGCAAGAATTTTTTTAGAAAGTGCATTAAAGTTAGAACCTGAAAACTTCGCTACACATTATAATCTTGGATTATTGTATAAATCTTTTAAGAAGGATGAGGAATGCATTAATCATTTAATCAAATCAATTACTTATAAACCTGACTTTTTAGAGGGCTATAATGCCATCGGTTCATTATTCTATGAAAAAAGAAAATTTATTGAGGCTAAAGGATACTTTCAGAAATCGGTTGAAATAGATAATACAATGAAAAACATGCAAGCCATAATTCAATTAGCTTTATCTTCATATCAAATTTTCCATTATACAAAAAATCTTAATGAATTAAAAAATGCGATTAATTTATATGAGTTAGCCAATAAATTAGACAATAAAAATACAATGATTGCTGATCAGCTTATAAGGCTTTACAATAGAGCTGGTTTAAAAGAAGACGCTATTATTTTGTCCCGAAAAATAAATGGCGCTTCCATTTATGACTATAAAACTAAGAAAGTTTTTATAAGCAATTAATATAAGGATAATTTTATGAAAAAAATTGCTTTGGATAAAGAAAAAGAAAATCATTTTATTGGCGCATGGCAACTTGATGATATCGAATTATGTAATGAAATCATAAATTTTTTTAATCAAGATAATAATAATCACAAACATATTTCTTTATTAGAAAAAACAAAAAGCAGCGAAAAATCTGATTTCATAAGACTAATTATTTCATCAAATCGAATAAAAGATGAAAATTTAGAGATTATAGAAAAATACATTGAAAATTTAATGATTTCATATCAGGAATTCATAAATGATTGGGATTTCTTTCAAAATTTTGAACGGATATATTTAGGTGATATTTCTATAGATAAATTTCTTCTATCGGGACATTGTAAAAAATATCATTGTGATCGCGACTCAATTGATAACTCCCATAAAATGTTATCTTGGATTACATTTTTAAATGACACAGATGAAAATGAAGGTATTCTTAATTTTAAATATCTAAACATTAATATTAGACCAAAAAAAGGCCTTACTTTAATATGGCCATCCGATTGGACCCACACATATAATGAAGGTGAAATTAAAAATAATGAAAAATATGTCATCAGAGGTAACATTCATTATCCAGATACCTTAATAAAGTGATTAATTTTTAAAATAATAGCTAAATCCCTAAAGAATCACGAATCAAACTAATATACACTTGATTTTATTTAAAAAGTTCCCATCTAAGTATTTATTATCAATGGAGGAAGATATGTTAGTAGAAGGTTTAGGACAAGTTACATTTATTAATGGTATACTGAGAGTACAAACTCTTGCTGTATCTCATAACGGACAAGTAACTGAAACAGGTTCAATTGAAATACCTGGTAATAAAGTTGGTGATATTATCAATGCATTAACACAAGGCGCTACTGAGATTTCAAATAAAATTGGCGAAGAAGGCGCTCAACCAAAAGCAGATGAAAAAAAAGAAAAAAGCTCTGAAAAGAATAAGAAAAAGAAAAAATAGATAAAATTTTTATTCTTAAAAATATGGTAACTTCATATGAAGAACAAACTTTATAAACATATTCTTTTTCTATTATTAATTTTCGCTTTTAGTAATTTTGTTACCTATGCTGAAGATAAAAATCTAGAAATTAATGACAGTAATAGAATTATTACATTTTCTCTATTAAAACATGGGGATACTGCTAATGAAATAGATTATTATGATTTTATTAGATCAAGTATTATTACTCAACCAGAATTCCTTTTCGCAAATCTACAATCAATAGAAAAAAATGAAAATCTAAAATTTGCACAAAGGCAAAGATGGCCTGAACTAAACACAAGAATCATCAATGATCACGCATTGGATAGAAATATTGATGATATAACATCTATCAGAAAAAGAAGAGATGATAGTTTTGATGCAGTTGTTGAATTATCTCAACCAATCTATTCTGGCGGCACGATAAATGCTGAAATACGTAAAGCAAGATATGATAGAAATCTATCTGACACAGAAAAAGACAATGCCCTTTCAAACCTTATTTTAGATGCTAATAAATATTATCTAGGTGCTGTTAAATCTAAAGAACTATACGATCATGGAGTTTTTCTAATAAATGAAATGGAACCATATCTAGAAAAAGTTAAAGAAAGAGTAAATTTGGGAATAACAGATCCAATAGAATTAGCTCTTTTTTCAATAAAATTTAACGCTCTTAAATCACGTATACAGATTTTAAAAACACAGAAAGATAGAGATATAGCTATATTTGAATATTTCTTTGAAAAAAAGTTTGAAGATATCTTCTTTCCTGAAATCCCTATCAAAGGTATAGAAATCAATAAGTCAAAGGAAGCCTATAATGTTAAGGGAGCAAAAATTCTACTTAACTCTGCCAAAGAAGAAACTAAGATTATTAAAGGAGAATTTCGTCCTCAGCTAGGCTTTAATACAAGATATACAAAATATGATTTAGATGAAGATCAAAGTGATAGCGATATTCGTGGCGGTATCTATTTTTCAATGCCTTTATTCACATTTGGAAGAGCTAAAGCAAAAATTTCATCTTATAGGGCTAAAGAAAATGCCACTAAAATGAATATTGATATTGAAAGAAAAGCTGATGAAGTTGGAGAAACAGAGATTGTGAATCTAGTTCAAAGCGCGATTAATACTCGAACAGAAATATTTTCTTCTTTTCAAGATACACAAAATCAAAGAAGAATTATAAAAAACAGACTAGATTCAACTGCATTCTCAGCAGAAAGTTATGTGAATAGCGGTTTGGAGGAAATAAATTTATTAGAAGAATTTCTTAATGTAGAAATACGCTTGCTGCATGGATATTTCTCCTATCTCCATCAAAATCAAGGGCTTAATAGTTTAATTAGGGTATCCCCATGAATAAAGATACTGAAAATAAAAAAGAATTAAAAGATCATTGGTTTTGGGGGTCTATTTTAGCTAACAAGGGTACGTATGTTCAAATAGCATTAGCTTCTATCTTTATTAATATTTTTGGTTTAGGAAGTGCTTTTTATATAATGACGGTTTACGATCGAGTAATGCCTAATTCTGCATACAACACTCTTATAGCTCTAACTATTGGTATGGCTGTTGTAATAATATTTGATTTTGTAGTTAAATTATTAAGAGCATATTTTGTTGATATGGCGGGAAATAATCTAGAAAAAACAATAAATAGTTCTCTTTTTAGAAAAATCACAAGCCATGATAGTATTTTTTTAAGTAAAACTTCTGGAGTTGCACATGTTGTAAGAGAGTTTGAAGGTGTGAGGGACTTTTTCACATCTGCAAGTATGGTTGCATTTATAGACTTACCTTTTATGTTTTTGTTCTTATTTGTTATCTACTCCATAGCTGGTCCACTGGCAATTGTACCTATATTAATTGTTCCTCTAGTTCTTGGGGTATCAGCAGTAATTCAGCCTATATTAAAAAAATTTAGCGATAAAAATTTACAAAATCAGCAAAACAAAATGATAGTTCTTCATGAACTACTTAATAATGTAGAAAGTGTAAGAACAATTGCCGGAGGTGGTTTCCTTCACCAAAAATGGAATGATAGTGTAGAAAATCAAAGCAAAGAAGCAACTAATGCAAGGGGAATATCGAATTTTGCTGTTACATTCTCCCAAACTGCTTTGCAGATATCTCAAGCAGGAATTGTCTGTTATGGAGTTGTTTTGGTTGGCTCTTTAGATATAACATCTGGCGCTCTTATTGCCTGCGTTATTTTATCTGGGCGAATTCTTTCTCCCTTAGTACAGGCTGGACAATTATTGACAAAACTAAATCACGCATTATCGGCTTTTAGAAAAGTTGATGATTTAATGCAAAACACATCTCGTGACGACATTACAAAAGATTTTAAAGCAATTTCACTTACTCACGGAGATATTAAAATAAATGGTTTAGATTTTGAAATGGATGAAATATCTATTTTAGAGAATATAAATCTTGAAATTCAAGATGGTGAAAAAGTAGGTCTTGTTGGCAATATTGGTAGCGGCAAAACAACTTTATTAAGAAACATGATTGGATTTTATTTACCTACTAAAGGAAATATTAGTTTAAGTGGCTATGATCTTAAAAATATACCATCAGAAAATTTAAGAGAATATATTGGATATTGCCCTCAAAAAATTCAATTATTTACTGGAACAATAATTGAAAATATAAGTGCAGGTCTTACGGATTATTCTGAAGACGATGTTATTGAAGCTGCTAAATTATCATGCGCTCATGACTTTGTAACAAAACTACCTGGGGGATATAATTATAAACTTGTAGAAAATGGAGCAAACCTATCTGGGGGTCAAAGACAGTCAATTGCATTAGCAAGATGTTTAATTCGTAAACCGAAGCTTTTGGTCTTAGACGAACCTACGAGTTCAATGGATGGCGCCACAGAAGAAAAAATAATAAATAATATTATGTCATTAAATTATAACCCAACACTAATTATATCTACACATAGAACCAATCACCTTCTGAGAGTTGATAAAATTGGCGTTATTATTGATGGAAAATTAGTACAATATGGTCCAAGGGATGAAATAATTAAACATAATAATCAAGAGCAAAAAGATTAGCAAAATGAAAAGACTTTTAAGTAAAATAAGCATTGTATTTTCAAGAGAAACCTATTCTGTTGATAACTTTCAAAACTTATTACCTTATCTGATACCAGAATATTGGGCTTCAAACAGAAAGTCATTTATATTGTTTTGGTTAGTAGGGTCTTTTACAATAATTTTCTTGATATGGGCTTCTTTTGCTCAAGTAAACCAAGTAGTTAGGGCATCAGGTACTGTTGTACCTGACTCAAAGGTTCATCTTATACAATCAGGTATAGCTGGTCCAATTGAAGAAATAAATATTAAGTTGGACGATAAAGTTGAGGTGGGTGATGTGTTATTTCTAATAGATAATATTAATAGAAAAAAATCCTATAATTTGGCTAAAAAAGAATTTGAAACAAGAAGGCGAAGAGTTGAAATATTAAGAAAACTTGTTCAAACAGGATCGGACTCAGAATTTAGACTTTTAGATGAGGAACTTCAACTCGTTACCGCAGAAAGTAAATTTAATCAGGCTGAGAATGCTCTAGAGTATTCTAGAGTAAAATCACCAATTAATGGTTATATAAGCAAGATTAATGTAACAAATATTGAGCAAATAGTTGAACAAGGCTCTCTGTTATCAGAAATTGTTCCTGAAGATGATATTCTAAAAATTGAAGCACAAGTTGCTCCTAAAGATATTGCTTATGTAAAAGAAGGACAAAAAGCAAAAATTGCGTTCACAGCTTATGATATGGCAATATATGGCCAGGTTGAGGGTAATGTTACTAAAATTGCCTCGAACACAAGCGCTACTGAAGAAGGACAAACATATTACCCAGCTGTAATAGAAATTGATGATAGAGAACTAATTAATGACAAGAATAAAAAAATTGTTCTGCAATCTGGTATGATTTCGGATGTTTCTATAATAGGCGAAGAAAGAACTGTGATTAGTTACCTTCTAAACCCAATAACTAAACTTTCTCAAAGAGCCCTACAGGAATAACAACTTAATTCTCATTATCTCTTATAAAATTAGAAGCCTCAAGAAGTGAATCAAAGGTACCAGTATCAAGCCACGAAATATCCTGTTTACTCAAAAACTCAACATTCAAACTTTTATTAGCTAAATATTTAAGATTAATATCAGTTATTTCGTACTCTCCTCTATCTGACTTTTCTAGAGATTTAGCGTATAAACTAGCTTTATTATCATAAATATATAAACCAGTAACAGCCCAATTTGTTTTTGGCATATCTGGCTTCTCTTCAATAGAGATTACTTTATTATTATCAACCTCTATAACACCAAATCTTGCCGGATCATCAACTTCAATACAAAAAATTGTAGCTCCATCCTGATTTGAGAGATTTTTTCTAATTTTATCTTTAAGCCCACGACCAAAAAATAAATTATCACCTAAAATCAAAGCAACAGAGTCTTCTCCGATCCAATCTTCAGCAATAACAAGGGACTGAGCTATACCTTCAGGTTTTTTTTGAACTTCATAAACGATATTAACGCCCCATTCTTTTCCCTCACCTAATAATTTTTTGAAATTTTTTTGATCTTGTTCAGTAGTAATTAACATAATATCTTTGATTCCTGCGTCTACTAGAACTTTAAGTGGATAAAAAATCATAGGTTTATTGTATATCGGCAGCAATTGTTTTGATGTTACCTGTGTGATTGGATAGAGTCTTTTTCCTGAACCACCCGCAAGGATTAAACCTTTGGTATTTTTAATATTTTTACTCATATTTTCTATATTTCCGAAATTAGATTCTTAACAACAAGTCGTACAGCATCTTCCCATTTTGTTAAATTAATATTATTACCTAATAATTCTAACTCATCCACCCTTAATCTAGTATCTTTAGACCTCTGTGCTTTAGAAGCCCATTCATTCATTTTAATTGGGATTAATTCTGCTTTAATAAGATTTCTATCATATAAAAAAATCTCATCATATATAACTTCTGCAACACTGAACCAATCTGTATATTTAGGTGAAACAAAGTGGATAATCTTATCAATATTATTTTCGTTTTTTATTATCGAATAATAAAATTCAATAATTTCATCTATATTATCAGAAAAGTCACCGGCAAAAGTTAAAGATATTTTTTGATCAGTTATCACCTTAACTTCTTCTTTATTTAATAAATTAAAAAATATATTTTTGACAAAATTATTTTTATACACACTGAACAATGACGCCATTCGTATAATCATACTTTCTTTATGAATATTGAATAAAGTCTCCTCTCCTAGAGCCTTTGTTTTACCATAATAATTATTAGGATTTTTCTCATTTTGTTTATGAAAGGGTCCAGAAGAATTACGACCAAAAACATAATCTGTAGAAATATGAATTATCCCGATATTTCTTTTAACCGCTTCTTTAGCTAAGGAATATAACGCTATATTATTGATTTTATTGCATAATTCTTTTTCTTCTTCTGCCTTATCAACATTAGTATATGCTCCAGAATTTATAATGATATCTGGTTTTTTATTTTCCAAATAACTACTAATAGACTCAGTATCGGTTAAATCTAAAACTTTTGATGATGGGAAGTTATAATTACCATTTGTCTCTTTTAAAGACCTTAATTGTGAACCAAGTTGCCCAGAACCCCCAATAAATAAAACTCTAGGATTTTCATTATATTTTACCAAGTCGTTCACCAGAATATGATTTTTTTGTTTTTAGGTTTAAATATTCAGGATTTGAAATATACCATTCTACAGTATCTCTTAAACCTTCTTTCCAAGAATAGTTTGGTTTCCATCCCAAAGAAGTAATCTTATCGTTATTAATAGCATATCTTGCATCATGACCAGGTCTATCATCTACAAATGTAATTAATTGTTCGTAATCGTAATCATCATTAGAATGAATTATGTTAAAAATATTACAAATATCTTTTACAACATCAATATTTTTTAATTCAGTTTGAGAACCAATATTATACTTCTCCCCTATTTTTCCAGAATTAATGATTTTCAGAATTCCATCAACATGGTCTTCAACCCTTATCCAATCCCTAACTTGTTGACCATTACCATAAACAGGTATTGGCTCCTTTCTAAGGCATTTATATATAGTAAGAGGTATAAGCTTCTCAGGAAATTGATAAGGTCCATAATTATTACATGTATTCGTTATAATTGAAGGAAGACCATATGTTTTATACCATGCGCGAACAAGATGGTCAGATGACGCTTTTGTTGCTGAGTAAGGGCTATTTGGTGAATAATTACTTTCTTCTGTGAATGGAGAATTATTTTTATCAAGTGACCCATAAACCTCATCGGTACTGATATGAATAAATCTGAAAATATTTTTTTCATTTTTGGGTAAATTTTTCCAATATAAATATGCCTTATCTAATAAATTGTAGGTTCCACCTATATTGGTGTTTATAAATTCACTTGGACCATCTATAGATCTATCTACATGACTTTCAGCAGCTAAATTAATTAAATAGTTAGGCCTAAACTCTTCTATTGCTTTATTAATATTTTCATCATCGCTAATATCAATTTCTTTTAGATGATATTTATTCATATATTTATCATCAGGAGTATATTCTGTTGAAGCATAGGTTAATTTGTCAATATTAAGTATATCGACATCTAGGTGGATTAACCTTCTTAACAAAGAGTTACCAATAAATCCACAGCCCCCCGTTACTAAATATCTAACCCTACTCAAGACATATCTCCTATATTTTTATTTTACCTTTTAAATTCGTCCAATGATCGTTATTTAAATCTTTGTTAGATAATATTGGTTTTTTATCTTTTATTGGCCAATTGATATCAAAATAAGGATCATCCCATAATAATCCGTGTTCATATTCAGAATTATAAAAATTATCTACCTTATATAAAACTGTAGTATTGTCTGAAAGCGTTAAAAATCCATGTGCAAAACCTTTTGGAATATAAACCCAACCATCATTGGGGCCAATAACTATACTTGAATATTTTTCAAAACAACTAGAACTCTCTCTTAAATCAATAAAAACATCAAAGATTGATCCATTAATTACTCTGATTAATTTTGATTGTGAAAAAGGTGGAGACTGAAAATGCAAACCCCTAAGAGTATAAGTTTTTTCTGAATAAGAAATATTATCTTGAATAAATTCTTCATTTATTCCAAGTGATACCATTTTCTTCTTATTGTAAGACTCAAAAAAATAACCTCTCTCATCAGTATATTTTTCATCTTCAATATGAATAACATCGGAGAAAATTGTATTTTTTTTCATTTTAGCATTTCCTCAACTATTTTAATTTGCTTAGGTATGGATATTGTCTTTAAATCGTAGTTATCAATAATTGTTTTTCGAGCATTTTTTTTAATTGTATCAAATTTATGTGGATCATTTAAAACTTTGTTTACAGTTTCGGCGATTTGATCATAGTCAAAGAAATCAACTAATAATCCATTTTTATTATGCTTAATTACCTCTTCAACTGGTTCTGTTTTCGAGCCTACAATCACATTTTCTAATGCCATAGCCTCTAATACTGACCAAGATAAAACAAAAGGATAAGTTAAATAAACATGTACAGTAGCTATATTTAATAATTTTAATAAATTATCATACGAAACCACTCCTAAAAAGAGAAGTTTACTTTCATCAGTCAACGATTCTTTGACTTCATTATAAAAATTATCTTTATGGCTTTTGCCATTTTTGGGAGTTGACCCATAACTTACGTCATGCCCCCCTACAAATACTATATATGCGTCAGGATGTTCATTTTGTATTTTTGGTAAAGATCTCATGAATGAATGATAACCCCTATAAGGCTCAAGGTTTCTATTAACGAAAGTAATTATCTTATCTTTTTCTGATAGAACTATATTTCTATCGTTATTACCTTTTAAGTTTAATGTAACATTCTTTTTTGGCTTTATTACTTCTGTATCAATTCCATCATGAATAACAGTTATCTTATTTCTAAAGAGTTCAGGAGCTGTATTTTTTTGAAAATTTGTTGGACTAATTAATTTATCTGAATTCAAATACATCATCAACCCTGGGGCATTTCTTGCAGTTAAACGAGAGATTAGTTCATAATCTGGATTAATATTGTGATCTTCTTCAGTATCGAAATCTATATCTGAACCACTTGTATTGTAGTAAAACTCAAAATAAGTCAGAGTTTTTGCTTCTGGCCAAATTTCCTTTAAAAGAAAAGTTTCTCCCCAACCAGGATGATTAATAATTAAATCAGGATTAAAGCCTTTCTTTTTAAGTTCTTCGCACTTTCTTCCTACAGCATCAGCTCTTATCATCTTGGTCTCAAACTCTATAGCCAAGGGGTGTATATTTTCAGATGTTCCTCTTTTGATGTCATACAAATGATGTTTCATATTTTTCATTTCTTTCAAATAAGGCTTGGAATCAAGAGAGTCGTTGCTTTGCTGATTGGCTAAAGTGTGAATTTCATATCTTTTATCTTTACTTAGTTGTGGGGCAAGTGCTTTAAATTGAGCTGGAAAGTTTTGATGTATAAACAGAATTTTTTTCTTTTTCATGTCACTCACTCACAATAAGAAAGATAACCGTATTTTATTAAAAGTATTAATGATTTATATATTATATCTTCACTAAAGTTTACCTTCATCTTAATCTCGGAAATACTTAGTTCTTTATCTTCAAAATGGTTAAATATTGTTTCTATTTCATTAATATGAGGAAGATATTCTAAACTATAGCTGATGCTACTGTAATTGAGTAAATTAGCGATAGAAATATTGTTTATATCTATTGTTTTAACTAGTTTATCATCATCATTCATTACTTTACTTGGATATGACTCAAATAATAAATATGGATCTAAATGCGCGGAAGGTAAATTTCTCTCGCAATAATTTTTATATTTTTTACTCTCTAGTTGCCTAATACTATTTAATTCATTAGAAAGATCAGTGTATTGCTTAAGTATCACTGGCCAATCGAATGAATTCTCAATTCTTTTTCTACCTTCAGAGCCCATCTCAAGTCTTTTATTTTTGTCAGATATCAATATTTTTAGTTTGTTAATACAATCATTAATATCTATAGCTACTCTTTGAACAGACATTCCTACATAATGGTCATAATTTAAATCATTCATCATATGAGCAAATGCTAGATCTTCTCCAAATCCAGAAGGAAGTAAAGATGACTTAATTCTAAAGCCATCAATTTCATCTCTTACTGTCGATTTATACCCATCCCAATCTGATACTATGACTGGCAAGCTTGAAGCCATACCTTCTAGAGGAGTAATACCAAATGTTTCTTGAATATTATCACTTAAAGAAATAAAAATATCGCCAGCTGCAAGTGAAGCATATTTATTATTCTGATCTTTACCGTCAAGAAAATGTGTTTTAACTGATGGACAAACAGAATTTGCTTCATTTACAAAAGTATCTCGAACAAAATCATTTG
>MDTG01429035.1_pt1 | contig 14038 bp, 11 predicted proteins | sample 811421 | NCBI WGS metagenome assembly MDTG01 (sample SAMN05326645, study PRJNA326480) | marine metagenome | isolation source: seawater | place: Pacific Ocean: South East | collected 2011 | reverse complement strand
TTGAGGCTAAAGTTAATGAATATTTGTCATTAATAATGAAGCTAATATTTGCATTTGGTTTAAGTTTTCAATTACCAGTAGTATTAAGTTTATTAGCAAGAATAGGTGTTATAGATTCAAAATTCCTAAAAGAGAGAAGAAAATATGTTATAGTAATTATTTTTGCAGCAGCGGCTTTATTAACACCTCCAGATCCAATAACACAAATAGGTTTAGCAATTCCATTATTAATTTTGTATGAATTATCAATATTTTCTGTAAAAATTATTGAAAAGAAAATAGAAGAAGACAATGCATAATATTAAATTTATTAGAGAAAAATTCGATGAATTTAAAAAATTAATAGAATCGAGAAATATTAAAATAGACTTTGATCAAATTATTGATTTAGACAAAAAAAATAGAAATTTAATCCAAAAAAAAGAAAATTTGGAAAAAGAAAAAAAAGAAATATCCAAATTAAAAGATAAGTCACAATTTGCTAGATCTAAGGATATTTCTACTGAAATTGATAAATTCAATAATGATCAAAAAAATTTAAAAGTTAAATTGGATAATTTATTATCTTCTTTGCCTAATTTACCATTAAAAGATGTTCCTGTAGGAAAAGATGAAACTTACAACAAAGAGATTGAAAAGGTAGGGGACATTAATTCTTTTAAATTTAAACCTAAATCACATTATGAAATAGGCGAAAAGTTAAATATGCTTGATTTTGATCTTGCTACAAAAACAACAGGATCAAGATTTGTATTTGTAAAAGATAAATTAGCCACTTTAGAAAGAGCAATTTCTAATTTTATGATTGATATTCATGTTAATGAAAATGGTTATAAAGAAATTTCACCTCCTTTAATGGCCTCAGATTCCACAATGTTTGGAACGGGTCAATTGCCAAAATTTGAAAATGATCAATTTGAAGTTAAACTCGATGGTAATGATAGGAAATTTTTAATACCTACTGCAGAAGTTATTTTGACAAATATGGTTAGAAATCAAATTTTAAATAGTAAAGATTTACCTATGCGTTTAGTTGCATCTACACCATGTTTTAGAAAAGAGGCAGGCAGTTATGGAAAAGATACTAAGGGTATGATTAGACAGCACCAATTCTATAAAGTTGAGTTAGTAAGTATAGTAGAAAACGATAAGTGTGAAGAGGAACTTATTAGAATGACCGATTGTGCATCCATGATATTAAGAAAATTAAAGTTACCATTTAGAAAAATTATTCTCTCAACTGGTGATATGGGATTTAGTGCAGAAAAAACTTTTGATTTAGAGGTTTGGTTACCTTCAGAAAATAAATATAGAGAAATTTCTAGCTGCTCATCTTGTGGTTCATTTCAAGCAAGAAGGATGCAGGCAAGGTATAAAAATAATTCTAAGGAAACATTATCAGTTGGAACTTTAAATGGTAGTGGTTTAGCTGTTGGTAGAACTTTAATAGCAATTATAGAAAACTACCAAACTGAGGATGGATCTGTGATTATACCAGATGCATTAAAACCATATATGAATAATATGGACAAAATTACTAATAATTAAGAGTTGTCTAAACAATCCAATTAGTATAAATAATCGTCTAACCTTGAGGCAATATGGACGCAGGAATAGGACAATTCATACCTTTAATACTTATATTTGTAATTTTTTATTTTTTTCTAATAAGACCACAACAGAAAAAAGTTAAAGAACACAAATTAATGGTTGAAAATTTAAAAAGAGGAGACAAAGTTGTAACATCTGGAGGTATTGTTGGAACTATTGAAAGAGTTATTGATAACGAAAAAGTAGAGGTCTCAATTGCAGATAATGTTAATGTTGAAATAGTCAGAGCAACTGGAATACAAGGTTTAATAAATAAAACAGATCAAAAAAAATAACATTAAACAAGTGTTATACTTTTCAAAATTAAGAATAATTACTGTTATAATATTTACAGTTATATTATCTTATTTTTCTTTATCAAATTTTATTTCCTATAATGATGACTCTGTAAGAAAAATAAATCTTGGTTTAGATTTACAAGGTGGTTCTTATTTATTATTAGAAATTGATAATCAGCCTGTTTTTACACAAAAACTTCAAACAAAACTACTTGAGCTTAAGAAATTTTTCAAAGAAAAAAAAATTACAATAAAAAATTCTAGAGTTTTAAATGATAAGATAATTTTTAATGTCACAGAAGAGGAAATAGAAAATACAGAAAAACTTCTTAATGATGATGATAGTGTAATTAATCCTTATTTTTTAAAATATAAAACTCATGAGTTCGATATTGAAATAAATGATAAAAATTTTTTATTATCACTTTCGAATTATGGAAAGGTATTACTCAAGAATTCATCTTTAGATCAAGCCATAGAAATTGTAAGAAGGAGAGTTGATGAAGTTGGTACAAACGAACCCAACATATTAAAAAGAGGTAGTGATAGAATTTTAGTTGAACTTCCAGGTCTTGATGATCCTGGTCGTATTAAAAAACTTCTAGGAAAAACTGCAAATCTTTCCTTTCAATTTATTAATTTAAATCAAGAAGAATCATTTGGAACAATTAAATTGCCATTCGAAGATGGATCTGATGAAGCCATCGTAAGTAAAAGAATTATTTTAAGTGGTGACAATCTTGTAGATGCACAACCAAGAATGGACACTCAATCCAATGAAACTGTAGTAACATTTAATCTTGATAGAGTAGGAGCTAAAAAATTTGGAAAAGCTACTAGTTCAAATGTTGGTAAAAGGTTAGCTATAATACTAGATGGTAAAATAATAAGCGCTCCATCAGTTAGAGAGCCAATATTGGGTGGTTCGGGACAAATTACTGGTAATTTTACTTTCCAATCTGCTACTGATTTAGCTCTTTTGCTTAGATCAGGAGCTTTACCAGCACCAATGAATATAGTTGAAGAAAGAACTGTAGGACCTGACTTAGGGCAAGATTCAATTGATGCAGGGATATTTTCTTTGGTTGTAGGTTTTCTATTAGTTTTATTTTTCATGATTTTTAAGTATAAATTTTTTGGTATTATTTCAATTATTTCATTAATTGCGAACCTCTTTATATTAATAGGTGTTTTAACATTATTTGAAGCAACCTTAACTTTACCTGGTATAGCTGGAATAATTTTAACTGTAGGTATGGCTGTAGATGCAAACGTACTAATTTTTGAAAGAATCAAAGAAGAAATAAAAAAAGAAAGTAACACTCTTGTAGCATTTGATTTGGGCTATACAAAATCAAGGACTACAATATTAGATGCAAATGTAACAACTTTGATAGCTGCAATTATTTTATTTTTCATGGGTTCTGGACCTGTAAAAGGATTTTCTATAACTCTAGGAGTTGGAATTTTAACAACATTATTTTCAGTATATTTCATTTCTAGAATGTTTACTGCAATGTATATAATTAAAAATAAAGAAAAAATTAAAACAATTTAAAATGACTGAAATAAAATTTAATAAATATTATAAATCTTTTAATTATTTATCATTATCTTTAATAATATTTTCATTATTATTGCTTATTTTTAAAGGACTTAATTTCGGTGTAGATTTTAAAGGTGGTACATTGATTGAATTAAGAATTGATAAGTCTGCCAATATATCTGAGATTAGAAACTCATTTAATCAAATGTCATTAGGAAATGTTAATGTTAAACAATTTGGAAATAAATCTGACTATATAATTAAATTTGAAAAAAAAGATTCTAATAATCCAGAGTTTATAAGCAATTTAAAAGAAAAACTAACAAAATCCCTTAATTATAATTTTGAATTTAGACGAGTTGAAAATGTTGGTCCAAAAGTTAGTGCTGAATTATTAAAATCAGGAATAATCGCAATAGCTTTGTCTTTAGCGGCAATGTTATTTTACATATGGATTAGATTTGAATGGCAATTTAGTGTCGGGGCAATATTTGCATTGTTTCATGATGTTTTTATAACACTTGGTGTTTTTTCATTATTTTCATTAGAAATTAATTTATCAATTGTAGCTGCAGTTTTAACAATTGTTGGATATTCTATGAATGATACCGTTGTTATTTTTGATAGAGTCCGTGAAAATTTAAAAAAATACTCTGATATTAAAATATTTGATTTAACAAATATTTCAATCAATGAAACTCTTTCAAGAACAATAATTACTTCAACAACAACTCTTTTAGCTTTGTTTTCAATATTTATATTTGGAGGAGAAATACTAAAAGGTTTTTCACTTGCTATGATACTAGGTGTAATATTTGGTACATATTCTTCTATATATATAGCTAATCCTATTTTAGTATTATTAAATGTTGATCAGAAGACAATTTTAAAAGAAGAAAATAATTAATAAAGATTTTGAGCTGCTACCATTGATAATAACATTGGTAAAGATAGAACAGTATTTGTTCTTGAAAATATCATGGCTGTTTTAGCAGATTTTGCTTTTAATTCAGGATCACAATCAACAATGCCCAAAGCTCTTTTTTGATTTGGCCAAATTACAAACCATACATTAAATGCCATTATTAATCCGAGCCACATTCCAATTCCTATAGCTGTATTTCTACCACCACCCGTGCCTATACCTAAAGCTAGGGCTTCATGTACATAACCGTTTAAATAAGCAACTATTAAACCAGTTATTATTGTTGCTAATGCCGACCATCTAAACCAAAATAAAGCTGTAGGAGCAATTACTTTACCTACCGCTGGTTTTTGTTCATCAGGAATTTTTGACATACTTGGTATTTGAACGAAATTAAAATACCAAAGTAATCCTATCCACATAATTCCAACTACAACATGAATGTATCTAAACAACCAACTCCAAAAAAGTTGATCATATTCAAAACCTCCATTATCAAAAAATAAACCCAAAAATAACAAAACAGCTAGTCCTAATGAAAGATGAATAGTTTTTGATAATGATTGTAATAAATTTCCCATAAAAAGATTATATACGATTATTAATATTTCATGCAATCTTTTTAATTTTAGATATCAGAATCTCCCTTAAAAACTTGCCAGTATAACTTTTTTCAGCATGTATTATATCCTCCGGCTTACCTTCACCTATAATATTTCCACCTTTTACACCCCCCTCAGGTCCCATATCAATTATATGGTCAGCAGTTTTTATTACATCTAAGTTATGCTCAATAACAACCACAGTATTTCCAGTTGCGACAAAAGTATGCAATATTTCAAGAAGTTTTTTTATATCATGTTGATGTAAACCTGTGGTTGGTTCATCTAAAATATATAATGTTCTACCGGTAGATCTTTTAGAAAGCTCTTTAGCTAATTTAATTCGTTGAGCTTCACCACCTGACAATGTCGTAGCTTGTTGACCAATTTTTATGTAACCCAAACCTACTTTTTTCAGTGTTAATAATTTTACTCTTATATTAGATATATTTTCAAAAAAATCACATCCTTCATCAACCGTCATATTTAATACATCGGCTATACTTTTACCTTTGAATTTTATTTCTAATGTTTCTCTGTTATATCTACTGCCCTTACATTCATCACAAGTTATATAAACATCTGGTAAAAAATGCATTTCATAGGTAATTACACCATCTCCTTCACAAGCTTCACATCGTCCACCTTTAACGTTAAACGAAAATCTACCTGGTTTATAGCCTCGACTTTTTGATTCAGGTAAATTAGTAAACCAATCTCTAATTGGACCAAAAGCACCTGTGTAAGTAGCTGGATTTGATCTTGGAGTTCTTCCTATTGGAGACTGATCGATATCTATAACTTTATCGATTAATTCAATACCTTTAAAACCTTTAAACGGTTTAGGAATCTTTCTTGATTTATTATTATTCAAACTTAAATTTAATGCATTATATAAAGTCTGTAGTATTAATGTAGATTTTCCACTACCAGATACTCCTGTAACACAAGTAAATGTTCCCAAAGGAATTTTAAGATTTACATTATTTAAATTATTACCTGTAGCACCATTAATTTGTAAAAATCTTCCATTTTTAGCTAAACGTCTATTTTTTGGTATTTGTATAAACATTTTATTTGACAAATATTTTCCGGTAATACTATTTTCATTTTTTTTAATATCTTCATAACTTCCTTTAGCTACTATCTCTCCACCCTCATTTCCGGCTAATGGACCTAAGTCTATTATGTGATCAGCATTTTCCATTGTTTCAGTATCATGCTCTACTACAATTACTGTATTACCTAGATCTCTTAATTTTTTTAAAGCATTAATAAGTTTAATGTTATCTTTTTGATGTAGACCAATAGATGGTTCATCTAAAACATATAAAACACCTGTTAATCCTGAACCAATTTGAGAAGCTAATCTTATTCTTTGAGCTTCTCCACCAGATAAAGTTCCAGATTCTCTTGATAGTGTTAAGTAATCTAATCCTACATTTAAAAGAAAATCTAATCTCTCATTAATTTCTTTTAATATATGTTGTGCAATTTTTAATTGTTTTTGGTCTAAATTCAGTTCAAGAGATTTAAACCATTTTCTAGCTTCATATATTGATTTTTCTGTTACTTCACTAATATTAAGATCATTAATTTTAACACATAGAGCTTCGTCTTTAAGTCTATGACCATTACATTTTTCACATTTTGTGTCCGATTGATATTGAGCAATTTCCTCTCTTTTCCAGTCACTATCGGTCTCTAAAAATCTTCTTTCTAAATTATTTATTACTCCTTCAAATGCTTTTTTATATGAATATTTTTCGTATCCATCATCATATGAAAATTTGATTTCATCATTATCTGAACCATATAAAATAACATCTTTAATTTTTTTCGTAAGTTTGAACCATTTATCATTTAAAGAAAATCCATAATGTTTAGATATAGATGATAATGTTTGAGCATAATACATAGATGATGATTTAGACCATGGTTCAATTGCTCCATCAGCAATAGATTTTTTATCGTTAGGTACTACTAAATTTGGATCAACATTAAGTTTTATACCAATACCTTCACATTCTTCACATGCTCCATAAGGACTATTAAAAGAAAATAATCTTGGTTCAATTTCTTCTATTGTAAATCCACTTTCTGGACATGCAAATTTTGTTGAGAAAATTATCTTTTCAGTTTTTCTAAATTTTTTAGGCAATGTTTCGTTTTCATATTCAACAAATATTAAACCGTTTGCAATATTTACAGCTGTTTCCACACCTTCTGCCAATCTATTTCCAATTGATGAATTAATTACTATTCTGTCAATTAATATAGATAAATCATGTTTTATTTTTTTATTTAGTTCAGGGACTTTATCTATATCGTATAAAACACTATCAACTTTAATCTTTCTAAATCCTCTTTTTTTATAAATTAAAATGTCTTTTTTATATTCACCTTTACGACCTCTTACTATAGGAGCATATAAAAAAATTGTTGACTTCTTTGGTAGCTCTTTAATTTTATCTACAATTTGTGTAACGGTTTGGGAGGTGATTGGTTTTCCTGTAAATGGTGAAAAAGGGATTCCTGCCCGAGCATATAAAACTCTCATATAGTCATATATTTCTGTTACTGTAGCAACTGTTGATCTTGGGTTTTTTGATGTATTTTTTTGCTCAATAGAAATTGCTGGACTTAAACCTTCAATTAAGTCAACATTTGGTTTTTTCATTTTATCTAAAAATTGTCTCGCATAAGCAGATAAGCTTTCGACATATCTTCTCTGTCCTTCTGCATATATAGTATCAAATGCCAATGATGATTTTCCTGATCCAGATAAACCTGTAATTACTACAAATTTATCCTTGGGTATCTCTAAAGAAATATTCTTTAAATTGTGTTCTTTTGCGCCTTTAATAACTATCTTTTTGAGCATAATTTTTGTTGCATTATTTTAATATAATTAATATTCAATAAAAATTGTGATATATAAATATATAAATCATATCATATATTTTAAAATATTATGGCTGGAAGTTTAAATAAAGTTTTGTTAATAGGTCGTTTGGGCGCAGACCCCGAAATCAAACAAATGGTAAATGGAAAAAGCGTTGCCAGGCTTAGTTTGGCAACAAGTCAATCATGGAAAGACAAAAATTCTGGAGAAAAAAAAGAAAAAACTGAATGGCATAGAATAGTTGTGTTTAATGAGGGTTTGGTAAACGTAGTACAACAATATTTAAAAAAAGGGGCACAAGTGTACGTTGAGGGCCAATTATCAACAAGAAAGTGGAAAGATGACAAAACTGGACAAGATAAATATTCTACTGAAATAATCATTCAAGGATATAACTCATCTCTAACAATGTTAGGTGGAGGATCTAATCAAAATTCAATTCAATCTCAGGATAATAAACAAAATATAGAAAACACTTCTCAAGAAATTTCACATGAATTGGATGACGATATTCCTTTTTAAATTTTAATTTTTATGGAAAAAAACGAAATTTCTAACAAAAATATAAAACCAATTTCAATGTATGATGAGATGAGCTCGTCATATTTATCTTATGCAATGAGCGTAATAATAAGTAGAGCATTGCCTGATGTAAGAGATGGTTTAAAACCTGTGCACAGAAGAATAATTTTTGCTATGCATAAAGGTGGTTTTGATTGGACAAAGCAATTTAGAAAATCTGCGAGAATAGTTGGTGATGTTATAGGTAAATACCATCCTCATGGTGATCAGGCTGTATATGATGCATTAGTAAGAATGGTTCAAGAATTTTCTATGAGTTTACCATTAATTGACGGGCAAGGAAATTTTGGATCTATAGATGGTGATCCACCAGCAGCAATGCGTTATACAGAAGCAAGATTATCAAAAATATCTCAATTTCTTATCGATGATATTGATAAGGAAACAATTATTTTTAGAAGTAATTACGATGAAACTGAAAAAGAACCAACAGTATTACCAGCTCAATATCCAAATCTTTTAGTAAATGGTGCTGGCGGTATAGCAGTTGGAATGGCAACAAGTATTCCACCACATAATCTTGGAGAAGTAATAAATGGAACTCTAGCTTTAATTAAGAATAAAGAAATTAAAATTAATGAATTAATGAAACATATTCCAGGACCAGATTTTCCAACTGGAGGAACAATTATTGGTAAAGATATAATTAAACAAGGATACAAAACTGGAAGAGGATCTTTTAAAATTCGTGGTGAAATTAGTGTAGAAAATTTAAAAAATGGCAGAGATAGAATAGTTATTACGTCAATACCCTATCAAGTAAATAAATCTATCTTAAATGAAAAAATAGCAGAACTTGTAAGAGATAAGAAAATTGAAGGAATAAGAGATATCAGAGACGAGTCAAATAGAGAGGGAATACGTGTAGCTATCGATCTAAGATCGAATGTTGAACCAGAAACTGTAAAAAGACAGTTATATAAATATACATCAATAGAGAGTTCTTTTGGATTTAATACCTTAGCAATAGTTGAAAATAAACCTAAGACTTGTAATTTAAAAGATTTTTTAGAAAATTTTTTAAAATTTAGAGAAGATATTGTAATTAAAAGAACTAAGTATGATTTAAATAAAGCGGAAGAAAGAGTTCATATACTTATTGGTTTATCTATAGCAATTGAAAACTTAGATAAAGTTATTAAAATAATTAGAAGTTCGAAAGATCCTGATGATGCTAAAAAAACACTTTTAAATTATAAATTAAAAGTGATTAAATCTCAAAAATTAATTAAATCTGTTGCAAACCAAAAGATTAAAAATAATTATAATTTTTCAGAAAAGCAAGTTACTGCAATTTTAGAACTAAGATTACAAAAACTAACATCTATTGGTATTAATGAAATTGAAAGTGAGATAAAAAAACTTTCTAATTTAATATCCAATTATAAAAAAATTATTAATTCAAAAAAAGAATTACTTAACGTTATAAGCGAAGAATTAAATTTAATTAAAGAAAAATATTCACAGCCAAGACGTACAAAAATAATAGATGCTGTTTTAAATTATGATATTGAAGAAACTATACAAAAAGAAAGTGTAATTATAACAGTTACTTTACAGGGTTATATTAAAAGAGGTGCTTTAAGTAGCGTGAAACAACAAAAAAGAGGTGGTAAAGGTAAAAGTGGAATTAAAACTAGGGATGAAGACTCTGTAGTGCAGACATTATCTGTTAATACTCACACGCAGGTTCTTTTTTTTTCAACTCAAGGTCTTGTGTATAGAATTAAAGCATGGAAAATACCTGAAGGATCATCCTCATCAAAAGGTAAATCATTATTTAATCTCTTACCCTTAAAAAATCACCAGTCTATAAGTTCTATAATGCCTTATCCTGATGAAGCCTCAAGCACAAAAGATATGCATATAATTTTTGCTACAGCTAAGGGAAAAGTAAGAAAAAATAACTTAGAAGATTTTTCTTCAATAAACACATCGGGTAAAATTGCAATGAAATTAGATAATGATGATAAAATCGTAGGTGTTAAAATTTGCAAAGATGATCAAGATATAATTTTAAGCACTAAGTTAGGTAAATGTATAAGGTTTGAAGCAAAAAAATTAAGGGTATTTAAAGGGAGATCATCAAAAGGAATAAGAGGTATAAATCTTCAGGAAAAAGATAGCATAGTATCACTTTCAATTATAGATCACGACTCAACAAAAAAGAATGGAAAATTAACAAAAGATAACAAATCAGAACTAATAGCAAAAGAGAAATTTGTTTTATCAGTAACCGAAAATGGATATGGAAAAAGAACATCTCATTATGAATTTAGAGTAACAAATAGAGGGGGCAAGGGAATTATTGGAATCGTTAACTCATCAAGAAATGGAAATGTATCATCTTCATTTCCAGTAAATAATGGTGACGAAATTATAATTTCTACCAATAAAGGTAGAGTAATAAGAACATCCGTTAAAGAAATAAGAATAGCTGGAAGAAACACTCAAGGTGTTAGAATAATTAAATTATCAGGTGACGAAAAAGTAGTTTCAGCAATTAAAATAGATGATAATTTAGATTAATGAAAAAAGTTGCTATTTATCCAGGCACATTTGACCCAATAACATATGGTCATATAGATGTTATAAATAAATCATTAAAGTTATTTGACAATATAATTGTTGCAATTTCTGAAGTTGGTAGAAAAAATTATCTATTTGATTTAGATGAAAGAATTGAAATTGTTAATAATGCTCTTTTCAAAGATCTTAAACTTAAAAAAAAAAAAATTGACGTTATATCTTTTAATTGTTTGACCACGGATCTTTGCAAAAAATATAAATCCAATATTATTTTAAGAGGTCTAAGAGCTGCTTCAGATTTTGAATATGAATTCCAGTTAGCTGGAATGAATAGATCGTTAAATATGAATATTGAAACTATATTTTTAATGTCAGATGTTAAAAATCAAATAATTTCTTCAAAATTAATTAAAGAAATTATTGAGTTAAAAGGAAATATAAATAAATTTACTACAAAAAGTACAGTTGCAGCACTTAAAAGAAAATATGATACGTAACTTTTTAAATTTATTTTTTATTTTTTTATTATTAATTAATAATGCTAAAGCGGAGGTAAATACTATGATACTAAAACTAAAAGATGGTGATGTTAAAATAAAACTCTTTCCAGAAGTTGCACCTAAACATGTAGAAAGAATTAAAAAATTAGCTGATGAAGGGAAATATGATAATGTAGTTTTCCATAGAGTTATAGATGGATTTATGGCACAAACTGGTGATGTTGAATTTGGAAATTCTTCTTCTACAAATTTTAATATATCAAGGGCAGGTACTGGTGGGTCAGATATGCCAAACTTAAAAGCTGAATTTAATAATCTGCCACACGAAAGAGGCACTCTATCTATGGCAAGATCAAGTGATCCAGATAGTGCAAATAGTCAATTTTTTATTTGTTTTGAAGCAGCTCCACATTTAGATAGAAATTATTCAGTTTTTGGCAAAGTTATAGAGGGTATGGAATTTGTTGATAAAATAAAAAGAGGAGCTGGATCTAGCGGATTAGTTTCAGATCCTGATAAAATTATAAGTTTTAAATCTTTATAGATTTAAAATTAAATGAAATTAAAAAAATTTTCTTTTAAATTAATTGAAGAAAATTGTCACGCTAGACTTGGTGTTATAAACACTCACAGAGGTAAAATTAATACTCCAGCATTTATGCCAGTTGGAACACAAGGTACAATTAAAGGTGCTTTTTTAAAAGATATTGTTCAAACTGGTACAGAAATTATATTATCAAATACTTATCATTTAATGTTAAGACCAGGAGCTAAAAGAATAAAATCTTTTGGTGGGTTGCATAAATACATGAATTGTAAATTACCCATTTTAACCGACTCTGGAGGATTTCAAGTAATGTCCTTATCAAAATTAAACAAAGTAGATAAAGAAAAAGGTGTAATTTTTAATTCTCATATAGATGGAAAAAAATTTATTTTAAGTCCAGAAGAAAGTATAAAAATCCAAAAAAAATTAAATTCAGATATAGTTATGGTTATGGATGAGTGTCCTAAAAAAACTAATGATTATCAAAAAATTAAAGATTCAATGAATTTGTCATCATATTGGGCTCAAAGATCAAAAAAAGAATTTGGTAAAAATCTACACAAAGGTCTTTTTGGAATAGTACAAGGAGGATTGTTTAAAGATTTAAGATTAAAATCTTTAAATGATTTAATATCTATTGATTTTGACGGTTATGCTCTCGGTGGATTAGCTGTAGGTGATACTCAAAAGGAAATGTTCAAAATAATAGATGATATAAAAGATTATTTACCAAGAAATAAACCTAGATATTTAATGGGAGTAGGTACACCCTCAGATATTATTGGTGCTGTAAAACGTGGTATTGATATGTTTGACTGTGTTCTACCTACTAGATCGGGGAGAACAGGTTTAGCATTTACTTGGAATGGCCGAATTAATATAAGAAATGCTAAATACAAAAATGATAAAAATCCACTAGATAAATCAGTGTCAAAATTTGATTTAAACATGTATTCTAAGAATTATCTTAATCATTTATTTAATACCAATGAAATGCTTGGATCAATGCTTTTAACTTTACATAATATAAATTTTTATCAGGAACTAATGACTGAAATTAGGAAAAATATTAAAAATGGTACTTTTAATGTCTTTCATGATAAATATATAAATAAATTGTAATAATTTCACATTGATTAAATAATAAAAACCACTATAAGAATTTTCAATGGGCCGTTAGCTCAGTTGGTAGAGCAATTCCCTTTTAAGGAATGGGTCGCTGGTTCGAATCCAGCACGGCTCACCATTTTAATCATATTTTAATTGGTGGATATCTAATAATTATATCATTCAGCCATTCATTTATTTGCTTTATTCTTTTTGAAGATGATGGGTGAGTGCTCATAAACTCCGGTGGTTCTTTCCCTTTATTTGCTTCTTTCATTCTTTCCCAAATTTTTATTGTTTCTCTTATGTCGTAACCGGATAATGAAGAAAAAATTAAACCCAAGTAATCTGCCTCAGATTCTTGTTTTCTATTAAAAGGATTTAGGATTCCCATTCTACCTAATAAACCTACTGTATTCATTCCTGTTGTTCTATTTACTTGAGATAGTTTACCACCTGACAGTATATCAGTAACTTGAGTTACTACATTCAATGCCATATGTTGACTAGCTCTTTCTACAGAATGTTTAGCAACTGCATGCGCTATTTCATGACCCATTACTGCTGCTAGACCATTTTTATTTTTGGTAATTTCCAACATTCCAGTATAAATAGCAATTTTACCACCAGGCATACACCAAGCATTTTTTACTTTTTTATTTTCTATTAAAATATATTCCCAGGCAAAATTGTTAGTAGGATCTGGTAAATTAGCTCTGTAAAAATACTCACTAATAGAGTTTTCCATTTTTTTTCCTATTTCTTTAATCTCATTTAATTTAGATATATCCTCACTTAATTTTTCTTTTTTTTTAACTTGTTCGTATATTTGAGCTGCTTGAGCATTTAATTTAGCTTCTGGTATTAATTTAAGTTGTTTTCTTTGTGTAATAGGTGCGGTAGTAC
>MDTG01221026.1_pt1 | contig 14040 bp, 16 predicted proteins | sample 811421 | NCBI WGS metagenome assembly MDTG01 (sample SAMN05326645, study PRJNA326480) | marine metagenome | isolation source: seawater | place: Pacific Ocean: South East | collected 2011 | reverse complement strand
CAGGCTGCCGTTAGGATAGTAGATGGAATATCGCCACCAAAGAATTAGAGAATTAGGAGTTGAATATGGAAAATGAGGAAACAGTCGAAGAAGAAATTCAGAGCGAAGCAGAAGCTGGATCTTCCGACGAGGGTAAGGCAAGTATTGATCCAGATATACTTCAAAATATCCCGGTAACAATTTCGGTTGAAGTAGGACGAACCTCGCTAAAAATAAAAGATTTAATGCGCCTTACTCAGGGGAGTGTAGTCGAGCTTGAGAGACTCGCTGGAGAGCCCTTAGATCTCTTTGTGAATAGCACGTTGGTAGCTCAGGGAGAGGTGGTTTTGGTTAATGATAGATATGGAGTTCGACTTACTTCGGTCGTTCCGGCAGCGGAAAGAATAAGGAACTTATAGAATAAACGAATGCCTGATTGGATTTCATATGTTGGACCTGCGCTATTTGTTTTGATCCTTCTAGCCGGGACTCTTTTTGTATTAAGTCGCTTAAATAAATTTCAGGCTGTGCAGGATGGCGAACATTTTAAAGTTAAAAGACTACATAGTTTTGGCCCTCGACAGCAGATAGTCGTTGTGGAGTATCATGAGGAATGCTATCTTCTGGGCGTAACTCAGTACTCTATTACTTCGATTGCGCAGGTGGGAAAGCGATCCTCAGAAGGCACTCAGTTAGAGGAAAAGGTTCTAGATTAGACTCGCACCAGTGCGGTGTCAGGTGATTCAATGAGCACTTCCAAAATATCACATAGAGCTTTTATATCACTGGCAGGCTTTTTTTCTTTGCCAGTTTCTGCTCAAACAGGTGTTCCTTTAATCAATGTCGTTCAAGATGCTGCAGGTGGTTCTGAATATAGTCTGAGTTTAGAAATCTTGGTCTTGATGACGGTCCTAACGCTGCTTCCGTCAATCGTTATTATGATGACTTCATTTGTACGTATTATCATTGTTATGTCCTTGTTGAGGCAGGCATTAGGTACAGCGCAAACACCTCCAAATCAAGTCTTAATTGGTTTGTCGCTTTTTTTGACATATTTCGTTATGGCGCCAGTTTTAACAAATATATACGAGGAAGCGTTTGACCCGTATGTAAATGAGCAGATTTCCGCTCAAGAGGCTATGGATAAGGCGGCGATTCCTTTACGCGAATTCATGCTTGCTCAAACCAGGGAGGACGATATTCTCATGTTCGCGGAAATAGCCGATCATGATTTAACCGGAGATCCAGCTGATATTCCGTTCCGAGTTTTAGCGCCATCATTTATGACGTCTGAGCTAAAGACAGCTTTCACAATAGGTTTTCTAATCTATATCCCTTTTGTAATTATTGACCTGGTAGTGGCTTCAGTTCTCATGTCAATGGGCATGATGATGCTTTCACCGATGATGATTTCGATGCCATTTAAACTGATGCTTTTTGTGCTTGCTGATGGTTGGGCATTAATAACACAATCGTTAACAACGAGTTTTGCTGTCACATAGAAGGAGGTTTTCTTGAATGTTGGCGATGTAATTACTATAGGACAGGATGCCCTTTGGACGGCTGTTCTTGTAGCTAGCCCTTTGTTAGGGACGGCTTTGCTTCTAGGTGTCGTTATTGGTGTTTTGCAAGCTGCTACTTCTATTCAAGAAATGACCTTGAGTTTTATACCTAAATTAGCTGGGATGGTTTTAGCGTTATCGCTTTTTGGAACTTGGCAGATAGCGACATTCATAAGATTTTTTGAATACATCGTTGAGTATATTCCTACTGTGCTTTTGTGATGGACTTTTTAGTTTCAGAAATTGTAGAGCTCTTCTACACGTTTTTATGGCCTCTTGTTCGGTTTTCCGCATTTTTTTTAACAGCCCCTTTGTTTTCTTTGGCTGCGGTTTCTGTGCGAATTCGAATCACCTTGGCCTTTCTTTTGACATGGGTAATATATCCTTTTTTGGATATTCCAATCATTGACCCTCTATCGTCATTAGGGATAAGCGAGGTATTTGTCCAAGCTGCTATTGGAGCCATTGGTGGACTCATTTTACAATTGGTTAATGCAGCATTTGTAGTAGGTGGCCAGTCTATGAGCGCTTCAATGGGTTTGGCTATGGCAAATATGGTTGATCCAAATATGGGTAACGTGCCTGTGATCTCTCAGTTTTTGTTAATTTGTGGGATTTTGGTTTTTATGATTTTGGGAGGGCATTTGATTGTCATCCAAATCATGGCAGATAGTTTTGAAACTCTCCCAATTGGTAACTCTTTATCACTATTAGATCTAGTGCAGGGTGTTCTGGTGTGGTCTGGTAGTATGTTTGTTGGTGCCTTGATGATCGCTTTGCCTGTTTTGACCTCCTTGTTATTTATTAATTTAGGTTTGGGTGTAATAACCAGATCAGCCCCTGCGCTGAATATTTTTTCACTCGGGTTTCCTGCCATGATTTTAGGGGGTATGGTTATCATTGTAATATCTATGCCCGGATTTGTTCGCCGAGCAGAATCACTTTGGTTTATAGCGTTTGATAGAATTAGAGAGACTTACGGAATCTAATCATGGCTGAAGAGAGTTCGCAGGAAGATAAAACGGAAGAACCCACAGCGAAGCGCCTTGAGAAGGCAAGAGAGGAAGGCCAGGCAATTCGTTCTCAAGACTTAAATGTCGCAGTAATGGTCATGATGGTTGTAATAACCATGTATGCATTTGGTGGTGCGTTAATAGATTCGTTGCTCGAAGTGTTCTCGAGAGGTTTTGTTTTTGATAGGAGGTTGATCTTTTCTGATCAGCTTTTTTCTGGTCTGGTTGGCATAGAACTTAGAGATGGTTTTTGGGTCATTGCGCCTCTTCTGGCGCTTACCGTTATTTTAGCTATTATTCCTTCAGCTACTTTGGGCGGATTCATTTTTTCCTTTAAGGCTGCAGCACCTAAGCTTTCTAAATTAAGCCTTATCAATGGCTTTAAGAGAATATTTGGAACCAAAGCCTTAATAGAGCTCGCCAAGGCGGTGTTAAAATTCCTTCTTATAGGATCTTCGTTATTTATCGTCTACACGATATATGCAAAAGATTTCATTTATTTATCTGTAATGGCGATGAATCCAGCAATGGAAAGCGCAGCCGAAATGTTATCACTGGGAATGCTGTTTGTTTCTATAAGTCTAATATTAGTGGCGCTAGTAGATGTGCCATATCAAATAGTCTCTTTTCAAAATCGTATGAAGATGACAAAGCAAGAAGTGAAAGATGAGCGAAAGGAGATGGAGGGACAGCCGGAAGTTCGAGCTCGCATAAAGCAGCGACAGCGAGATATGGCAATGCAATCAATGCTTGAAGCTTTGCCTACTGCAGATGTTGTTGTAACGAATCCAGAACATTTCGCCGTGGCGCTGGCTTATGATCCAAATGGTAGTGATCCTCCGCGAGTTGTGGCAAGAGGTGCAGATTTCATGGCAATGCGCATTCGTGATCGTGCAACACAAGAAGGTATTTCGCTTTTTGAGGCGCCGCCTTTGGCGAGAGCACTTTATTTTACTACCGACGTCGGCAGTTTTATTCCAGAAGCACTATACCATGCGGTTGCACAGGTAATAGCTTATGTTTTTTCTATTGGAACTTTCAGTGCTTCTGGAGAATATCAGCGTCCCAAACCCAAAGTGCCACCTGAATTGGATTTCGATGAAACAGGTAAATTAAAGGATGAAGTCATTCAATGAGCAACTCCGATACAGAAAGCTACACGCAAACTAAATCGATAGATAGCTGGATGGAAGATGACATGTTGTTTTTGCGAGAGCAGGACAAGATTCAGATAAGTTCCATTCCAGCGCGCCTAACTAAGGATAATCCCTACGTTGCATTATGCGGGCCTAGGGTGGACTTGCTTAATTATTACTTTGAATATTTGTACGCGCAATTAAAAAGTAGTGAACACTATCAGCTCGAAGTCTTTTTTTCTGTAACTACAGATTCCTTACTGGAATTTTACAACAAGCGTCTTGCAGATATTAGTGTTAATGCCGCTAAAAGCTCGAGTGATTCGGAATTATTTAGAAAAATTTTAGTTATCAGTGATTGTACCGGCATGGCAAAAAATGAGTGGGATTTGTTAGCCAGGCTATTGATTGATTTTCCAGGCGCAAATTGTGGTTTGCTAATTATATGTGAGGAGCCTTTTAATCGAGAGGTGGAAGCATTTTTTAAACTATTGGGTTCTCGTCTGACGCGCTGTTATTGTAATTTTCCAGATGCACGCGAGCTGACGAATTTCCTAGAATCGTCTTCCGTGACTCCCTATCACTCTCATAATAAGAAAAAATTAGCAGCTCTTGGAATAACTGGAGCAGATCTAGAAGTAGATCGTGCTAAAGAACAGTCCGAAGAAAGTAATACAGATATTTCACCTAAGGTTGTAGGAGAAAAGAAATTTAATAAATTTCTATTTTTTATCTGTGCTCTTATCTTGGTTGTTGCCATTGGAGTCGCTTACCAACTAAATAATAAGAATCAAGCTGAGTTTGAAGCGACAAATGAAAAAACAATTAACGAGAGTGATGTTGCTTTGTCCGCTGAAGAGAACAAGGGTGAGCTAAATGAGGAAAGTGTTGATTATTTATTGGACTCAAAAATTGAAGAAGAGCTGAACGACGGTTCTTTGCCCACAGAAGAAAAGATCGTTGGCCAGGCGACAGATTTGTCTAGGGAAGAAGATATTACTGAATCGCCAGTCAAAGAGGTAAATACCAGTGATCTTTCAAATAAAGTTGAGCTTGAAAAGCAATCTACACCGATCGTAAAAGATGTATCACCATCGACTGATGCCGATAAAGCCGCCTTGCTGAACAACTCCGGTGAAATTGAGGAAGTTAATGAAGTATTTATATTAGAACCAGCTGCTAACGCCCCAGAAGATAAAATCGATAATTCGATTGATATTGAAGCTTATTATTTACAACATGCGGCGCTGAGTTCGCAGGCGGCTGCAGACACTGCCATATCAGATGTTTTCACAGATTTTTCATTCGCTTTTTCACTGCCTCAGTTTTCTCAAACGAAACTTTGGCATGTCGTTTTTTCTGGCCCATACGCGACGCGTACAGATGCTATGAATTTTGCTAAAGAAAATGGAGTGACTGCCGATGTTGTCATAGTAAGGGGAGAGTATATTGTTTCCAGATTTCCTTCCGAGACAGAAGATGACGGAAGGTGAAATTTACAGAAAATCTGGCGCAAATGAAGCAATCGGTAGTGTTTCAGGAAGCCCTCTTGAAAAAACAGAGTCTACTGATCAAGCTGGCTCTGTGGATTCTTCAGTCGGTGGAGATAAAGATATCGAGGAAGATGCGGTATCTAAGCTTATAGAAGACACTCCTGATACTAGGGAAAAGTTATTGATACATGGTAAAGCACGTTTTTCCGTGTCAGAAGGTGTCCCGGCTGGTCCATTTGCAGAGCGCATAAGGAAGCTGCGAAAGGCAGTGGCTTCAGTAATGGAGAAGTTGGGGCACACGAACGAATAGAGGATTTTATTTTGTCGGATGAAGAAGAAAAAGTTGTCGACGCTAATTCTGAAGCTGAAGAAATTCTCGATGAGCAGAAAGAGTCAGTCCTTGAAGAGAGCAAAGGATCAGAGGCCATAGTTGAGGAAGAAGAATCCGAAGCTGTTGCGCAGGCTGAGGCAGATGATACTCAAGGAGAATCCGACTCCACTTTAGCGGAAGACGCTACAGAAGATCATGATCAAGATAATGATCATGAAGTCGAAGAAACAAATTCCTCGGAAAATATAACTGAAGTCATAATGACCGGTGCTGAAGTTATTAATCAATTAGAGGGTCTAATACCGACGGCACTCGATGCGGCTGAAGCATCTACTACGGCAAGTGAGGCCAGCCTTAGCACCATGAGACGTTTGTCGCTTACGCAGACTGAGCTTGATGGAAGATTGGAAAGAAACAATTTGCTTTTTGCGCGTCAGTCTAACCAAATAAAATTGATACTCGCAGCAGTTAGTTCTGTATTGGCTGTAGCTGTTATGGTTTTTATTTTTATGATAATCCAGCTTTCTTCGAGAGTTTCTGAGGTAGATGCCTTAGTCATGGCCGTCACCAAACGTGTAGTGAAGATGAATCAAAGTCTTGAATTGTTTGAGGAGCTTCAATTTGATATTCGTATCCTTGCCGAAAAACAAGCTAACGCTACGTTAAAATATGAAGGCCTTCAGGAAGCGGTGATGGGCGCTTCAAACACCTTGGTGGAACTTAAGTCAGATCTTCCTGCAGCTACTGCGACCAGTGTTTCCTCTGAAGTGAATGAAGTTAATAAGGAGATAGATCAGCTTCAGGAGGCGCTTTCTAATCAGCGCAATACGGTTTCTGACTTGTCAGGTTCGATAAAAAGATTAACCAACACAGTTGGTGCTATGCAGGGTAAGATGACCGGTCTATATTCCTTGGAAAATCAAGTAGAAGCTTTGGTTACATTAACTAGAGAAAGATATCTTGATGTATTAGAAAAGAAGAATGATGCTAGAGAGGCTGGAGTAGAATTGGAAGAAGAGACCTCTGACATTGTTTTATACAAGGCTGATTAGCCCAAAGATTTTTCCATCACTTTACTATCGCGCTGATCAAGCCTTGAGAAAAATCTCCTGGAAATGGCAACTTAACTTGGTCAAACAGGGCGGCTATCGAGTCATCAATACTCATTCGCAATCGATCTTGCTCGCTTTTTTCATCTGTTGTGGCTAGTTCATATCCAGAATTGTATAGCACAGCGCAATGCTCAGAAGGCAGCCAAGATTGTACTGAGCCTCTTAATGTATTTATTGAATCTGAGTTGCCTGGGTTTTTCTTTATGCCGCCGCTTTGCGAGTCAGAGTAGCCTGCCTGCAAAAGCGTCTGCACATGTTTTTTTAGGATAATTTCGTAGCGTTGCCTAACTGAGTCAATATTCTCTGCTTTGATATCAGAATTTCTACCCGTCAATGCATCCCATAACTCTTTCCCTTGCAAATCATCGCTATCTACAGAGGTGTTTGTTACTTTCCCTGACCCAGATTCTTTCGAAGATTCGTTCTTTCTCTGTAGTAGGCTTCTTGTTACTTCCTCTAGCTTGCCCATACGTCCAATAATATAAAGTAGCAATATAATTATGGCTAAGCCAGTGGCCAGCATTAGAGCGAAATTTATCGACATTAGCTAGCTAGCTCTGCAGCATCTTCTTCATCTGTTAAACCTAATTCTGCAGAGAGAAACCGAAGGCATTCCAAATTTTGAGCAACGCCAAGTTCATCCCAAATTTCGTCCGCAATTGCTTGGACTTTTTCAATAGCTTTTTCGCCAGAAATTTCCATAGTTTGATAGAGTCCGCCAAGCAAGAAAATCTTGTTTGCCGGATCCTTTGGCAAATAAGCAAAAAAGTTACCAGTATTGGTCTTTATGACTTTAAACAGGGCTGGCTCAGGTGCTTCAGGTTTTGCCTCCCCTGCTGCAACGGCTTGTAAGCAAAGGTGGTCATAAATTTCCGCCTTTTTAGCTCCTTCTATAAATGTTTGATCAATGTGGGATCGTGTTCGAAAGGCGATTCTGGATCTCAGGGCCCTATCAACGCGTTTATCTTCTTTGACCGCCTCCAGAATCTTTTCAAATTCTGATTTGGCTTGCGCCATAGCTCTTTGGTTACCCTTTGATCTTGAGAAAAGAGACATAGTATTCCTAGGCTCTAACCAATTTTTTTATGAATGGTAGCACGCAATTTCTTAGCAGTCGCAGAAAGAATTTGCGAAACTCTAGATTCATTTACACCTATTATGGCTCCAATCTCCTTTAAATGAAGTTCTTTTTCATAATATAGAGAAAGCACCAGTTGATCCCTTTCGGGAAGGCTTTTTATCTCTTCTGCAAGCATGGATCTTACTTCATTATCTTGAACAGAATCTTGAGGATCTAAAGAATGAGCACGGTCGTCGGCTCTCTCGCTGAGAGCAGAAACATTTTCTTCCGGTATCGTTTGAAACCGATTAGCATGCTCTCGTTCATGCTCAAATTGATCCAAACTAATCCCTAAATGATCAGCTACCTCAGAATTTCTTGGTTCTCGACCTAATTTATTATTAAGCGTTTTAATTGCTTCATTATGAGCTTTTATATTTGAGATAGCAGATCTTGGTAAACTGGATAATCTTCTAACTTCATCCAAAATAGCGCCTTTGATTCTTGTTTTTGCAAAGAAATCAAATTCTACGCCTTCATCAGAGCGAAAGCTTTTAACAGCTTCCATTAGACCAATAGTGCCTACTTGAATCATGTCATCTAGCTCAATGACATCAGGGACCCGGGCCTTTAAGTGAAGTGCTATGCGTTTAACCAGAGCAAGATTATTTAGTACTGCATTATTTCCCAAAGCTTCGCTCTGAATTTCGCCATAGGTTTTTACCCCGTCCCTAACCATTTAATTAAGCACTCCGGCGCGGAGAGTGTAATTGGTTGAAAAAAAACTGCAGCCCACCATTATTATTATCCACATCGCTAGGCAGATTATTAACAAAGTTAGCCAGATTTCTAAACTCTCGAGCACTTTGAGAGTTTGGAAGGCAGGATACAATTGGCATGGCTTTTTTCCAGGCTAGAGGTATTACGTCGTCTTTCCTTACAAAGCCTGCATAGGATGCTTCGAACCCTAAAAATTTAACTATAACCTTATTTAAATTATTAAATAATTGATCTCCATGATCCATTCCAGATACTTCATTAGGTAATAAATATATGTCCTGCGTTATACCTTCTAGAAATAAAACTTTAATCGTTGCATAAGCATCTGCAATAGAAGAAGGGTCGTCTTTCAAAACAATAATGCGGTGTTGGCAGGCACCTAAAAGTGACACCACTGAATTAGATATACCAGCGGCTGTGTCAATCAGGAAAATATCATACTGCTTAGTAAGAGACGAAAATGCTTGTATAACCGAACCAGTTTCTTTTTCAGAAAGCGATGCCAGGTCTTTTAGTCCACTTGCACCTGGGACCAGATCCACACCGCTGTTAGTATTTATAACAACATCATCAAGCGTTTTTTCTCCAGATAGAACATGACTGAAGTTATATTCACCTGCGGCTCCCAGCGCGAGCTGTACATTTGCTAGCCCGAGGTCACCATCCAGTAAAAGAACGTCAAGACCTTGTTTTGCTAAAGCTGCCGCAATATTTACAGAAACAGTAGTTTTTCCAACTCCACCTTTCCCGCTTGATACACCAACTACCTTGATAGGTTTTTTAAGTGACATAAATTATGCTCACGATGACGCCCTTGGCGTCATGTCCATTGGTATTTGATTATGATTTATCGCCCATTCAACGTCAAAGTCTTCGCAAACAAGATTTTCAATCTTTTTAGCCAATTCCGTGTCAAATTTCACCTGGTTATGATCTGCCACATCCCTACCAAAGGTTCCGCTGGAAATGCTCATACCTTTTTCCAGAAGCACCCCAAGAGTTTCCCAAGGGACATGATTTTGTTCCATACGAGTCAGCATAACCGAGTGAATTTTTTCTTCTCCAACAGAATTGAGAATCTCGCGGGTACTGCTTTCACTCGAATCACACGCCACTACAGGGCAAACCGTCACATTAGGTAGTATTTCTTCTATGGCAGTTATATGTTCTTTCGTGTTTGCTCCAGAGGTATCTATAATCATTACTCCATGCCCAAGTTCTTCAGATACTTTTTTAAGCTCTTTGGGATCTTGAATGCGGTAACTCTCTGCGCCAAGTCGATTAGCGATGACTTGACAGGTACTCCATGATCCAAGTCGTTTGTCGCAATAGCTTACAATCGCGACTCTTCCTTCAGTATCTCTTTCTAATACTCTGGCAGCTAATCTTGCAGCCATTGATGTTTTACCAGAACCAGGGTTTCCAACTATTAAAAGATTTTTTCCTGGTGATATATCGATCTCGGGTTTGATTAAACCGTTGTGAATTACAGACACAATATGATCAACCACCTCATTTGGTGTGGCGTGAGAGGGAATTGCATCTATCCAAGCTTTTCTCATAGATTCAGGGACCCCGATCTCTTCGAGCTCGCTCCACAAGATTTGCTGGTGACTTGAAGATAACTTGGGCTTATAAAGCCAGTTCGGAGATGTTTTCTTAGTCATTTTTTCCATTTCAGAGCGAAATTCCATCAATTCTTTTCTTAATATATCAAGGGTAATATTAGCTCGCTGATCATCAGTATCAGTTACTTCTTTATCGGGTATTTGCTTAATTTCCAATGGTTCTTTGACTAGATCGACTACATCTACGAGCCCATCACCTTCAATTGCGACAATAATCTCATTTTTGTTCTCTGATCTAGAGTTAGAGATCACTAGCGCCTCATCTCCAAATGAACGTCGTATTTTTTCGATCACGGAACGAGAGTCCGGACCAACTATTTTTTCAAGTCTCATTCTTCATTCTCCTGTTCTTGGGTATCTATTGTGGCCACTACGGTAATATCTTGATCTTCCGGAATTTCGGTATAGGACAAGACCGTCAGGCCTGGTATTCGTTGGCGTGCGGAACGAGAAAGCCAAGGTCTCAGTGCTGGCGAAATTACAAGGACAGCTGGTAGACCTTTTTGCTCGACTGAATGCGATTCCTCTTTAAGTGCTTTAAATAGGCTTTCTGCTAATTTTGGATCTATTATAAGAGAGCCACTTCTTTCACTTTGCTGCAGCACATTAGTAATTATTTGCTCCAGTTTTGGCTCTAGGGTCATGACTGGCAGTGCTTCGTCGACGCTAATTAAATTTTGCATAATGAACCGACCTAAGCGAGGCCTAACCAAGGCAGTCAATTGGTCAGGTTCACTAGATTTACCAGCCTCTGAAGATAGTACATCTATGACTGATCTCATGTCTCTTACGCTAATTCCTTCCGCTAGTAAATTTTGAAGAACTTTGGTGATAATTGATAATGACATTTTATCTGGGACTAGTTCTTCCACCAGCTTTGGCGATTTCTCTGCGACTTTGTCCAGTAGCTGCTGAGTTTCGTCGTGACTCAGAAGTTCCGATGAATTATCGAGTAGAATTGTATTTAGATGTGTAGCGATTGCTGTTGCGGGGTCGACAACTGTATAACCAAGCGTGCGCGCATAGTCTCTTTGAGAACTGTCAATCCAATATGCATCTAGACCAAACGCTGGTTCTTTTGTTGGCGTTCCGTTAAGTTCTCCATGTACATCACCTGGATTTATGGCTAACTCCTGACCAACCTTAATTTCGCCTCTTCCACGAACGACACCGCTGATGACGATATTGTAGGCATCAGGCTCAAGCTCAAGATTGTCTCTTATTCTTATTGGCTGAATCAAGAAACCTAATTCTGCAGAAAGTTTTTTTCGAACACCTTTTATTTTGGTTAACAAAGTGCCGCCAGATTCTGGGCTTACAAGTGGAATAAGACCGTAACCGATATCTACTCCAACCAGATCCACCTGATCTAGATCTGCCCAGTCTAGATCTTCTTCTTCAGTTTCATTTTGTGCTTCAGGACTATCAGCTGCTGCTGGTGTATTTTGTTTTTTTCTGAGGATGGAAACACCCATCGCAATAGCACCGGCGCTAATAGCGATAAATACAAAATGTGGCATACCTGGCACCAAGCCAAGGATTAGAATGATTGCTGCGGCGACGAAAAAAGCGAGCGGATTCGCCAGTTGAGTCGCAGCTTGTGAATATACAGTTTCCTGAGTAGTGACTCTGGTTACTATTATTGCTGTGGAAAGAGAGAGTAAAAGAGAAGGGATCTGCGCTACTAATCCATCTCCAATTGTTAAAAGTACATATATTCGACCGGCTTCTGAAAAACTAAGGTCGTGTTGCGCAATCCCAATCATTAACCCTCCAAGGATGTTGATGACTAGAATTAGTAATCCTGCAATTGCGTCTCCTCTAACGAATTTAGACGCACCATCCATAGAGCCATAGAAATCCGATTCCTGAGAAAGCTCCTCTCTTCTAATTTTTGCCGTGGCTTGATCGATTACTCCAGCATTTAGATCAGCATCTATGGCCATTTGCTTTCCGGGCATTGCATCCAAGGTAAATCTTGCTATAACCTCAGACACTCTACCTGCACCTTTGGTTACTACAATGAAGTTAATGATCATCAAAATAGCGAAAACGATGAAACCAACCACATAATTGCCAGCTATTACAAATTCTCCAAAGGCTTGGATAACCTTGCCCGCAGCATCGGAGCCTTCATGCCCGTACACCAAAACTACTCGCGTAGATGCGACATTCAAACCAAGTCTAAGCATGGTGGCAAAAAGCAAAATGAGTGGAAAAGAAGAAAATTCTAGAGGTGCCTTAACATGAACTGCGATCATGATGATCACTAGCCCAAGTATTATGTTAAAAGTAAATAAAACATCGAGTAAAAATGGAGGTAAAGGCAGCACTAGCATCGAAATGATGAGTAATAAAAGCAATGGTATGCCTAACGTAGATAGTTCAAAAGTCGACATAGATTGTCGAAATGATGACATGGAGAGCGTTGCCATAAAAATTAAATCCTTATAAAACAGTTATTTAAAAATATTCCGCGTTATTTTTTTAAATATTTATTACATGTACTGCAAAGGTTGTGCCAAAAACGTCGTGTAACCCTTTAAGACTATGTTTTGACCACTAAAGAATTGATTGAGAATGTCGATTTATTTGAATGTTGGACTGGGTTTAGCCTAGAATTTTTTGCTGTAGCGCGAGGATTACGGGATATGAAGATAAAAACTAAGGCTTTTTTCGCTGCTTTGCTGCTGGTTGTAAGCAATATATTGCTTAGTTATGCCGCTTTTGCAGATCATCGTGCTTCTCACAAAAACGTTCGACCAACTGCAAGTTCGGGTGGCTCTGTTAGAGCTATGGTTGAAGATCAGTACACTATGACAGCTACTGGTTATGCGGTTATTGCAGTTCAACGCCATACTAACCCTGCGCAACAGCGTTTGATGGCGATAAGGGCTGGCAAAATGGATGCCTACAGATCGCTCGCGGCACAAGTGTATGGACAGCATGTCAATTCGACCACTACCCTTGGTGATTTGATTGTTGGTAGTGATATTTTTAGAGCTCGTATTGAGGGTGTGATTTATGGTGCTGAGCTTGTTAGCATTGAAACTGTAGGCGATGATACTTATGCTGTAACGCTAAGTCTAAATCCCCGAGTAGTAAATGATTTGAGAAAATTATACTTAAAATATTCTAACCAATTTGCAAGAAAGGCTTCATAAGTCAAAATTCTTGCGCTTGGAAGTGCGATGAATGATCTCAGAGGGTATAAAAATAGTCTTAACCTCTTTCTAACCCTGATTTATTTTGTGTTTTTTTTCGGGGGATACTCTTATGCAGATAACAAATTATCTGCAGAGGAGAGATTGGAAGCCTTACGTCAGTCATTACTAGACGAGGCTTTGACCGGAGAAGTGGACATTGTTTCAAGTGCATATGTTGACTCAGATGGTCAAATGCATGAGTCGGCCTATATTACCGCGAATAAGTCTGTTCGAGGCGTGAGGGTTGAAGGTTATGTTAATCCTGAGCCGACCAGCTCCCCTGCTCCACCTCGGAGGCGTTCATCGGATAGCTGTGCTTCCAAACGATATCTTCCCCAGCTAGTTGTTTCAGCGACTCCCCATGGCGATCCAAATACTCGGGTGGGTTCGGTCTATTTAAGTGCAGTGGTATCTGAAACGCGTGAGAAATTATTGGAAATCCTTAGAAATAATTCGCAAGTGGTTGTTGTAGAAAGTGATGAGGATTTGTACAAGACAGAATATGACGCGATCCTAGCACGAATTGACCAAGCAGTTGGCTCTTATGAGCTTGATGTGGAGGTGGGTTTGAGTGCTGCTCAGGCGGGGAAAATTGATAAAGGACTTTACCAGGCAGGGAAGGCAGCTAATAGTATTTGGCAATATGTCCCGTTCTTCAATGTCTACCGTGGGTCTCCAGCGAATATAGCAGGAGGTATAAAGTACAAACTTAAAGTAAGCCAGGCAGACAGGTCTGGGGT
>MDTG01206413.1_pt1 | contig 14042 bp, 12 predicted proteins | sample 811421 | NCBI WGS metagenome assembly MDTG01 (sample SAMN05326645, study PRJNA326480) | marine metagenome | isolation source: seawater | place: Pacific Ocean: South East | collected 2011 | reverse complement strand
TTTTTGTGGGCCTCGACAAAAGCCGCATCCTCATAGTTCCGCCGGCCCCAGACATGAATGTGGAACGGGTGGCCGCCAACCTCGTATTCGCCGTGCCACAAGTCTTCCTCAGGTGCAGCCATCCACGGGCTGTCCATCAATTCCTGCGTGCCGTTGGCCATCAGGAAGACGCCGTTTTCGCTGTCGGACATGTGAGGCAGGGCCGTGGCGATGGCCCAGTGTAGTGGAATGTCGGGCAGCTGCACTTCCACGGGATGCTCCGTGAGGTCATCGTGGTACGGCAGGCAGTTGACGGGGTTGACGTACAGAAGGCGGTCGTCGGCCCACGTGCTGCCGGCGTTGAGCTGGGCTGCGGTGAAGTGGAATTGGACTTCTACGGAACCTTCGGTTGGGACGCAGGCCCACCGATGGAGGCCGGTTTTGCGCAAGGGGGTCCAGCCAGTGTCCGTTCGCTGGACCATCCCGCGGACGTATTGGCCGAAATCGCCGCGCTCGTAGCGTCCTGGTCTCCAGACCGGGATTTGGATGTAGTCCATGCCGGCCGGAAAGACCGAGGTGATGGTCAATTCGTGTCGGCCGGTGCGCGCAATGCGGTGTCGGAGGGTCATCATTCGTCAAAGAGGTCCACCATGGGCCGGCCGGTGCATCCACTGGGCCGTGGAAAGCCGAGGAGGGTACTCAAGGTTGGCGCAATGTCTCGGATGCAGGTTCGCTCGTAACTCCGCAGGCCCTCTGGAACACCGGGGCCGAGGATCAGGAAGGGGACATGGGTGTCATAAGCGTAGGGGCTTCCGTGGCTGGTGCCGGTGCGCCCGTATTCGAGGTAGCCGGGCTTGAGCATGACCACCACATCGCCACTGGCCGAGGCGTGCCACCCCTTTTGGACGCGGGGCTCCGGGCCATCGGTGAAGTGGCCGATGCGCAGGTCCGTTGCGGTCAGGGTGCGTTGGACTTCCGGCGCGGTTTCGGCAATGCCGGCGATGAAGCGGGCTATGCCTTCTGCATCCAGGCCTTCGCGCAGCATCATCGGGCGGTCCAGGAAGAACTGGTCGTTGTCGTATTTGAGAATGAAGTCGCTGCGTCCGTAGCGCTCTAGCAGGGCAGCCTCGACTTCGGCCTTCATGACCTCGGGGTTCCAATACCCCACCGGAAGGCCCCGCGCTTTCTCTAGCCCCGGCACGGTGACGGCCCCGTGATCGGCCGTCAGGAAGGCCATCCACTGGCCCTTGCCCACCTGATCGTCGAGGGTGTCGAACAGCCGGGCAAGTTGGTCGTCCAGCCGTCGATAGGTGTCCTCGGTCTCCATGGCGTGGGCGCCGAACTGGTGGCCAACATAATCGGTGCTGCTGAAGGAGAGGGCGAGTACATCGGGGGTGTCGTCCTGGCCCAATCCCGCTCCTTGGATGGCCGCGCGCGCGAAGTCCACCAGCAGAGCATTGCCCATCGGGGTGCCCTTGAGGATGTCCAGCCCCCCATTGTTCCCTGAGAGGGTTTGCAAGTCGTAGGGCAGGGTGGGGCGATCGCTCCCTTTGAATTTGCCCTCATAAGGGGTGTTGTCGACCATGCTCGACTGGTAGGATTCCGCGGCGTCGCGAAGCGCCCATCCGCCCGCGACGAGCGCCTCTGCAGCATCGGAGGCATTGAAGGCCTGCACCCAGTCAGGCAAAGCCTCCATGTAATGGGTACTCGTGATGAAGTCTCCGGAATGCAGCCAGAATGCGCCGTCTGCAGCGTGCCCGGCGGGGAGGATAGCCCCGCGGTCCTTCATGCTCGCACCGATGACGATGGGGTTGGGACCTTGGGGGGAGGAGAAGTGGAGTTTCAATTCATCCGCCCACCCACTGGCCTGCATGCGGCCGGGTGACATCTGGCCCTTCTTGCCGGGATCGGTGCCGGGCATGCCCACGCCTGTCACCGAGGTGTCTTCAGCACAATAGACGACACGCCCCTCGGAGCGCGAATACCAGTTGTTGCTGATGATGCCGTGGACGGCTGGGGTCGTTCCCGTGGAAATGCTGGCGTGCCCCGGGCCGGTATAGGTTGGGGCGTAGCCGAAATGGTGGTCCATCGCCGCGAAGCCCTCGTGGAACATTCGGCGGAAACCGTCCTCTCCGAATCCAGCTTCATACCGGGTCAGGTAATCCGCCCGCATCTGGTCTACCGTGATGGCCACGATGAGGCGGGGAGGCAAATCCTTCTGATTGAAGGCTTGCGGCGTCTGGGCCTTCAGCGCCGGCAGGGACAGGGCGAGGGCCGCAAAAGCAAAGGGGATACGGGGCATGGTCGGATGTGAATCGAACGGAAAGTTAACGCCGGACCCATCCTGCCACGAGCGCGAAGACAGCAATGCACCCAAGGATGCTCACGGCGATGTTAAGCGTGCCCCACATCCATTGGCCTTCTGCGAACAGCCGGTGGTTGTCCGCGCTGAAGGTGCTGAAGGTGCTGAATCCGCCGCAGAAACCAATGGCCAAGGCGGCGGGAAGGACGTGGCCCTCAGGGAAGCGCTCGGCCACACGCAGGGTGACGAACGCCAGCAGGGCGGTGGCCAGCAGGTTGGCGGCCAATGTGCCCAATGGCATCGTGTGGCGCCCATTGAGCCAGACCCCGAGCAGGTGGCGCAGGACAGATCCGGTGCCGCCACCGAGAAAAATGCCGAGCAAGAAGGGGAGGGAAAGGACGTTCATGGGGCCGCAGTCTTTGTGGAAATGGGGAGGCGAAGGCGGCGGGCTAAGGTGAACAGGGCGCTGGCCCATCCTATGCCAAAAAGCGCGCCAAATAGAATGTCTCCTGGGTAATGCACGCCCAAGTAGACTCTGGTCCAGCTCACAGCGGCGGCAAAAGCGTACAGCCACCGCCACCGACCGCCACCGAACAACAGGGAGGCCAATGCCGCGAGTCCAAACGTGTTGGCTGCATGGGAAGACACGAAGCCGAAGGGGCCTCCGCGGTATACGGTGCCGTCGGACTGGGCGTGGAGGTTCAGCTGATTGGAAAGGTGCACTGCGTGGCTGGGCCGGGGTCGGGCAAAACCCGGTTTGAAGAGCCGGCTGCTGATGGCGTCAGTTCCGGCCACGCAGGCCAGCAGAAGCAGGAGTCCCGTCAAGCCATGCCGCCATGACCGTCGGGCGAAAAGCTTCAGCAGGATCAACAGCGCCACGGGTACAGTGGCCCACTTGGAAGTGAGCACCCACGCAACTTGGGCCAGCCACGCCGGCTGGCCATTGAGCAGCAGGAGCAGGGCTTCATCCCAGGCCTGCAGCGTGTCGAGCATCAGGCGTAGATGGCCTCGATGAGGTCGCCATACTTGGCGAGGATTGGCTTGCGCTTGAGCTTCAGGGTCGGGGTGAGCTCACCGCCGTCGATGCTGAACTGGGCCGGCAGGACTTGGATTTTTTTGACGCGCTCCCACGAGGCGAAGGTCTCCATGAGGCCATCGATGTCCTGCTGGATTCGGCCGCAGATCTCAGCGTCCTTGGGGACATCCGCGGCGGCTGGGCAATCGCGTCCGTGGCGCTTGCACCATTCTTCGAGCACGACCATGTCCGGCACAACCAGGGCTGAAGGGTGCTTGCGGCCTTCGCCGATGACCATGACCTGTTCCACGAAGCGGGAGGCTTTGATGGCATTCTCGAGCAGCTGCGGAGCCACATACTTTCCGCCGGAGGTCTTGAACATCTCCTTCTTGCGATCGGTGATGCGGAGGAAGCCGTCTTCGAAGACGCCGATGTCGCCGGTGTGGAACCAGCCGTCCTTGAGCACTTCCGCCGTCTTCTCTTGGTCCTTGTAGTAACCGATCATGGTTTGGTGTCCCTGAACCAGGATCTCGCCATCCTCGGCGATGCGGACTTCGGTGTCCCCAATGAGCTTTCCGACGGTGCCCACGCGGAGCATGTTGGGTTGGTTGAAGGTGTTTACCGACACCACCGGGCTGGTCTCAGTCAGTCCGTACCCTTCGTAGACCGGAATGCCAGCGCCGTTAAAGAAGCGGGCCAAGCGTGGGGCCAGTGCCGCCGATCCACAGGCGACGGCCATGATCTGGGTGAGTCCGAGTGCCTCCTTGACCTTGTCAAAGACGAGCTTGCGGGCAATGCCGAGCTTCCATTCGTAGAACCCCCCGTTCTTGCGGTCTGGCTCCCACTCCAGAGCGAGGCCGACGGCCCAGTTGAAGATGGCGGACTTGACGCCGCCAGCTTCGCGGCCCTTTGCGACGATGGCGTCGTGGAATTTTTCCAGCAGTCGCGGGACGGCAGTGAACATGTGCGGCTTGGCAGCGGCCAGGTCGTCCTTCACAGTCTCCAGGCTTTCTCCAAAGTGGATCATGGCCCCCTCATGGATGTAGAGGTAATGCAACATCCGCTCGAAAATGTGGCAGACCGGCAGGAAGCTCAGGACGCGGTACTCCGTGCCGGCTTCGCGCTCGGGCAATCGGGGGATGCTGTTCAGTGCGTTTTGGGCGATGTTCCGGTGGGTGAGCATGACGCCCTTGGGCTTGCCCGTGGTGCCGCTCGTGTAGATGATGGTTGCCATGTCCGTGTCTGCGACACCATCTCGGCGGGCTTGCAGCGTGGCCTCGTGGTCTCCGGCTTCCCGGCCGGCCTCCAGGAGTTCACTCCAGTGGCGTGCACCTTCGACCTTTTCGAAGGTGAAGATGGCTTCGAGGGAGGGCACCTGGTCCTGGATGGACTGGACCTTCTCATGGATTTCGGCGTTGGAGACGAAGCAGAATCGGCTCTCGCTGTGGTTGAGGATGTAGACGTAATCCTCCGGCGTCATCGTCGGGTAGATCGGCACATCGATGCCGCCGGCTTGCAGCGTGCCGTGGTCCATGAGGTTCCACTCGCATCGGTTGTTGTGCGAAATCAGGGCGACGCGGTCACCGGCGGCGAGGCCCATGGCGATCAGTCCGCGGGACACGCGGTCCATTTCCTCAACAAATTCCGCCGTGGAATAGGAGACGGGCTGGCCCCCATTGGGCATGGTCATCATGACGTCCAGCGGTCCATTCGCGAGCTGGTAACGGGGAAAATCGAAAAGCCGGGTCGGGTTGTCCATCAGGTTTGTGTTCTGAGCGTACCAATGTAGTGACCCCCCGTTGCACTTTCGCAGGATGGAATCGAAGCTGCCGGTGGATCCACGAGGGGCGTGGCCCGACCTTCCCTTGTCTTCGGACCGGGTGGAGGTGGCGCTGCGCAATGGGCGCTGGCGGATTCGATGTGCTGTGCGAACCAAATGGGTGTTGCTTGAGCCCGAAGAATGGGTGCGGCAGCATGTTATCCAGGCCTTGGTCTCTTCAGGATGGCCGGTCGCCCGCATGCAGTTGGAAATGCCGGTGCGATTCGGTGGGGTGGATGGCCGGGTAGACATCGCCTGTTTCGACCGTTCTGGTCGCATTGCCCTCGCCGCAGAAGTCAAGGCGCCGGAGGTGCCGCTCGACCAGAAGGTGGCCGACCAATTGGCCCGGTATGACCTCGCCTTGGACTGCCCTTGGTTGCTGATGAGCAATGGTTTGCGCACTGCAGCGTGGCACCGCTCGTCGGATGGAAAGCGCCTCCCGCACCACGATTGGCCACAACCGCAGTGACGCACCGAACGGGCCGGGATGTGGAAAACGTGGACGACCTGTGGGAAATCCGCAGAATTCAAAGGGAGTCGGGGGCTTCGAAGGCAAGAGTGGAGCGGTACTTTTCGGGCATGGAACCGAAGGACATTCTGGCCATTTCCGGCAAGCCCGGCCTGTACAAAGTGCTCAACACGACCCACCGCAACATTGTGGTGGAACCTCTTGGCGAAGGCAAGCGCACTGCGGTGCCCGCTTCTGCCCGGGTGTCGAGCTTTGAAGACATCAGCATCTTCACCTACGAGGAAGACTTGCCATTGGCCGGCGTCCTCAATGCCATCTACGCCCATTTGAAGGGAGAGAAGGCGCCCGATGCCAAGACCTCGCACGCCGAACTCCGCGGTTTCGTGACCTCCGTGGTACCGGACCTCGACCAGGAGCGCGTGTACCACAGCGATCTCAAGAAGCTCTGCACCTGGTACAACGTCTTGTGCGACCTGTCTTTGCTCCCTTTCAGTGAAGGCGACGAAGGGGCCGTCCCAGACACAGAGGCCGAAGCGGAGCCCGCGACAGAATCGGATGCCAACGAAACCGAGAACGCATGAGTGACGGCATGAAGCGTGTGGCCGTCATCGGCGCGGGCACGATGGGCAATGGCATTGCCCACGTATTTGCCCAGAGCGGGCACACCGTGACCTTGGTCGACGTCCAAGCCGCGGCTTTGGAGCGCGCAAAGGCGACCATCGACCGAAACCTCGACCGATTGGTCGCCAAGGAGCGGATTTCTGCAGAGAACAAGGCCGCCACGTTGGGCCGCCTCAGTACCTCCACCGAGATGCACGGAGCCGTGTCCGATGCCGACCTCGTCGTCGAGGCGGCCACCGAACGCCTCGACCTCAAGCTCAAGATTTTCGAGCAGCTCGACGCGGCCGCTCCGGAGCACTGCATCCTGGCGACCAACACGTCGAGCATTTCCATCACCAAGATTGCTGCCGCCACGAAGCGGCCTGCCCAAGTGATCGGAATGCATTTCATGAACCCGGTCCCGATCATGAAGCTTGTGGAGGTCATCCGCGGTTACGACACCAGCGACGCCACCACCGAAACCACCGTCGCCCTGTCCAAGCAGCTGGGCAAGGTGCCGGTGGAGGTCAACGATTACCCGGGTTTCGTGGCCAACCGCATCCTCATGCCGATGATCAATGAGGCCATCTGCAGCTTGCATGAAGGTGTGGCCGGCGTGGCAGAAATTGACGAGGTGATGAAGCTCGGAATGGCGCACCCCATGGGGCCGCTGCACTTGGCGGATTTCATCGGCCTCGACGTCTGTCTGAGCATTCTGCGCGTGTTGCACGATGGCTTCGGACAGCCGAAATACGCGCCTTGTCCGCTGCTTGTCAACATGGTCACCGCCGGCAAGCTCGGCGTCAAGTCCGGCGAAGGATTCTACGTCCATACCAAGGGCAGCAAGGACATTCAGGTCGCGTCCGCATTCTCCTAAGATGAAGGGGATGAGGGACCTCCTCGGCGCCATCCAATCGCGCCAATTCGCCCCGCTGTATTTGCTGGGTGGAGAGGAGCCTTACCACCTCGACTTGCTCTCCGATGCCATTGAAGCCCATGCGATGGAGGAGCACGAACGCGACTTCAACCAGACCATCTTGTACGGTCGGGACAGCGACCTCGACCAGGTGCTGGCGGCTGCCCGGCAGTTTCCGATGATGGCCGAGCGACGGCTCGTGGTGGTCAAGGAGGCCCAAGACCTGCGCGAGTGGAAGTCTAAAGACAAGCTCGAAAAACTGGCGGCCTACGCGGACAACCCCGTGGCCTCGACCGTACTGGTGTTGGTCCACCGCAACAAGATGCCCGACAAGCGGTTGTCGGCGGTGAAGCGGATTCAGAAGGCCGGGGTGGTGTTCCAATCCGACAAGGTCCGGGATTACAAGCTGGCGGAGTGGATCGAAGGCCATGTGACCTCAAAGAAGCGCCAGATTCATCCGCGGACGGCCCAGTTGCTGGCCGAATACCTCGGCAACGACCTCAAGAAAATTGCCGGTGAAATGGACAAGCTGTTCATCGCCTTGCCGGAAGGTGGGGAGGTGAGTGACAGCTTGATCGAGCAGCACATCGGCATTTCCAAGGAGTACAACATCTTCGAGTTGACCAATGCCCTCGCCGACAAGGACATCGGCCGGGTCACCCGAATCGTGCAGTACATGCGGGCCAACGAGAAGAACCATCCGGTGCCGCGCATTCTGCCGACCCTGACCAACTACTTTGCCCGAGTGCTGACGTTCCATCACCTGCCGAGTCACGACCCTTCGGCGGTGGCCTCAGCGCTCCGCGTCCACCCGTATGCGGCCAAAGAATATGCCCGGGCGGCCCGCAACTATCCCGCCCAGAAGGTGTCGCGCATCTTCGGCTACCTCCGCGAATGCGATGCGCGTTCCAAAGGCATCGACAATGCCACCGTGGCGCCCTACGACCTCCTCGAGGAAGCGCTTTTCAAGACCCTGCATTGAGCCAAGGGAAACCCCGCCCGTCGAGAATTGTTGACCTGACCATGACCCTCCAGAACGACCTTCTCCTTAGGGCCTTGAATGGCGAGATGACCGAGCGCCCTCCCGTATGGGTGATGCGTCAGGCTGGCCGCATACTGCCGGAGTACCGTGCCGTCCGCAGCCAGTTGTCCGGATTCAAGGAGCTGGTCGAAACGCCAGAGCTCGCCTGCGAGGTGACGATTCAGCCCGTGGACTTGCTGGGGGTCGATGCTGCCATTCTCTTCAGCGACATCCTGGTGGTGCCGGAGGCCATGGGGCTTCCGTATGAGCTCATCGAAAAGGTGGGGCCGCGCTTCCCGGAGACCATCCGGTCCGCCGCCGACCTCTCGCGACTGCACCCAGTGGAGCCGGAAGAGCACCTGAAGTATGTGATGGACGCCGTTCGCCTGACCCGTCGTGAGCTCAAAGGCCGCGTGCCGCTCATCGGTTTTGCCGGAGCGCCGTGGACGATTTTCTGCTATATGGTCGAAGGTGGGGGGAGCAAGGAGTGGAGCCGTGCCCGCCGGATGCTCCGCGAAGCGCCGGAGCTCGCCGAGGATCTGCTTGACCGCATCACCGACGCCACCATCGTCTACCTCAACGCCAAGATCGAGGCTGGTGTCCAGGCCGTTCAGCTGTTTGACAGCTGGGCCGGGGCGCTGGATCGGAGTCTCTTCGAACGTTACAGCCTGCCGCGTCTGCGCCGCATTTGCGAGTCCGTGAAAGGAGCGCCGATGATTGTCTTCGCCAAGGGCGCCGGATGGCAGATGGACCGGTTGTCGACTTTGCCGTGTGAGGCCCTCGGTGTCGATTGGCACATGCCAGTGGCCGAAGCACGGAATCGCGCCCCGGAACACGTCCTTCAAGGCAACCTAGACCCCTCTGTGTTGTACGGTTCGGAAGCGGAGGTGCGCGCCGCCACCCAACAGATGTTGCGGGATTTTGGGCGCGGGAGGCACGTGGCTAACTTGGGCCACGGCGTCTATCCCGACATTGATCCCGACCGCGTTCGGGCCTTCATTGATGAAATCCAACGAAGCGGTGACCGATGATGACGCTGCCTGAGTATTGAAACACCATGCGGAAACTGATTCCTTCATGCGCGCTCATCGCGCTGTTCCTGCCGTTTGCGGCACAACTCCAAGCCCAGGACGACAACCTCGTCCCCAACGGCAGCTTCGAAAACGGAGACGCCAAGAAGCTCAAGGCCTACGGTCAACTGGAGCAGTTCACCACGGACTGGTTCGCCTATACCGATGCGCCGCTGGATTGGTACTCCACGGAGGTCAAGGGCGAGAAAGTCGCGGTTCCGGCCAACAGCTACGGCTACGAAGACCCGTCTGATGGCAACCGATACGGCGGATTCCGCGCCCACACCAAGAGCCCGAAGTTGGCCCGGACCTATTTTCAGGTTCGCTTGAGCGAAAACCTCGAAGCCAACCAGATGTACTGCGTCAGCTTCGACATCAGCCTCAGCGACCTGTCCAAGTATGCGGTCAATGGCATAGGTGCCTACTTCTCTGACCGAAAGGAAACCCAACCCAACACCGGCATTGTGGCCCGTGACCCGCAGGTCAAGCACCGCACCGACAAGGTGATGCAGCTGATGGAAGGGTGGGAAACCGTTTGTGGCACCGTGCTCGGCACCGGAACCGAGGAGTACATGACCATAGGTGGGTTCAACGGCTCCCGCGACATCGAAGAAGTCAAGGTCAAGAAGCCCCGCTCTGTGTTGGGTGTCCAGCAGTTGCATGCTTACTACTATATCGACAACGTGAGCGTGGTGCCAATCGACGCCAAGAGCCAGTGCAACTGTTCCAAGAGCTCCAGCACGGCGCCGGACCTCGTTTATGGTGGCGCTCCGCTGCCCAGCGACCTGTCTGACCGAGACGTAATCGGCCGCACGGCGGTATACTATCCTTTTGTGAAGCGCACCTTCACCGAGGATGGCAAGGCGTCCCTCGACAAGTTGGCTGCGGTGTTGAAAGCCCACCCCGAGTGGTCCGTGGAGGTCATCGGGCATTGCGACAACGATGAAGTGTCCGAGGGCAAGATCAACCCAAGATTCGCTGAGACTGGCCGCAAGCGTGCAGAGCAGGTCAAGCGCTACCTCACCTCGCAAGGCGTGGGTGAAGGCCAGCTCTCCGTGATCGGCGCAGAGAACGCCGATCCCGCCTCCACGAAGGACTCCGACCTCGCGCGTGCCAAGAACCGCCGCGTCACGTTCCGCATCAAGTGACCCTGTGCGGCGGCTCGGATGGGTCGCATGCTTTGGGTTTCTGAGCTGGACTGCCTTGGCCTTGGCCCAGGGTGTCGATGTACTCGACCCTGCCTCCCTTGTCAAGGACGGCGGTTTTGAGGACCGCAAATTCTGTCCGTCCGACTACAACCAGCAGCGCCTGCGCACGCTGATCCATTGGGTGCAGCCGACCGAGGCCACACCGGATCATTTCGCTGCTTGCAGTGGCTTGGCAGGGGTGCCCGAGAACCGCTTTGGCACCGAGCTGGCCTTGGAAGGGGCAGCCTATGGGGGACTGGTGTTGTTCAGCCGCTCCAAGTGGCGCTACCGAGAATACCTGAGCACCGAGCTTCACCGGGACCTCGCCCCGGGAGAGTGGGTCTGTGTCTCGGCGTGGTACACTGCCGCCGAGAAGGCCGGCATCGTCGCCGACGGTTTCGGTGCTTGGCTCTCTTTGGACAAGCCGAAAGGCGAACGGGATTTCATTTTGAAGGCCGAGCCCCAATTGTCGGCGCCCTCTGGGCACTTCCTGGAAGTGACCGAGGGTTGGGTCAAACTGTCGGATGCCGTGCAGGCGGAAGGCGGGGAGCGTTGGATCACCTTGGGCAACTTCGACGCGAAGGGCCAGACCCGGCTCGCCTTGTCTGCTTCCGCGCCCAAGGATGCGACCGATTGGGCTTATGTCTATGTGGACGGCGTGGAAGTCGTTCCGGTGGAAAAGCCGGAGGACTGCTCCTGCCTGGTTCGCGAGATCGCGGCGGAGATGCAGGACCCACCCGAGCCGCTGACCCGGGTCACGGAGTTGGAGCGAGACACGTTGTACTTCGATTTTGATGCGGCTGAACTCCGCCTGGAAGATGAAGCCAAGCTGGACCGTTGGGGTCGGTTGCTCCGCCGCAACCGTTTTCTGCGGCTGGAGGTGCATGGCCACACCGACGCCATCGGGCCTGAGGGCTACAACGCGGACTTGTCAGAGCGTCGGGCGGCGGCCGCCTTTGGGTACCTCATGGACCAGGGGGTGGCCCCTAACCGGATGCGCACCGCCGCACATGGCAGCTTGCAGCCAGCAGCCTCCAATTCAAGCGGAGCGGGCCGTGCGCGCAACCGCAGGGTGGAATTCCGTCTGGTCGAGCAGGCCTTTGTGGAATTGGAGGAATAGCCCGTTCAGGCGAGTTGGGCGTCACTGCGCTCCCTGGGAATGGTGATGAGCAGGGCCAGCGCGGCTGCGAAGAACAGAATCAGCACGAGGATGGAATTCCGCATGCTGCCTGTCAGGCCCTCGATGTAGCCCCAGCTGAACATTCCGATGACCACGCCGAGCTTTTCGAGCACCTCGTAGAAGCTAAAGTAGGATGCCGTGTCGTCCGTATCCGGCAGCATTTTGGTGTAGGTCGAACGGTTGAGGCTCTGCGTGCCGCCCATCATGAAGCCAATCAGGCCGGCGGCGATGAAGAACATGGTCGACCCGTTGACCAGGGAATAAGCGAACGCACAGGTGGTGCCCCACAGGAAGGTGGCCACGATAAGAACGGGCACATTGCCATACCGGCCGCTCATCCTGCTGAACAGGAAGGAGCCGGGAATGGCCACAATCTGCACGAGGATGATGGCGACGATGAGCTGGTCTTCGGGCAGGTGGATTTCCTTGATGCCAAAGGAGGAGGCCATCAGCATGATGGTCTGGATGGCCATGCTCATCACAAAGAAGCTCAGGAGGTATCGGATGACCCGGGTTTTGCCTCTGAGGTCCATGGCCACGCCTTTCAGCTCCCGGAAACCCTGCCAAAGGAGATTGCCGTCGGGCCGGTCCTTGACCTGAACGGGCATGCGGCGGAAGGTCACCTGTGCCCATCCGGCCCACCACAGGCCCACGAAAATGAAGGCCCACCGCGTCAGGTGGGCGCCGACGCCCATGATGAGTGCGAGGCAGAGCAGCAGGATGATGATGGAACCGAAGAACCCCCAGGAATAGCCTTTGGCCGATAGCAGATCATGGTCTTCGGCCGGGGCGATTTCCGGCAGGAAGGCGTTGTAGAAGCCGAGGCTGCCCCACGCGCCGACGTTGGCCAAGAACAGGGCTGTCATGCTCCATTCGAGGTGTTGCGGGTCAAACCAGAAGAGTCCAATGCACCCCGATGCGCCCATGTAGCAAAAGGCCTTGAGGAAGGTCAGTTTGCGCCCGAGATAATCGGCCATGCCGGCGAGCAGGGGCGTGGCCAGGATGACGATCAGGAACGAGGCGCCCAGCACGTAACTGTAGAGCTGGGTGTTGATGAACTCCCCACCCAGGAACATCACCTTGTCATTGACGGATCCATCGGTTCCCTCCGTCGTGGTGATGGCGTTGTAGAAAATGGGGAAGATGGCGGTGGTGATGACGAGGAAGTAGGCGCCGTTGGCCCAATCGTACATCATCCATCCCATGCGGACGGCCTTGTCCGTGTATTCCTTACGAATGCGCTTCAATCCCATGTCCGCTCAAGATAGAGGTTGGGATGTCCGTAGGCCGGACTGGGTTCAGGACAGCAGTCCCTGCTTTTCCACGGCGTCGGCAATGTGGTCGCCGATGGCCAAGGAGGCCGTGGCGGCCGGGGAGGGGGCGTTCAGCACGTGCACGCTGCGCCCTTTGGCGATGATGCGGAAGTCGTCCTTGGTGTCACCGTCAGGACGGAGCAGAAGCGCCCGCACACCGCTACGGCCCACGCGCAGATCGTCCATCTCGAGGGAGGGAACAAGGCGTTGGAGCGTCTTGAGGAAGAGGCGCTTGGAGAAGGCGCGGCGGTATTCGTTGATCCCGAAGGACATGTTTTTGAAGAACAGCTTCCAGGTTCCACCGTAACCGAGGGCCTCCACGGTATCCCGCAGGCTGAAGTCGGTCTTGCCGTAGCCCTCGCGCTTGAAGGTGAAGACGGCATTGGGACCGCATTCGATGTCTCCGTTGGTCATCCGGGTGAAGTGCACGCCGAGAAAGGGGAAGGCGGGGTTTGGCACCGGGTAGATGAGGTTGCGGACTTTGTGCTTGGCGTGGTCCTCGAGCTCGTAGTAGTCCCCGCGGAATCCGACGACGCGTTCCGGCAGGTCGACGCCGTCTTTGCGGGCGAGCCGGTCGGCCTGCAGTCCGGCACAGACGACCATGCCTTTGGCGGCAAAGTCGCCTTGCTTTGTGTGGACGGTCACGCCGCCCTCTTTTTGGGTGAACCCGGTGGCCTCCACACCTGTGAAGACGCGGCTTTCGGATTGCTGGGCCAAGGCGACTTCCGCCATTTTGGTCGTGGCGCAGCGGAAGTCGATGATGCCGGTGCAGGGAACCCAGAGGCCAGCCACCGCGCGGCAATGTGGCTCGATCTCCTTGACGCGATCTCCGTCGATGCGCTCGAGGCCCTCGATTTCATTTTGCAGCCCCAGTCCGTGGATCTTCTCCAGCATGGGCAGCTCGTCTTCCGTGGCCGCTGCGACCACCTTGCCGCAGACGTCGTGGTCCACGCCGTATTCCTTGGCGAAGGCGACCAGCTCGTGGCGGCCCTTGACGCAGTTGGTGGCCTTGAGAGATCCGGGCGGGTAGTAGAGTCCGCTGTGGATCACACCACTGTTGTGGCCGGTCTGGTGATCGCTCAGGATGTCCTCTTTTTCGAGGAGGGCGATGCAGGCGTTGGGGTGGCGGCGTTGCAGCTTGTAGAATGCTGCGGCGCCGACGATGCCGCCA
>MDTG01167995.1_pt1 | contig 14043 bp, 12 predicted proteins | sample 811421 | NCBI WGS metagenome assembly MDTG01 (sample SAMN05326645, study PRJNA326480) | marine metagenome | isolation source: seawater | place: Pacific Ocean: South East | collected 2011 | reverse complement strand
TATAGCAAAACAGGTTTCTATAAAAATTATTCATCAAACAAGTGAGAAAAATATTAATTTTTTAAAAAATTTTTATTCTCAAAATAACATTGAAAGCAAAGTTTTCAGTTTTGATCATAATATTTGTGAAATTTTAAGACAAGGTGATTTATGTATAACAAGAGCAGGGGCATCTAGTTTAGCCGAATTATCATTCTTAAAAATTCCATTTGTAGCAATACCACTACCCTCATCAAAAGATAACCATCAGTATGAAAATGCAAAATATTATAAGGATCAGAATTGTTGTTGGGTAATTGATCAAAAAAGTTTTGATGAACAAATATTTGTTAAATTTTTATTAAAATTGATTAAAAAAAGTGAGGATTACATGACGAAAAAAAACAATCTAATAAAATTAAATTATCAAAATACATGGAATAATGTTAATCAAAAAATATTAAAAATTATAAATGAAAATTAAATTAGCAAAATCCGAAGTAATTCATTTTGTGGGAATTGGTGGTATCGGTATGAGTGGTCTATCGTTAATAATGCAGGGGAAAGGCTTTAAAGTTCAAGGAAGTGATATCTCAAGTAACAAAAATATTGATCGGTTAAAAAAAGAAAAAGTAAAAATTTTCATAGGACATAAAAAACAAAATATTAATAAAGCAACCATTCTAGTTGTGTCTTCTGCAATCAAAAAAAATAATCCAGAGCTTTTGCAGGCTAAAAAAAGACAACTACCTATTTACAAAAGAGGGGAAATGTTGGCAAATATTGTCTCTTTAACGAAAAATATTGTAGTTGTTGGTTCACATGGCAAAACTACAACTACATCTTTAATAGCTTCAATATTTCAAGAAACTAAAATAGATCCAACAATAATTAATGGTGGAGTAATAAATTCAATCAATAATTCTGCAAAACTTGGAAAAAGCGAATGGTCAATTCTTGAAGCAGACGAGTCTGATGGAAGTTTTGTTTTTATCCCCCCAACTTATTCAATTATTACAAATATAGATAGAGAACATATGGACTTTTATGAAACTATGGAAGAGTTAAATAGATATTTTACAAATTTTGTTAATAAGGTTCCTCCATTTGGAAAATCATTCATTTGCCTAGATGACAAAAATAATAAAAATCTGATAAAAAATATTAATAACAAGAACTTTTATACATATGGTTTAGACTTAAGATCAAATTTTTGTATTAAGAATATTAAACAATTTAGGGAAAGTTCTGAATTTGATTTAAAAATCAAACTACCAAATAAAAAAAATCAATTGATAAAAAAATTTAAAATCCCATTGATTGGTAAACATAATATCAAAAACTCTGTAGCTGCAGCAGCACTAACCTTAACAGTAGGTCTTCCAGTTAAAAATATAAAAAAAGGTCTTAAAAAATTTAAAGGGGTTCAAAGACGATTTAATAAAATTTTTACATTTAACAAAGTAGATTTTTTCGATGATTATGCGCATCATCCTACAGAAATTAAGGAAGTTATGCAGGGTGTTGAGAATGTTTATAAGGACTTCGAAAAAATTTGTATTTTTCAACCTCATAGAATATCAAGAATTAAAGATTTAAAAAAAGAATTTACTTATGCTTTTAAAAATGCAGATAAAGTGATTCTACTTCCAATATATACTGCTGGAGAAAAAATAAAACTTGGTTTTAACTATGTAAATTTTGCAAAACAGATAATAAAAAACTCTAAAGTACAATTAATCATGATTGAGGATAAATTCCAACTAGCAAAATATATTAAAAATAATATTTTTGGAAAAAAAATAGTTATTGGTATGGGTGCAGGAACTATTTCAACATGGATGAGACAATTACCTAAATTTTTGTAATGAAACTAGATACAAATAAATTACTTTTAGAGTTTAGAGATAACCTAAAAATTGATTATGATCTTAAGAAAAAAAACTGGTTTAATATTGGTGGCAAAGCAGAGATTTTCTATAAGGCAGATAATTTAAAAGAGCTAATTAAATTTCTTAAAATAATTCAAAATAAACAAAAAATATTTATTCTGGGAGGTGGCTCTAATACATTAATTACTGATAAAAAATTTAATGGTGTAGTAATTAAACTTTCAAAGAACTTTAAAAATATTTCTAAACTATCAGATGAAATAATTATTGCAGGCAGTGCAGTCAGTGATAATTCTTTAGCAAATTTTGCAATGGAAAATAGTTTAGGTGGCTTTGAATTTTTATCATGCATTCCTGGAACTGTTGGTGGTGGAATTAAAATGAATGCAGGTTGTTTCGACAGGGAATTTAAAGATATTTTAGTTTCTATCCAAGCAATAGACAAATTAGGACAAGTTATAACAATACCTGCAAAGGACATAGATTTTAAATATAGAGATAGTGGACTTTCAGATAATCTTATTTTTTTAAGCGCTTCTTTTAGAGGATTTAAGAAAAATAAGGACTCTATCAAAAATGAAATAAAGTCACTTAAAGAAAAAAAAGAAATTTCACAGCCAACAAGAATCAAAACTAGTGGAAGTACTTTTAAAAATCCCATAAATCAATCAGATAAAAAAGTTTGGCAATTGATACAGGAATCGGTCCCCCTCGGAACCTCTTTTGGAGATGCTTTTATTTCTGAAAAACACTGTAATTTTTTTGTAAATAAAGATAATGCTAGTTTTGAGGATATGAAAAAGTTAATAGATTTTGTGATTAACAGTGTCTTTAAAAAAACAGGTGTTAAGTTAGAGACAGAAATCAAAATTTTAGAATAAATTGAAAAAAAAGATACTTATACTTTCTGGTGGAATTTCTAAAGAAAGATCTATTAGTCTTGATACTGGTTTACAAGTATCTAAAGAATTAAAAAAACATGGCTACAAAATTAAAATTTCAGAGCCAAATGTAAATTTATTAAAAAATATAAAAGAATTCAAACCTGACATAATTTTTAATGCACTTCATGGTCAATTTGGTGAAGATGGATATATTCAGTCAATTTTAGAAAGTTTTAAAATTCCCTATACACACTCAGGCGTAATTGCGTCATGTATCGCAATGGATAAAGAAATTTCTAAAAAAATTTTTATTAAACATAAGATATTAACGCCTAAATTTTTTACATATGAATATGAATTAAAAAAAAAATCTCTTATAGAAAAAATTGATAAAAAATTGAAATTTCCTGTTGTGATAAAGCCAATAAATGAGGGTTCTAGTGTTAATGTCTTTATATGTAATAAAAAAAATTTATTTAAAAATATAAGGAGTCTCAAAACTTATAAGAAAATTATGATAGAGGAATTTATTGCAGGGAAAGAAATTCAAGTTGCAATTATGGGAAAAAAAAAACTCGGTGCAATTGAACTTATACCAAAAAGAAAATTTTACGATTATGAGGCAAAATATAACTCCATGGCAAGAACAGAGCATATAATGCCAGCAAATATTTCAAAAATAAAACTAGATGAAATTATGAATATAGCTTTAAAGGCGCATAAAATTATTGGCTGTAAAGGAGTTACACGATCAGATTTTAAATTTTATAAAGAAAAATTTTATTTATTGGAAATAAATACCCAGCCAGGTATGACAAAACTATCTTTGGTGCCAGAAATAGCAGCGTATTATGGTATAAATTTTATTAAATTAATTAAATGGATTTTAAAAGATGCATCTAAGAAAAGGTAAAAAAATATTAATTTATTTTTTTTTGTTAATTTCAGTTGGATCAATCAATAATATTAGTTTCAATGGTTTAAATTTAAAATCTATAAATGAAATCAAGGTTTCGGGCTTGGAGGACCAAGATAATGCTGCTTTGTTATATGAAATTAAAAAATTAAATTTAGGTAATATTTTTTTTATAGATTCAAAAGAAATAAAAAAAATTATAAGCACAAATAGTTTAGTAGAAAAATTTGAAATATTTAAAAATTATCCTTATTCACTTAACATAAATGTTCAAAAAACTAATTTTTTAGCGAAAATAAATAAAAATGGAAAAATTTATCTCATCGGATCAAACGCAAAGATATCAAAAACTAATTTATTTACTGACGAATTACCTTTTATTTTTGGGAAACCAGAAATAATTAATTTTTTGAATCTAAAAAAAAAAATAGATCAATCAAAATTTTCTTATAAAAGTATAAAAAACTTATATTTTTATCCATCTAAAAGATGGGATATAGAATTAAAGAATAATATTTTAATTAAACTTCCAAAAGATAATGTTAAAAATTCACTAGATCAATCTTTTGAATTTTTAGCCAATTCAAATTTAAATGACGTTCAAGTAATAGATGCTAGATTTAAAAATCAAATTATTACGAAATGATAGATGAAGATGAAATTGAAACGTACTTAAGTATTTCTACGAATAAATATGGTATATATTTATTTGATAAAAAAAATTTTAAAAATCTTTATTCTAAAGAATTACAATTTAATGAAGAAACATCAATAAATATTCATAAATTATCTAAATTTCTTGATGACAATATTTTTAAAATTGAAAAATTAATAGGAAATTTCATAAAAAATATTTTTTTAGTTATTAAGGATGATCGTATTTTAAATTTAGATATAGGTATAAAAAAAAAAAATTATAACCAGAAAATCGATCAAAAATATATTGAGGCTATTTTAACTGAATTAAAGGACCATTTTGTTGAAAACTACCGAGAACAAAAAATTATGCACATTTTGATTAATGCAATTTACATTAATGAGAAAAAATTTTTATCATTTCAAAATAATCTTGAGGGAAAATCTTTATCCCTTGAAGTAAAATTCATTTCAATAAATGATAATATTGTTTATGAAATTGAAAAAACGCTAGAGAAATTTCAAATAAAGATTGTTAAATACGCTGATCAAAATTATATAAATAACTATTTTCACGATAAAGATATCCATTTTTCTGAGATGATAAGTAGAATTATTAGCGGTTGTAACGAGAATGAAATTATATTGAGCCCAAAATTACTTAAAAACAAAGGTTTTTTTGAGAGATTCTTTCAACTATTTAGTTAAAATTGTTTTTTCCGGTAATATTAGTTGTTTTTTATTTACTGTGAAACGCAATTAGATTTGAATTGTGGCGTATTTAAATCAAAAGACAATTAAAAATAATATTACCTTTAGTGGTATCGCGCTTCATACCGGATCAGATGTAAATGTTTGTATTAAGCCTGCAGATCCTAATTTTGGAATTGTTTTTAAAAGAGTCGATTTAAAAAAAAATAATTTAGTTTACCCAAACTTTATGAACGTTACCAACACGTCTTTAAACACAACTGTAGAAAATGAATTTGGAGTTAAAGTATCAACAATTGAACACTTAATGGGTGCACTATTTGGTTTAGGAATAGATAATGCCTTAATTGAGATCGATAATGAGGAGGTTCCAATTTTAGATGGTTCAGCAAAAGTTTTTATTGAAAAAATTTTATCAGTTGGTGTTCAATCATGCGATTCTCCTATTAAAATTATTAAAATTAATAAGAAAATTAAATATTCAGATGGAGAAAGATTTATATCTGTAAAACCTTGCGCTTTAAATCTAGAAATTTCATTCGAACTTAAATATAAAAATGAGATTATAGGAAATCAAAGCAATACTTTTAAAGTTTATGAGGATGATTTAACAGATGTTTATAATTCTAGAACTTATTGTTTGTTCGAGGATATAGAAAATATTAAAAAGAATGGTTTAGCCAAGGGTGGAAGCCTAGAAAACGCAATAGTGGTTAAAAATAACGAGATATTAAATCCAGAGGGTTTAAGAAATAAAAAAGAATTTGTTAATCATAAGATTTTAGATTGTATTGGTGATCTTTATACTACAGGTTACAGAATTATTGGAAACATAAACTGTTCTCAGGGTGGACATTATTTAACAAATCAATTTTTAAGAAAAGTATTTAAAGATAAAGAGAACTTTTCAATCATTGAAATTAAAGAAAAAAACCTCCCGCATAATTTAATAAATAGAAATTTTTTGAGATCAATTGCTTAGATCTAATACACCTTTAAAATAATTAGTTAAACAAGTATAATTATTTTATGAAAATAAATAAAATAATTGTTGTTATTTTAATTTTAAGTTTAACTTTAATATCTTGTTCAAAAGAAGTTAAACAGGAGTCGTTGATTAAAGAAAAAAGTTTGGATCTTCAAGTTCGTGAAGTTTATGAAGAGGGAATGCAATCGTTAGAGGAAGGTGATATTTTTTTTGCTGCTAAAAAATTTAATGAGGCTGAAATTTTATTTCCTCAATCTGCGTGGGCGCCTAAATCAGCATTGATGGCAGCTTACTCTTATTATTCCCAAGATTATTATGGAGATTCCATCGCAGAATTGGAGAGATTTCTTAAAGTATACCCTAAACATAAAAATAGAGATTATGCATATTATTTATTGGCTATTTCTTATTATGAGCAAATAGTTGATGAGACAAAAGACTTACAATCAATTCTTCAAGCAAAAAATTACTTTAATATAATCCTAACAGACTTTCCTAATACAGAATATGCCATGGACTCAGAATTTAAAATTGATTTAATCAATGATATTTTGGCTGCAAAAGAAATTTATATAGGCAGATATTATTTTCAAAAAAAAAAATGGATACCAGCAATTAACAGATTCAGAGCAATTGTTGACGATTATGAGACAACAATTTACGTAGAAGAAGCACTACATAGATTAGTAGAAGTTTATTATACTATAGGATTAGAGAATGAGGCAAAAAAATATGCCAAGATTTTAGGATACAATTATCAGTCTTCACAATGGTATGAAAAATCATATAGTGTATTTGATCAGATGTATGAAAAAAATAAAAAAGAAAATTTAAAAAAAAATAAAAAAAATAAATCTATTTTAAATAAAATTAAATCTCTGTTTGGTTGAGATGAATAAAAAAAAAATCCAAGATAAGTATAAAAAAAAAATTGAATTAATTAAGAAATTTAATAGGTATTACTTTGATAAAAGTAAACCTGCTATATCAGATGGAGAATATGATAAATTAAAAAAAGAAATATTATCATTAGAAAATGATTATAAGTATCTTAGATCAGACGATTCTCCCTCAAAAGTAATTGGGTATAAACCATCTAAAAATTTTAAAAAAGATTTACATAGAGTTCCTATGCTTTCTTTGGCAAATGCTTTTACAGAAGAAGATTTATTAAATTTTGAAAAAAAAAAATTTTAACTTTCTTTCAAAAGATAAAAATTATGAAATTTCTTACAGTGCAGAACCCAAGATAGATGGAATTTCGGCATCATTAACATATAAAAAAGGAATTTTTGTAAAAGGCCTTTCAAGAGGTGATGGTAAAGAAGGTGAGGACATAACTGCTAATCTTTTAACTTTGAAAGATATTCCAAAAAAAATTAAGTCTAAAGATTTTCCAGAAGATATTGATATTCGTGGTGAGGTTTTTATTCAAAATAGTGATTTTGAAAATTTAAAGGAACAATTTGCAAATCCAAGAAATGCTGCTTCTGGTTCTTTAAGACAAAAGAATCCAAAGGATACAAATAAAATTCCTTTAAAATTCATTGCTTATACATTTGGTTTTGAGAAAGGATTAAAAATTAACAGTCAATTTGATTTTCTTATCAAATTAAATGAGTGGGGTTTTAAAACAAATCCCTTGAATAAATTACTCTCAAGTGTGAGCACTTTAATAAAAAATTATAACTTTATTGAAAAACAAAGAACCAATCTAGATTTTGATATTGATGGAATAGTATACAAAGTAAATGATTTTATACTTCAAAAAAGATTAGGAAATGTAGCAAATGCTCCTAGATGGGCTATTGCTCATAAATTTTCATCAAATAAAGCAATATCTAAAATAATTGACATAGAAATACAAATAGGCAGAACGGGAGCTTTAACGCCAGTTGCAAAAATTAAACCAATTAATATAGGTGGTGTTTTAGTATCTAACGCAACATTGCATAATGAGGATGAGATAAATCGAAAAGATATTAGGATTGGAGACACAGTAACAGTGGAAAGAGCAGGTGATGTAATACCACATATTCTATCCGTAGATTTTAAAAAAAGATCAGAAAAAAGCTTAAAATTTTCGTTTCCTAAAAATTGTCCTTCTTGTGGTTCAAAAACTGTGAAGGAATATAATAAAGTTACAAAAAAAATTGATGCTGTAAGACGATGTTCGAGTGAAGGATATTTTTGCGAGAAAATTTCGATTGAAAAATTGAAGCATTTCGTTTCAAAAGAAGCTTTTAATATTGATGGATTTGGAAAAAAAATAGTTGAGGCATTCTGGAAATATAATTTAATAAAATTTCCTCAAGATATTTTTAGGTTAGATTTTACTAAAATTGAAAAACTTGAAGGTTGGGGAAGACTCTCAGTAGAAAATTTAAAATATTCTATAAATCAAAAAAAAAATATTTCACTTGAAAGACTTATATTTGCTTTGGGTATAAGACATATTGGATTTGAGAATGCAAAATTATTATCTAAACATTTTATATCTTTTTCAAATTTACAAAATTTGTCTAAAACAAATAAATATGATGAATTATTAAATATTGACGGTATTGGCGAAACTCAAGTTAATTCTATTAAAAATTTTTTTGATGACAAAATAAATCTTAATGTTTTGAATGAATTGGGAAAAGTTTTAGTTATAAAAAATGCTACTACACAAAAAAACAATGGTTTATTAAAAGATAAATCATTTTTAGTTACAGGAAAATTAAACGGAATAAGTAGAGCTGAAGTTAAATCATTAATTGAAGAAAATTCAGGAAAAATTTTAAGTAGTGTTTCAATAAAATTAGATTATTTAATTACAGGAGATAAACCCACTAAAAGAAAAGTAGAAAATGCCAAACAAATGAAAATTAAAGTTATTAATCAAAAAGAATTTTTACGGATGTTAAATTAAATGAGACTTGCTAACCACTTTTTTTCTTTTAATCCTAAAAATTTTGAAATTTTTGAGTAAATATCCATATGATACTTAAAAAGATATTTTTTTTCAAAAGTATTAAGTAAATTGAAATTAATTAAATCTTTCTCAATAGGCACCATTGTTAGATTTTCAAAAAACAAGTTTTTATTTTTTTTGATAACATAAACTAAGTTTTCTATTCTTATTCCATACCTATTTTTCTTATAATATCCGGGCTCATTACTTAAAATCATACCCTCTTCAATTTTAATTTTATTTGTTTTTGTGATTGCTTGTGGACCCTCATGTACGTTTAAAAAAAAACCAACACCATGACCTGTTCCGTGTGAATAATCAAGATTGCTCTCTTTTAAAAATTTTCTAGCTCTTTTATCAATTTTTTTTCCTATACTGTCTTTTTTTAGATTAGTTGTTACTACAGCAATATGGCCTTTTAAAACTTTAGTAAAAATATTTTTGATATCTTGATTTTGTTTAGAGAAACAAATTGTTCTTGTTACATCGGTCGTTCCGTATTTATATTGCCCACCTGAGTCACATAAAAAAATATCTTTTTTATTAAGTATACTGCAACTTTTTTTTTGAGCCCTATAGTGCACAATTGCTCCATTTTTTCCAGAACCTGCGATGGTATCAAAACTAGGATACAAAAATTTATTATTTTTTTTCCTAATTATTTCTAATTTTTTAGCTGCTTGCACTTCAGTAATTTTTTTTTTATTTATATTTTTAATCCAATAAATAAATTTTGTTAAAGCAATACCATCTAGAATATGAGCATTGATCATATTTTTAATTTCAATTTTGTTTTTGATTGCTTTCAAGTAATAAGTGGGATCTTCTCTATTTATAATTTTAAATTTAGACTTAATTACACTTTCATAAAATATAGAACATGATTTATCATCTATAATAAAATTTTTTCCTTCTAGTTTCAATATCTCATTTGAAAGTTTATCAATATCTAAAAATTGTTTTTTTTTTATAATTTTATTCTTTATTAATTCTTTACATTTTTCCATTTTACTTATTAGAAGTATTTTTTTTGATTTACTTATTATTAATCTAGAATTAGGAACTGGGCTATTGGGACTATCTGAACCTCTGATATTTAGTATCCAAGCAACATTTTCAGGAGCACTTACAAAAATATAATCTGACTTATGCTTTCTCAGATAGTTAGATATCTTATTAATTTTAGAGTTTACACTTTCACCAACTACTTTTGTTTGTAGGGAATAAAATGGATATTTAGATTTATTTTTATGTTTTTTAATTTCATCAATTAGATTTTTCTCTATATATTTAACTTTATTATTTTTTAAAAAATAATTTTTTATTTGAGTGTATGTAAATAATCTTGGATCAATGCCAAGGGTAAGATTTTTAAATAATTTACAGTTGATTATTTTTTCGAATGAAATAATTTTAAAATTTTTTCCACTTTCAAGTTGGCTTTGTATTGTATATCTTCCATCAGTAAATAAATAATTTTTATTTTTAAGTATTATAGCCAATCCAGCAGAACCACTAAAATTTGAAATAATTTTTAATCTATTAATCTTTGAATATTCAGTAAAATAATCGTCATTTTTTGGTATTACGTATCCATCTATATTATATTTTTCAAATTTACTTTTGAGTATTTTTATGTAGTTTTTCACTTAAGTCTCTTTTGGTATCTTATCCAGCCAGGACTTCTATTAACTTCCTCAACCTCGAAATCTTGATTAAATTCAAAATCATCATCATTATTGTTTTCATCGTCAAAATAAGAATTTTTTTCAACGTTTTTTTCTGGCAATTCATCTATAAATCTCGACGCCATACTATCTATCCAGTCTCCTTGATAAAACCTGTTCATCGAAAATGATATTATTGCTTTATTTTTTGCCCTAGTAATCCCCACATAAGCTAAGCGTCTTTCTTCTTCTAGACCATTTTGACCTTTTTCTTCAATGGATTTTTGATGAGGGAAAAGTCCCTCTTCCCAGCCAGGCAGAAAGACAACGTCAAATTCCAATCCCTTTGCAGCATGCATAGTCATCATATTAATTTTTTCTCCATCCCATTCTTGATCAATTGAAGTTGCTAAAGAGACGTGTTCTAAAAAACCTTCTAAATTGTCAAAATCCTTCATAGCACTTAACAATTCTTTTATATTTTCTAATCTGTTCTCATTATCAATATCTTTTTTATTTTTTAACATTGCTGAGTATCCAGATTCATCTAAGACAATTTGTAATAATTTTACATGATTAAATTTTTTTTCAACTAAATCATTTCTCCATTTAGCTATTGAAGCAACAAATAAACTTAAACCAATTTTAGTTTTTGGTTTAACTAAATTTTGTTCAAGCATTTTTATTGACGCTCTTTCCAAATTTAAATTATTTTCTTTTGCATATTTGAAAATATTTTTTAAAGTATTATCTCCTATTGATCTTTTTGGATTATTTACAATCCTCTCAAAAGCAAGATCATCTTTTTCTTGGTAGATTAATCTTAGATAAGCAACACAGTCTTTAATTTCAGCTCTTTCATAAAATTTAGTACCCCCTAATATCCTATATGGCATACCAATTTTAAGGAAGCGCTCCTCAAATTCACGTGTTTGAAAAATAGCTCTAACCAAGATAGCAATATTGTTATAGGAGAATTTATCTTTTATTTTTTTTTCAATTTCATCTGAAATTCCAATTGCTTCATCTTTACCATTTTTAAAACAATTTAATTGAACCAAATCACCCTCTTCCATAGTGGTGATTAAAGTTTTACCAACTCTATTTTGATTATTAGATATTAGATTTGAGGCTACGGATAAAATATTTTGTGAAGATCTATAATTTTCTTCTAATCTGATTACTTTCGTATTTTCATAAACTTGATCAAATTCCAAAAAATTTTTTATTTCTGCACCTCTCCAACTATAAATTGATTGATCATCATCTCCAACACAACATATATTTTTATTTTTTTCTGATAAAAGGTTAAGCCACTTACTCTGAATTAAATTTGTATCTTGATATTCATCGACAAGAATATATTTAAAATTCTTTGAATATATTTCCCGTATATTAGAATTAAATTCTAAAATTTTAACAGTATGTAAAATAAGGTCTCCAAAATCACAAGAATTTAGATCAGTTAATTTTTGTTGGTAAATTTTGTAAAGTGGAAGTATCGTTTTTTCATAGATATCTTTTCTGTTTATTATTACCTCATTAGGATAAAAACCTTTATTCTTCCATCTATCAATTATTGCTAATATAAATCTTGGTGATAATTGCTTAATATCTATATCTTCAGCTTTACAAATATTTTTTATAAGCCTAATCTGATCATCCGTGTCTATAATAGTAAAGTTAGAATTAAGATTTGCTGCCGATGCGTGTTTCCTTAATAACTTTGCGCAAATAGAGTGAAAAGTACCAAGCCAAGAAAGACCAACTGCAGCAGACCCTAATATTTTACTTACTCTATTTTGCATTTCTTTTGCAGCTTTGTTGGTAAAAGTGACTGCTAAAATTTGATTTGGAAAAGCTTTTTTTTCTCTAATAATGTGAGCAATTCTTGAGGTTAAAACTTTTGTTTTCCCAGATCCAGCCCCAGCAACAATTAATAGGGGACCATCAAGATAAACAACTGCATCCTTTTGTGCTTCATTTAAATTTTTTAAATAATCCTTGTTTATCATTTAAAATTATACTTTATAAGCATTCTTGGTTGTTATGAGTAAATCAAATTTTTTTGTAAAATATTTAAAAAACATTAATTATTTTATTAATAGTCTTTTAGAAAAAAATTTAAACAAGTTAAATTTTGAAAATTTAAGCTATTTATTAAAAAATAATAAATTAATCTTAACTTTTGTCGCAGTTTTCGTTGTATTTATATCTTATTTGTTACTGCCCACTTTTTATAAACAGTCAGATATTGAAAAATGGTTAAAGGCAGAACTTCAAAGTAAACTAGATATAAATTTCAAATTTTCCCAGGACCTGGAGTATAATTTTTTCCCTAGACCTCATTTTAAAACAAAAGAGACGACCATTTTTTATGATGAAAATGTGATTTCTAAAATTAATAAAGTGAAAATTTTCATTTCATTTGATAATTTTTTTTCCTTAAAAAATATTGAAATCAAAGATTTAATTTTTGAAAATGCAAATTTTAATTTAAATAAGAATAATTATAATTTTTTTCTTCAGCTTTTGAATAAAAAATTTGAAGAAGGAAATTTAAAAATAAAAGATAGCAATGTATTCTTTAGAAATTCCATGGATGAAGTTTTATTTATAAATAAAATTCTAAATATGAAATACTATTATGAAAAAAAAGAGTTAAAAAATATATTTTACTCAGAAAACGAAATATTTAATGTACCCTTTTCAATAGAAACATTTTTAAATAAAGAAAAAAATAAAATTTTTTCTGAAATAAACCTAGATTTATTAAAACTTAAAATTAAAAATGATTTAAGTTTTCTTAAAGAAAAAATAATAGGAAAGTCTGATTTATTGTTTAATAAACAAAAAATAATTACAGAATATGAAATTGAAAAAAACTTTTTTAAATTTAATATTTTTGACAAAATAGACCAACCAAGTTTAACGTATAAAGGTATTTTTAATTTAAAACCTTTTTTTGCTAATTTAGACGGTAATTTGAAAGAATTAAATTTAAATTTTCTTCTTGGAACAGACTCAATACTAGTACAGCTCTTAAAAACTGAAATACTTAATAATAAAAATATAGATTTCAAAACTAATATAAAAGCTGATAATGTTAATAATAATTTAAATTTTAAAAATTTTAATTTAAGATCAAAAATTCAAGAAGGTTTAATTGATTTTGACAATACAAAATTTGAATGGAGAGATTTTGCAGATTTTGAAATATTAGAAAGTCTAATTTTTCTTAAGAATGGTGAATTGGTATTAGACGGAAAATTAAAAATAAAGATTAATGACTATAACAAAATTTACAAATTTCTTCTCACTCCTAAAAAATATAGAAAAAAAAATAAAATTAGTAGATTTAAATTTTACTTACAATTTTGATCAAAAAATAGCTGAAATTAAAGATTTTAAAGT
>MDTG01444024.1_pt1 | contig 14044 bp, 13 predicted proteins | sample 811421 | NCBI WGS metagenome assembly MDTG01 (sample SAMN05326645, study PRJNA326480) | marine metagenome | isolation source: seawater | place: Pacific Ocean: South East | collected 2011 | reverse complement strand
TCAACAATTCTTTCACCTTTTAAGATTACACCTTTATTTCTGGGAATATTATCTTTTCTAGTTTTTTGCCTTCTTTCAGTCGTCTCTTGATCATATATTATATTTGGCTTCATAAACTCAACAACAAGGCTATATCCTAAATCAATTTGAAAATCATAATTACTTGGATATTTATTTGTTATTTCCAAACGAGCTTTCGTCCAAGCTTTTTGAATATCATTATAGATTTTAGGAGGACTCAATCTAGAGGGTTCGTTGTCATTTAAATTTACAGCAATTTGATTACTGATAATTTCTGAAAAATCTATATTTATTATTCCCTCAGACCACCTACTTCTGATAATTTGAATAATATTTTTCTTCAAATCAGAAATGTTAACTTTGATTGAATCATTTTTAAAAAAATTGTTCCATGTATCATTGTCTTTAATAAATGAAAATTCATTATTTATTTGATCTATTAAAACTTGATATTCGGTACTATCTGATTGAAAAGTAACTCTTGAGTCATTATACTTATTTGAAAATTTATTTCTGTAAAGAGCTTTTTTTGATTTTTCTAATTTTTTTTGAATCTTTTTAATCTTTGATACTAGACTAAAATATTTATTCAATTTTTTCACCTGCTCTTCAACAATTTCTTGATTTCTAATGAAATAAAATGGCTCAATTTTTAGAGCTTCATCGAGGTCTGTTTTTAACTCTTGATTAGATTTTAAAATTGGGAAGTTGAATGGAGCTACAATTTCTTCTTTTGCGATTTCATTTAATTTATATGTATATAAGAGTGTTTTTCCAGAAGGGAAAAAAAGTGAAATAATAATTATAGTAAATGATAGTATTGAAACTTGCTTCCAATATTTGTTTAATATTTTGTTTTCTTTACTTCTTTTTTTTGATTTGATATACATTTATTACAATAATTTAATCATACATACAAAATCAATCATTATAAATATTTCTAGCCTAGATTGAGCTGATCTATAAGCCGAGTTCTGTAATTGATAGACATTCATCTTGGTTAATTATATCTAATTAACTCATGCAATCAACCCGCCTCTTAACATTGCAGACTACACATTGAGGTTTACTTGATCTTGCACCGGATGGGGTTTACAAGCATGAGAATTTTCAAATCATGCTAGTGGTCTCTTACACCACTTTTTCACCCTTGCTAAGTTTAATTTAGCGGTATTTTTTCTGTTGCACTTTCCATGCTGCTGTAGCAGCTCTTCCAATTAAGAAGCATCCTGTCTTGCGGTGCTCGGACTTTCCTCTTTATATGAACAAACCGTTGATACAAAGCATCTATCCGATCAGCTCGTTGGGAAATTATATGATTTTTAGGAATACTGCAAATATCATGATTCATTATTTGAAATAAGAAACCTACTGCAACTTTCACAATTATGATAATTTTTCTTTGCTCTAACTTCTGAGATTACCTGAGGGGGTATAAATGCTCCACAGCCGCCACAACCTGAACCATTTATTGTTACAACAGCTAAGCCATTTCTGGCTTGAAATATTTTTTCATATCTTTGCAAAATATTTTGATCTATCTCAGTCCTTTTTTTTGTTTTCTTAATTTCCAATTCTTTCTTTTTTTCAGCATTTTCACCCATTAATTCTTCTAATCTTTTTATTCGTATTTTGAGGTCATTAATAAGAGAATCAAGATTTTCCTCTTCGCTAATTAATTTTTTTTCAATTGTTTCTTTTTCCTCTGTCAATTCGATTATTTCATCTTCTTTTAAGTCTATATCATTTTTAAGATGATCTATTTCTGATTGAAGTGCATCATACTGTCTATTGCTTGTAACTAGAAAAAGTTGATCTTTTTGCTTATCTATTTTTTGAGATAATAGATTCACATTTCCTGTTTGCTTTTTGATTTTAAGATCCAAATCTAACATTTTATTTTTTCCATCTTCAATTGAAACCCTCAATGACTTTTCTTCATTTTTTAAAGAGGATACTTTTGATGGAAGATCTCCTAACAAATCCTCAATTTCTTTAAGTTCAGAATCTAGTTTTTGTAAATCAGTGAGTCCTTGAATAGACATAATTGATACCATCTCCTTTTAAAATAAAAAATGCACCTATTGGTGCATTAATTTCTAATTTAACATTTTGTATAATTATTGAGTAAAAAAACATATAATAATTTAACATTATTGAAAATTAAAGGGAATGATAAAGCTTATTAATTATTTTTTTAAATCTTTTGCCAATTAAACTAATATCAAAATTCTTTTCTATGAAATTAACTGAGTTTTTTGATAAAATATTGTACAAATTTTTATCATCTATAATTTTAATTAATGTATTGGTTAAATTGCTAGAGTTTGCAGGTTCTACCAAAAATCCATTTTTTCCATTACATATAACATCAGATATACCTCCAACTTTACTTCCAATAACTGGTTTTCCACATGCATTAGCTTCTAAAAATGTTATTCCAAACCCTTCGCTATCTCCTTTCTTATCATTTGGCAAAGATGTCATAACATATATGTCACACAAGTTATATATAATCTTTTTTTTCTTTTCGCTAACATATCCTAAAAGATGAATATATTTTTCAAGATTTAATTTTTTAATATATTTTTTTAATTCTTTTTCATAAGACTTGTCTCCAGTTCCAGCAATAAGATATCTAATATTTGAGTATTTTTTAGTTAAGTCTTTCATTGAATCAATTACAATCAAATGTCCTTTTCTTTTTACAAGTCTGGATAATGTTAATAAAATTGTATCGCTTTTATAATAAGAAAAACTTGTGAAATACTTTTCATCGCTGATAGGGTAAAAATTTTTGGTATTTACAAAATTAGGAATAACTTCAATATCAATTTTATTTTTTATTATAGTATTTGCTTTATTCTTTGTGTAATTACTAACAGAAATTGTTTTATCAGAATTTATAATTGCTTTCATAAAATTTTTTACTCTATGTTTATATTTAAAAGATTTAAGTCGAGTAACCTCTAGTCCGTGCAAAATTGTAATAAGAGAAAATTTGAAAAAATTTTTGTAAAAAATTATTCCCTGAGAAAGTTCCCAATTTGTTGAAATTATTATTGGCTTTTGATTGTTTTTTAAAAATTTAAAAATATAAAAAGATATATACCATTTTTTAAAAAAAGCCCAATCTCTTCCTCTCATTAAATAGACTTTAAATGGAAATTTTTTAATATCGAATGATTTTTTAATTCCCTTATGCTTCTTTATAAAAACAGTTACGTTATAGTTTTGTTTATGAAGATAATAAGCTAAATCAGATGACCATGTTGCAATCCCTCCTTTATGAGAAGGTCTAAACTCTTCAGTTATTATACAAACATTTATTTTACTTATTTCTTTATTTCTAAATAAGACCAAAATCGTAAGGAAATTTGTGATTTAATATTAGAATTAGAATATTTTTGATTTTCAATAGTAATTATCATATAAGTCAACTTCCTTAATTCGATCTCTACTCCTAGATTTAAATTAAATGATAAACTCAACGGAGGAGTAGGAAAGCCAGGATGCCTATATGAATTTATAAAATTTCCACCACTGTCTTCCCAAGGATTGTCAAATGGAGTTTTGAGGCTATTGCTACCTTTAATAAGATATGAAATATCTATAAAAGCTTTACTGATTTTAGATTTAAATATTTGGGAATAATGAAATCTGTAATTTTGAAAATCGTTTCCCAAATAATGCCCAATTGGAAAACTTCTGTGTGTGTAAATGTGAGAAGGGTGAAATGATTGATATACTTGATTGAGAACACTTGAATATTCAAACCACATATTAGAAGAATTTAAAGGAAATGAAGTTTTTTGAAATCCTAGTAAAAATGCATACTTATTCAAAAAGAAAGCATTTTCTTTATGAAAATTTATATCATCAATCAGCAGTTCCCCATAAATTCTCAAGCCTGATTTTGGCATCCATGAAAACCCGGAATATAAAAAAGCGTTTAAACCTCTATTGCTACTACCTAAATTTTCCCATGACCATAAGTTGAATGGATTTAATAATTTTATATCTATTGATTCATTAAAGCCTGAAGATATAACTGCTTCACCAAATCTTAATTTTAATTTTTTTGATATATACTCAAGTGTATGCATATACAAGTATCTATTATAATTTGATAACGAGTCTAGGCTTATTGCTGCAAACCTGCCGTGAATTTGCTTATAATTAGCTTTAATACTTAATTGATCAAATGGTCTTGAATAATCGCTAAAAAAAATTTTTGAATCATTTCCATCTCCCTCAATTAAAAAATCTCTACCAATTTTAAACATAAAACCGCCATTTTTTTTAGAACTTGTAAACTTTAGATAGGCTTGATTAGTATACATTGTAATATTTTTTATGGTTCTGACAAATCCTCTCGCTGCCTCATTTTTATCATATGTAAAAAACATTGAATTTGTTATTTCTAGATTTGAAAGTAAAAATCGATAATTTGTTAATAGGCCATTACCTATCAAGTCAGATTTTTCTTGTATAAGATTTAAACTTGAGTTATTAATTGCGTTAAAAAAAATACCAAAATGGTGTGCATTACCATATCTAATATTTTTTCGGATTTTGTAATTACTCCAAATATTTGTAGTATCACTATCTGAATGTAAATGTATACTATCATTAGTCATTAACCAATGATCTGCTTCTTGATAATTGGTATAAAAAAATTGCCCACTACAATAGTGAGCAACATAAAAAATGATTAAAATAATTTTTTTTTTATTTTCCACTTAACGATTTATTCTTATTTTTTTTAATTCTTTTACCTAATGAGTTGAAATGTGGTAAATATTTATTTATTTCTTCAGTAATGATTTTTATATCGTATGATTCTGCAGCTTTTAAAATATTTTCCGCTGCCTGTTTTACTGTAACCCACTCAAGTTCATTTTCACTATTCATCATAAAAATTTTTCTATGCGCTGTGCTTAGAACGCTTTCTTCATCAGTTCGTAGTTCTTCAAACAATTTTTCTCCAGGACGTACACCTATATATTCTACAAAAATATCTTTTTCTGGCTCGAGGCCGTTTAACCTTACTAGCTCATATGCAATATCTTTTATATTAACAGGCTTACCCATATCTAAAACAAATATTTCACCACCTTTTCCCATTGATCCTGCTTGAAGTATTAGTTGGGCAGATTCTGATATTGACATAAAATATCTTTCCATTTTTGGATCAGTTATTGTTATTGGTCCACCATTTTGTATCTGCTTTTGAAAGGTTGGTATAACGCTACCGGAACTGCCTATAACATTACCAAACCTAACGGCCATAAACTTAACTTTTGAATCAAAAGATTTGCTTTTAATCAATTTTTCTGCAACTCTTTTTGTAGCTCCCATAATATTAGTGGGATTTACAGCTTTATCTGTTGAAACAAGAACGAAACGATTAACTTCATATTGTTCTGCCACTTCTATGAGATTATATGTGCCTTGGATATTTGTTTTTACTGCTTCCCAAGGATGTTCTTCTTGCATGGGTACATGCTTATATGCTGCAGCATGAAAAACTACATCTGGCGAAAATGAAGTGAAAACTCTCTCAAGCAAATCTTTATCTCTAATGTCTCCTAAAATTGTCTGAAATGACACTGGATGAGTACTTTTTTGAACTTCTCTCTCAATATTGAATAAATTATGTTCGCTTTGATCTAACATTATTATTAGATCAGGATCAAATGTCAAACATTGCTTCACAAGCTCTGAACCTATAGACCCACCTGCTCCAGTTACAAGTATTTTTTTACCATAAAGATAATTTGAAATTAAATTTCTATTTAATTGAATCTCCTTTCTTCCAAGTAAATCAACAATTGAAACTTTACGTACAGATTTAATTGAAACTTTACCATCTATTAATTCAGAAAACGTTGGTACAGTTCTATAAGGAAAATCAGTTGCCTTGCAAATTGCTATTATTCTTCTCATTTCATCACTAGTAGCTGATGGAATACAGATTATGATTTCATCAAAAGGAATTCTTAAGTTTACCAATTGTTCAATTTTTCCGAGAATTGGTACACTATGTATTGTTGCTCCAATTTTTATGTCATCATCATCAAGAATGCCAACTACAATGTATTTTAGGTAATGATTATCTTTAATCTCGCGAATAATCTTCTCAGAGCTATTACCCGCACCTATAATAATTATTCTTTTTTTAGAATTTCTAAAGAATTTTGAATTTTTTAAGATTTGCTTTGCATTGTATTTATTGTAATACAATCTGACTGAAGCTCTTGATAATGATAAACCAACTGTACAAAAAATATAATCTATGAATATTACAGATCTTGGAAATCCCGATAGACCAAACAGCAAAGCAAGTGCTGATAATGCTATTAGAGAACCCAATGATGAGGCTTTTATAATATTAATTAAATCAGATAAACTTGTATATCTCCACATCCCTTTGTAAAGACCTAATAAGAAAAAAGAAAGCAGTTTTGAATACAAAATGCATGGCAAATACTTCGGCATTTCAATCAATAAATTTTTAGGTATTTGAAAGTCAAACCTCAAAAAAAAAGCTATAAAAAAAGAGGATACAATAATCATAGTATCTAGAATGAAAAATATAATTTTGTTTTTTTGTTTTATCACTTGAATTCTATAATGGCTAATAATTAAAGATATAAATTATTTTATGAAATTAGTATTTTTTTAATTTCAATCTTATTGAATTTGGTAGAAAATTAAATATTTTCGAACGTAATAATTTCAAATTATAGATCTTCTGTTCAAAATGACTCATAATTGGTCTAAGATTGCCTTTAATTTTAAGTTTTTTTGCAATAATTCTCTGCCATTTGCCTTTGATAATAGAATTTTCATAATTAATAAAACTCTCATTTAATGAGAAAAATTTACCATAACTGAAAGCTCTTTTAGAACCAAGAATTTCAAATTCCCAAGCAGATTCACCATTTTTTAAAATTTTCAAAAGAAAACTCCGTTTCCAAATTGATGGCATTGTTGAAATTTTATAAGGAGTTTTTTTTGGCAACTTTCCAACAAAGCCATCAAAATATTTTGGCTGGCTTGAAATGTGCAATCGAAGGCAATTTGGATCATTTTGAAGAACCCAATTTGATATTTTTAAAAAAAATTTATTTGAAATTTTTTTATTTATTATCAAATCATCAATAAATAGAAATACATACTCTTTCTTAAGGCTTTTTATACCTTTTTTTAAATTATTAGACCAAGAGATATCTTCTCCAATATGTATATTTTTTACTTTTTCATGATTGAAAGTTTTCTTGTTAGATATTAAATAAACCTCTGAAGGACAATCCTCCCAATTATCAAAAAAATTATTGAAGAAATATGGCCAAACATCAGAATAGTTATCACATGAAATAACAACAATATCAATATTATTATTTAGATTTTTAAGATTCAAATCTTTGCTCAACTTAATATTTTAAACAAATTACAGGATATATTTGACCTTTGCTTTATAAATCATTTTTAATTATCATATGTATAAAATGAATTTTAAAAAGTATACTATCTTTAACATTAATTTAGTATTTCTATTTTAGAAGATCATGAATAAAATATAAAATACATATCGAAAAGTTATTTTATTCTTACATCTATTTTATTATCTAATCTTACGAACGATCTTTCTTTTTTATATGCATTTATTATGATGATCATTGATTGAATTTATTGTGTTGATTAAACCATTATTTAGATTAGTTGGTGATTTTATATTAAAAAAAATGGCGCTATCTAAATCAATATCAAAGGGTGAGGTTTTGTAATGTATATTATCTTTATTAACATTGAAGAATTTTTTAATTTCTTTTCCTAATAAAGAAATGATCTTATCCATAAGTTCAGAGATACTAATAGATTCAATTCCAATTAAAATAACTTTCTGTTTATTATATTTTTTGTTCAATGATTCTATAGCTGCATTAACGACATCTTTAATATATATGTATTGACGCAATTCATTCCCAGTGCCATAATGCTTCATAGCTCCACTAGAGATCGATTCAATAATCAATCTACTAATTAAATTTTTTTTCGTTGCATTTGGTCCATAAACAGAGCCTAATTGTAGTATAGTATAATTCAAGCCATGCATTTTATCGTAATCATTAATTAATAATTCACATGCTTGTTTAGTTGATTTATATATACCTCCAGTTTTGCTATATACATAAACACTACTGGAAAAAATTAACCTTTGAATTTTTTCTTCAATGCAAGAATCTAGAATATTTGAGGTGCCTGCTATATTTATCTCAATGGCTGCAGCCGGATTTCTATTGACAGTATCTAAATCTGTCATTGCGGCAAAATGATAAACAATGTCAACGCCTTTCATTGCTTTAGCAACTAGAGTCTTGTCTAAAATAGAACCTCTTATAAAAGTTGTTTTTTTATGCTTATCTCTGGGAGGAATTATATCAAATTCGATTACTTCATTTTTCTTGATTAAAGACTTGACTAAATGATTGCCTAAAAATCCTGATGAACCAAAAACTAATATTTTTTTATTTTTCATTAAGAATTATTTAGTCTGAATTTAGCCTGCAGTTTTTAAGAGAAATAGAGCTATAATTTATATTATTCATAAACACTTAGCCAATGCTCTATCATTTCATCCATTAACATTTCAAAAGTATACTTAGGTTCCCAGCCAAAAACATTTCTTAGTTTGGAAGAGTCACCTCTTAAGTATTTTAGCTCCTCAGCTCTTAGAAACTTTTCATCCTGGAATACATAATCTTTATAATTTAAATCTAACTTGCTAAAAACATAGCTACACATATCTCTAACAGAATTAGTTATTCCAGTAGCACAAACAAAATCGTCTGGCACTGAATGGTTTAATATCATATGCATAGCTCTTACATAATCTTTTGAATGTCCCCAATCTCTAAAAGAATCAAGATTTCCTAATAGCAATTTTTGATCTAATCCTTTTTTTATTCGAACTGCTGATTTAACAACCTTGTTTGTTACAAAGTTTGAACCCCTTCTAGGGGATTCGTGATTAAATAAAATTCCATTAGCTGCAAACAAATTATATGCTATTCTGTAGTGTTGTACCATGTTAAATCCAAATACTTTTGAACATCCATATGGACTGGTTGGGCTCATTCTTGTTGTTTCTCTTTGGAATCCATCGTTGTCTACGGACCTACCAAACATTTCAGAAGATGAAGCTTGATAAAAACGAGCTTTTGGATAATTATTCTTATATGCTTCAAGAATATTTAATAGTCCAATTGTATTTGTCTGAACAGTAAACTGAGGAATATCCATACTAATTCTTACATGGCTTTGAGCAGCTATATTGTATATTTCATCTGGTTTAATAGTCCTAATCATTCTTTCTAATGAGCTCACATCTAGCAAATCACCATATTCAGTATGTACGCCGTTGCCAACCAAGTGGTCAATTCTACTTTCCTGATGCTCTGCAATTGAATTTCTTCTAACTATTCCAAAAACCTCGTAATCTAAACCCAATAAATATTCTGATAAGTAACTTCCATCCTGGCCATTTATTCCAGTAATAAATGCTTTTTTTTTCATTTAAAAATATCCATTTCTCTTAAGTCTGGCCAATCTGACAACTTCCAGATTCTAGGTTTTTTTTGCTTTGCTATTGGTAATTTAATTAAACCATCTTCAGCAATCTCAGGAGTCATATTATAATGATAGCCAATTGTGTTTATATTTTGTTTTCTCCATGGAACATCAGGATTTCTACCGTCATGAGACATTTTTTTTAATTGAATTGAAGCATTTAAATCATCCGTTAAAATCATGCCGCCCTTTCCTATATTTAGATGCTTTTGGAATTGAAAGCTTAAGCACATAAATGAATTAGGAATGTAGCAGTTCTCTTTCCAATAAACAGCCGCATCAATTATATTTGTATTACCTATGTAGTAATAGTTTTGCCATTTCTCATCCTTCCAATCCCATTCGATGCCGAGCTTTTCCCCTAAAAATGCAACTGAAAGATAAGTATGTATGGGTATTTCTATTTTTTGAGGCTTTAAATATCTTAAGCATAACTCAATTGCATGTGTACATGAGTCTACGCCTACAGCAAAAGGTGCTCCATAAAATTCTGCAATTTCATTTTCAAATTTTTTAACAATTTCAAAACTCATTTTTTTGACTCGACATTTAGACTTATCAATATGCCTCTTTCTTTTTCAAGATGCGGTAAATATGCCTGAGAATGATCATCGAATTTTGCATGCTCAGTTTTTCTCCAATCGTAAATTAAAATATCTGTCATGCCAACATCTTCTAAGATCTTTTTTAAACTTTTAAAATCAAAAATAGTTTTATGATATATTAACTTATCACCCATCTTCATTCTGCCATAAAGGGGGCCTAAAAAATTATCCAATGGGTATAAGCCTTTTGAATATAATTCAGCGCATGCTTTAAAGTCTGGAACAGCCAATCTAAGAATACCATTTTTCTTTAAAACCTGTTTCCATTTTCCTAGTAGTGATATTATTTCATTTCTATCAAAATATTCTATGAAATGTGATGAGTAAATTAAATCAACAGAATCTTTTTTGAATGATTCTAACAAAATGTCATTACTATCAATGTGGCTAAAATTAGCTCCATCAATATGCACCCATTTTCGACCGAAATTTCTTTTTCCACATCCTATATTAATTTTCATTTAAAAATTCTTTATCAAATTTTTGCCCTTTATAAGGACCAGTTTTAAATTCATAAACATACGTATCTTCTTCTAAAATTGTATAAGTATGACCACCTTCTAATGTTACGCTACAGTCGCCTTTTTCCAATATAGGCTCTGCTAATATTTGTTGATCTAAATCATAAAACCTACATTTCACAGAACCATTAATAACAACCCACGATTCTTGAGCAATTGTTCTTTCTTGAATGTTTTTCCAAATATGAAAGTGCGGCCTAAATGATTGATCTTTTTTTAATTTTAATGCTGATAATTGAATAAACTGGTCCGGGCTGACCAAGTCTTTTCTAGATTCTTTCTTCATTTCATTGAAGTCATTTTTTTTAAAAACAATATGTAAAATTTTATTTTTTCTGACTTTAGATTTATATATTTTCATTTTTCAAATAATTTATTATGCCCAATGAAATTAAAGATTGATCTTCTTGTTTTAAGTTACAACCTGATGGTAAACAAATACCATTTTCAAATAGATATTCAGAAACAGATTTATTATTAATTGAAAAAAAATCTGCTTTTGAATACAAAGGTTGCATATGCATTGGTTTCCAAATTGGTCTACACTCAACATTATTTCTATTTAAATAAATTATTAAATTTTTAATTTCTTCATAAGATTTTTCTTTTAAAAGAAATACACTTAACCAATTTGTTGATCTTCCTCCTTTGATTTCTGGCATAAATTCTATTTCATTTATATTTTTTAAATTTTCTTTATAGGTTTGAAAAATTTTTCTAGTTTTAATAACATAATCATCAAGAGAATTTAATTGTGCTAGTCCTAATGCAGCTAAGATATTGCTCATCCTGTAATTATACCCTAATTCTATGTGTTCATAGTACAGTTTTTTTTCTCTCGCCTGAGTTGCAAGTTTTTTAGCTTTCTTTATATGGTCTTCGTTATTTGACAAAATCATACCACCTCCTGAAGTTGTTATGATTTTATTTCCATTGAATGATATGATTGATATTTCTCCAAAAGACCCACATTTTTTTTTATTATATTCTGCTCCAAGGCTTTCTGCAGAGTCCTCAATAATTGGGACTCTATATTTCCCACAGATATCCTCTAAATCTTTGTAATTAGCACTTTGTCCATAAATATCAGTTACTATAACTGCTTTTGGTAAATAAGTTTTAAATGCTTTATCTAAAGATTTTGCGCACATATTCCACGAAGATAAATCTGAATCTATAAATATCGGTTGAGCACCTATATAATTAATTGCATTTGGACTTGCAACAAAAGTTAAGTCGGAACAAAAAACTAAATCTCCTTTATTGACATTTAATACTCTCAATGCTAAATGTAGCGCTGCTGTACCAGAAGATAGTGCTGCAGCATAAGAACGGTTTAAATATTTTTTCATTTTTTCTTCAAAACTTTCAATATACGGGCCAGCTGGTGCAATCCAATTTGATTCTAAAGCTTTGCATATATATTTAATCTCATCACCACCTAGCACTGGAGGCGATAAGAAAATTTTATCAGAAAATTTTTGCATAAAACTTAATTTATACTTCTATTTGAGGTTTAAATTCCATTTGATTAAGAACATCATTTTGTATATCTATACCTGGAAAAACATCTTTCAATATTACTTTACCATTTTCAACGTTAAAAATACATCTTTCAGTAATTATTTTAATTTCATCTTTTCTTTTGTTATGATAAATGGGGCTAAAAGTAATCTCTTTAACATTTTTAACAGCTTTGTGAATTTTCCCTTCATTAACTATAGATATTTTATCTTTAAATTTCTTTACAGCTAAACCTTTTGCTGTAAATGAACCTACAAAGATAATTTTTTTTGCTGAGTGGCAAATATCAATATAGCCTCCACATCCAAAATAATCTTTACCTAGCTTGCTCACATTTATATTCCCAAACTGATCAAATTCAACGAAACTCAATATTGCCGTATCTATATGACCTCCATTAAAACCTGCAAATTGATGATCTTGAGTTAAAAACGCACTAGGATTAAACGCTACTCCAAAATCGGGTCTTCGTTCTGGGATTCCACCTATTACACCTGATTCCATAAATGTTAATAAATTTTTATATATTTCTTTATTTTGGCGAGCTAAAACACCGACTAGCTCTGGCACTCCTTGGCCAAGAATTATATTTGATATAGGATTAATGTGCTCAAGTGCTTTTTTAGCAATTATTTTTTTAAAAAGAGGGTCATTGTTGAGTGTGATTTTATCACTATAATCTCCATAGTTGAGTAATCCTTGATGGTAGGTGTATTTATTTGTTTGTCTGTGATCTCTTTCAATATTATCAGCGATGACATAACCGTCAACTAAATGTGATGGTAAATCAATTTCATTTGGTGACAATAGGTTGTTTGACTCACTAGATACTTGCACATAAACTTTTCCTCCACATGATCTTGCGGCTTGCGCCATTGATAAAAATTCTGTCTTTATAGGTTCATTTTTCATTGAAATATTACCCAATTTATCAGAAACTGTTCCTCTAATAAGTGCTATATCTATATCTATTTTTTTATAAAAAAGATAGTCTTCATTTTTAATTTTTATTCTCTCTATTGCATCATCTTTTGTTCTGTTATTTAATTTTCCTCCATTTAATAATGGGTCAACATAAGTATTCATACCAATTTTAGATATTAATCCGGGGCTTCCCCTCGCTATCTCTCTAAAAAGAAGCGATAATTGACCTTGAGGTAAAGAATATCCACTAATTAGGTTTTTTTCTACAAGTTGTCTTATTTTTGGGATTGAGCCATAATAGCTACCATATGAACATGATAAAAGATCTGGATGCGCAAGATGGTCAATTCCTGGATCTGTAGCTGAGCTTGTAAATATTATTGTTACATTATTTGGCTTGCCATAATGATCGAAACTTTCTCTAATTGACCGTAAAAGTAATTGAGGAGTGCCTGACCATCTAAATCCAGTTACAGTAAAATTATTATAATTACGAATAGATTTTTGAAATTCTTCAATAGAAATTAACTTTTTCATTTTTATACACTAATTGGCTTCGCAGGTACTCCCACAACAGTTGTCTCAGGAGGAACGTCATTTATTACTGCAGCACCTACACCTATCACAGAACCCCGACCAATCTTTACACCTGGTTTTATTGATGCTCCTACGCCAATTGAAACATAGTCCTCAGTAATAACAGATCCACCAAATGAAACATTTCCACCTATTAAGACATGATTACCTATTTTATTATGATGCCCTATTAGAGCATCTCCTCCCAAAAAAACATTATTACCAATTTTACTACAT
>MDTG01205642.1_pt1 | contig 14044 bp, 13 predicted proteins | sample 811421 | NCBI WGS metagenome assembly MDTG01 (sample SAMN05326645, study PRJNA326480) | marine metagenome | isolation source: seawater | place: Pacific Ocean: South East | collected 2011 | reverse complement strand
TGTTGATCCCTGTGATCCGGTTGAACCGGTTGAACCTTGTGGTCCGGTTGATCCCTGTGATCCGGTTGAACCGGTTGAACCTTGTGGTCCGGTTGTTCCCTGTGATCCAGTTGTTCCTTGTGATCCAGTTGATCCTGTTGAACCTTGTGGTCCGGTTGTTCCCTGTGATCCTGTCGATCCTGTTGCCCCTTGTGGTCCGGTTGCCCCCTGTGATCCAGTTGTCCCTTGTGATCCTGTTGATCCTGTTGAACCCTGTGATCCTGTTGATCCTGTTGAACCCTGTGATCCTGTTGAACCCTGTGATCCTGTTTCACCTTGAGCTCCTGTAGTTCCCTGACTGCCAGTTGTCCCCTGACTGCCAGTTGTCCCCTGTGTTCCATCATCTCCTCTTATTTTCCCTACATTATCCCAAGAAGAATTACCATCATAAACCCAAAGGTCACCTGTATTACTATTAATTACACCTTCTCCCGCCGAGGCAGAAGAAAAACTACTATTTAATGTAGATACTTCATTTCCCACTGAAAGTGCCGCATTTCCAATTATACTAATCGATGTTCCATTATTACCAGTATCCCCTTGTGTTCCTGTCTCACCCTGATTACCAGTGGATCCTTGTGTTCCTGTCTCACCCTGAGTACCAATGGATCCCTGTGTTCCAGTTTCACCTTGAGTCCCTGTTGTACCTTGAGTTCCTGTAGTTCCTTGAGTTCCTTGAGTTCCTTGAGTTCCTTGAGGTCCTGTTTCTCCATTATCACCTTGAGTTCCTGTAGTTCCATGAGTTCCTGTAGTTCCTTGAGCCCCTGTTGTACCTTGAGTTCCATTAGTACCGTCTTCTCCTTGAGCTCCTGTAGTACCTTGACTACCTTGACTACCGGTTTCTCCTTGAGATCCTGTAGGTCCCTGAGCTCCTGTTTCACCTTGACTTCCTTGACTGCCTGTTCCATCAGCTCCTTGAGCTCCTGTAGAACCAGTTGGTCCCTGTCCGTCCATATCTTCTATACTAAGAAAACTAGACCCAAATGTAGCACCACTACCGGCTTCATCGTGTATAATATGTATATTACTATCTGTAGAATAAGCGACCATTCTAATATAAGTATTCGCATTCAATATATGCATCATGTGTGAAGATTTACTGTAATATTGAGATGAAAATCCAGAAACAGAAATAGATGAAGTAGAAGAAATAGCTGTTTTTGAATGGTCTAAAAATGTCCAAGAACCACTCGGATCTGTACTTATTGACAATCTAAACCACACATTTTCATTAGAACTTCCATTTGAATCAATTGTTAATCCATAATTTATAGAAGCATTGATCTGTTTAGAAACTTTTATATATGTTCCAATATCCTCTCCTCCCTCAGTAACAGTCCATATATTACCTAATTCAAAGATAGGATCACCATCAAATGAAACACCTTTATAAGTATTAGCTAAATTAGTCTGTTTTGCTTTCATAACTATCTTTATTGCACTACTTGAATTGCTGGAACCATCATTCCCTTGTATACCCTGACTACCTTGTGTGCCCTGACTACCTTGTGTGCCCTGACTACCTTGAGCGCCATCAGAATCATTTATTACAACTGTACGATTAGATGATCTTCCACCATATACAGGCATTCTTAATATTATTGTATATATTTTATAATATATTTATAACATATTATATATGATACAAGAGATTAAAACTATTCTTAAAGATTATTCTTTCGCCTTAGGTTCAGGCACAATTCTTACAATATTAGTAGCACTACTTTATAAATATAGTCGTGGTGAGAAACAAGAAAAATCAATAAAAGAAAAGATTATAGAACAAGTAAATATAAATGAGCAAAAAATTAATGAACAATCAAAGATTATAAGTGACTCTAAAATGATAGTAGAGAATAAAAAATATAAAAGTGAAGAATTAAAACAAATGAAAATATTGATGGAAGAGTTTATGAAACAAATTAAAGATTCATCTGATTCTTTAGTTTATTTTAATAATGAAAGAAAAATAAATAGTAACTATCTTAATATAAGAAATCAACTATTCACTAAAGATATTGAAACAAAGAAGATTCTAATAGATACAAAAAATATTGTAGAAATGGGGTATACATATGATACTTCAAATTATATAGTTGATATAGGTTCTAATGGTAAATATCCCGAAAGCTTTAAAAATGTAATTGGTTTTAGACTTGTAAAATGTGTAATACCTGTATGTCTTTTTCATGTAAAAGATGGTCATAATATTTTTGATGTAACTGTTGGTACTACAACATATTCAAATGTTACAATAGATGTTGGAAATTATACATTTGAAACTTTAGGAGCTGAAATACAAAAGCAATTGAAAACAGTTGACACAAACTTTTCAGTTGATAGAACTACACATTTTGAAGATAGAAAATATGAAATAAATAACTCGGGGGGTGATTTTAGTTTCACATTTAAAGAAAATAATCTAGCTCGTTTGTTTGGATTAGCACTAGATAAAAATAATACTTCAAGTATGTCAAGTAGTAACAGTTTAATATCTGATCACCCAATAGATAAATCCATACATTATATAGATTTAGTTATTCCCGAAATACCTCATATGGTATGTAAACTTAACTCAGTTGGACAACATGTAATTGATAGAATACCAATGGTTAGTGAAGCAGGAACTCTTAATTATTATGAAACACCTCTTCATGAATATCTAACACAGAATTATTTTTATCCTATTAAATTAAATAAACTCACTATACAATTATATGAAGATAGTGAGAATAATTTTTATACAACAAACGGTAGAGATAATTATTTTGAGTTTGAAATAACAATCTTAAAGAATACAAAGTTAATGAATGCTTAGTTAAAATGAATTATATTTAATAGCGAGAGATGAATACTAATTTTATAACAATTCTTCCATCTTCACCGCTGTTTATAATGACTCCACCATCAAAATCTGTAATAGAACCACTTATGGTAAATAATTTAGTTGGATTTACATCGCAAATATAGTTTAATTGATTTTCTTGATGAAGAACAACAGAGTTCTCTTGTTCGCCTTTTTTTGAATTATTTGGTATAAAAACAGAATTAAAGATTTTAGAACCTTCACTATCAACCGTGGATCCAGCAGCGGTATTGATATTAAATTGATCAAATTTAAGAATAAAACCTATTCTCCCAGTAGAAGCTTTAGCTCCTTGCTGACAATTCACTGTTGTAAGTGATTCTAAATACATATCAGACAATTTATCTATAATTAATGGCTCCTGAAGATTAATTGTAAAATTAGTTATATCATCACCCGAAGATGTCTGTTGAATATCTAATATCATACTTTTTCTTTGAACTCTTTCAGTTTGATAACCTCCATTTTGATAAAGATTAAGAACAGCATTTTCTCTCAATTCTTTTGTTAATTCACCTTGATTCATTTAGTATAATACTATATATTACAAAATATTTTTAAGATTTAATTCATTAATGAATGAAAATATCTTTGTTGAGTGAAATAAAGTGTTAAGAAATAAAATACAACACCCATAATTAAATGAATACCATGACTAGGACATTTAATAGACATCTTAAATGTTTTATTAAAACTATTAAGTACATCGCAGTGAGCTATATGTGGAAAGAAACTCCAAAAAAGAGCATTAATGAGCAAAAATGAAACAAGATAACAATTTTCCATTCTTTATAAATTAGTTAATATTTTATATTTTATTATAATATAACTTAATATGATTATAATAAAATGTATATTATTATCCTTACTCATAACATCACTTATTTATCATATGATGATATATAAAGAGCCTGTATCTTTAGAATGCTGTGGGGGAGTTTTGAAAGGAGTCCATTATAGTGAAACAGATAACTCTCCTCCTAGAATTATAAGAAGATGTTTTAAAGATGATAGTGACTGGGAATCTATGCCTTGTAGTGGAAAGTCAGGGTCTGGGAGCAAATGTTGTTCAGGTATAAATGTAAATGGACCATGTGTTCCAACAACTAAGGGAGGATATTGTGGGACAAGAGATAAGCCTGTAAATGCCAGAACTGGTGAAACTATTACACGTAGTTCTGATATAGGTGGTGAGATAGATCTCAATAGTGAAGAATCAGTACAATTGGATGATATAAATGAAAGAGATCCATCAATTATATTATCATCTGAAGATTTACAGGAGAATAAATTAAGAGAAAGAAGACAAAGATTAAAAGAATATCAATATTCTGGTAGCGATGTATCAAATATAACATATTCAATTGAAGAATATAATCGTTATACAAGTATTCTATGGTTCTATTTATTACATATATTCTTTATAGTAGTTTTACTTTTCTTACTTAGAAATAAAATAGATCAAAAAATACAATTATATATTGAGATATTTACACAGAGAAAGGGTGAGTTTATATCATAAATTATTTAGTTCCCTTTATCTATCATAATATAATTATCTTGAGGAGTTTCATATAGTTCACATAATTGATTATATTTTTCTGATAATATATTATTTAAAGAATGATACCTTTTAATTAGTTCATTTTTGTCTATATTTCCCGAATAATCATTATCATTAATATCATTTAATAATTTACTCTGTTCAATTTTAGTTTTTATTTTAAGATCATTATAACTATTTATATGATTCTTTTTATTAATAACATCATTATTCTTTATAATCTGTTTTTTCCCTAATTTTAATATTTCTTCTAATTGATTTCTTATCACTTTTTTTTCAGATTCTTTTATTTTTTCTTGTTTACTTAAAAATAGATTAAAATCATTTAGTGTATCTACAAAGTTTATATATTTTGATAATTTTATTGTAAAACTCTTTGAACAATTATCTTTTCCACCACATGAAAAACTTAATATACCGTTCTCTTCTTTAAAAATCTTCTTTTCTTTACAACCTTTACATTTTATTCCACTGTTTTTTTGACGATAATATTCATTAAGTTTTTCATAATAACTCTCCATTTGTATATATTTAATTATATATTATATTATTTATTTCTTTTATTTTATCTTCAATTTTTTTGTTGTTTTTTTCTTTCATTAAATAACGATAATAAAGAACTAATATACCCGTAATTATAATCATTATAAGGATTCCATTCAAAAATATAGATATACGTTCAGTTTTATTATAAACTCTTTTGTATACTTTTTTACCAATATTCAATTGAGAATGATCTACCAGTTGAGGTTTCATATTATATAATATATTTACCCTCAGTTATTAATTGTAGATTGTAAACAAATAATCCTATAATTGTTAATGCTAACCATATCGGTAAGATAGTTTCATGATTGCTAAGACCAAAATCCTTAAACTCTCCCATTTGATTATAGAATAAATGAGATTTAGTTTCATGAAATACAAGTCCACAAATAATTATTGCCAGTATTGAAATCTTAAGATGATTATTCATTATAATATTATATATTTTATAATATTTTCAAAAGTGATACCATGAAATCTTTTTTTGAGTTCTTTTTTAATTTTCTTTTATAAAATATATAGTAATCCTCAGGATTTATTCTTACAAAATATTTACTATTTTTCTTAAGTGTAATATCATTATTTGAATGATATATTATTTGTCCATATTGAGCAATTTTTAATGTAGATTTATCTATACAATATATTTTATCATATATGAAAAGTTGATCTATATTATCTTCATAAAAAATATAACCATCTATTTTATTTATAATATCTTGATTTAAATAATTAATGAAAATACTATTTTTATCACTATAATTATCAAGTATATATCTTAATGGTTCAATTTTAAGGATCTCACTCATTTAAATATTTAATATAGTATTTATTTAAATGAATGATATAACAAAGATAAAAAAAGAGTTAGTTTCACATTTTAAAGTTGAATTACCATATACATTCACTAAGGATACACATGTAAAATATTTAACTTTAAAAGATGAGGATGAATTATTTTATAGAGGTGGACATTTTTGTTATCAAAGGGGTAATTATATTACTCTGGACAATTGTGGAAAAAGATGGAAAGTTCCCGTAAATTATTATGATAAAGATGGTAATATAATTTATACAACAACTTTCTTTATTATGGACACTAAAGAAGATAAAATAAATCCCATAGAAGATAAAAGAAAAGATGATATTATATTGGCACAACAAGATATAATAAAAAAATTAACTAAGAAGATAAAAGAATTAGAACATGTAATTATGACTGATTATCCTTGATGATTCTTACAGCATATTTTATTACAACTTATTTCGCTTAAAGAATTATCTTCACATTCTCTTTGAGAGTTATTAACATTAAACTCTCTTGAACCACATTGAAACGGTATACCAAGTGAATCATGATTAGAACATGTTTTCTTAAAATCTTTTATTTCAATATGATTATTATGTGGTATATTTTCTGATAAATCTGAATGTTGTCTTAATATCATATTATTTATACTTTCATCTAAAATTAAACGATTCTTTATTTCAAGTGGATTTCTATATTTATCAAATGGATCGTGAATTAAATCTTTAAAATTTTCCTCTATTTCAAGTAATTCATTTGAATCTTTTCCTTCATATAATTGTCTAAAAAAAGATGATATATTGAGATTATTATTAAATCTTTTCTTGTGCATACAAATCGGTGCTTTTAATGTTTTCGGTTCATTTCTTAATTTATAAACATTCATAAATTCTGAGAAGTCTCCAATACCTCCTGTATAAGCTATATCTGTTTCTTCAACTAAATAATTGTTATTAAATCCATAACCATTTACTGATAATTCTGTATCTTTAATATGATGATGTAGTTTACTACTATCTGAACAATGTAAAAATCTTTTATTATCGTAACCATCTTTATCATAATTCTCAAATACACTCATGTTTAAAAAAATCGCTATAAAGATAAATGATATTAGTAGAAAAACCTTTAACATATATAATATATATATAATAATATCTAACTAGAATATATCATCTAATATAGATTTTCTTTCATCTTCTTTTTCTTTTTTCTTTTTCTTGAAAGATTTCTTTTTCTTTTGCTTTTTCTTTTTCTTAAAAGATTTTTCACTGGGTTTAGATTTTTTCTTTTTCTTTTTCTTTTTTTTTGTTCTATTTTTTTTAGGTGTTTCATCAAGATGTTCTTCTTCTTCATCTTCTACTTTTTTCTTTCTTGTTTTTTTCTTTGTCATCTTTTTCATGATATTGATTAATTCATCTAGTTTTATATTGATTACCAGTTTAGTTCCACTATTATCACATTTTATTTCTTTTTTTATATTATCTTTTATAGAATCTTCTCTTGATTCTTCAAAATCTAAATCATCCATCTCATCCTCCTCTTCGTTTATTTTATCATCATATGGTATATCATCTTCTTGTTCTTGATACATATCATCTTCATATGGTAATTCACCCTCTGTATCTATTTGTGAAGGCATACTTTCTTCTTTATAAGTTTTATTAATAGAAGACTCATCTAAATTTTCTCCATCATCTATTTCTTCAGTCTGAGGAACTGTAAATTGGCGAATATTTTTCATATCTTCATCTATATCTTCATCTATACCTTCATCTTGCATAATATTTGTTTCATTCATATTAGATGAGTCGGTTTCATTGAGAGAACCTTTTTTCATACTAGACTCATTCGAATTGCCGGAACTTTCTAAAGGATTAGATGATTCAGTAAGAGGAGATTTCTCTGGAGGAGGCTGAGGAGGCAGTTGTGATAATTCTTGAGGTGGCGGAGGCATCTCTGGTTGTGGCAGAGGCATCTCTGGCTGTGGCTGAGACATTTCTGGCTGTGGCTGGGACATTTCTGGCTGTGGCTGGGACATTTCTGGCTGTGGCTGAGACATTTCTGGCTGTGGCGGTGGCATCCCTGGCTGTGGCGGTGGCATCCCTGGCTGTGGTGGTGGCATCTCTGGCTGTGGCGGTGGCATCTCTGGCTGTGGCGGTGGCATCTCTGGCTGTAGCGGTGGCATCCCCGGTTGTACAGAAGGTGAAAAACTTTGTCTATTATTATTCATTATATTATTATACAATATTTTATTATTTAACTCATATTTCCTCCATCATCATCTATTATTTCACCTGTATCATAATTTTCATCAATATTATCATTAATAAATATTGTATTATCATTTAAAACTTCACCTGTCATTAATTGACTAATATATGATGTATTATCGGTTTCATTCTTGTAACCTTCTTCTTCAATATATTCCATATTTTCTACTTCTGATGCTTTAAAATAATTTTTTGTTCCTATAGCGTGTAATTCAGTTGTAGAATGTCGTTTATCATTATTCATTCCATCTAATTTATGAATAAGTTTCTGTTTTTCTCTTTCTTTTTGAACGCCTAAAAGTTCAGAAAGATTCTGTTTATTTGTATATATCCATGTTGTATCATATCTTTTTTCAAATAAATGTATTATAATATCTATAGAGAACTTTTCTAATATATTTATATTATCTTCATCATTCTCATCAATATTTTCTATATTTCTAAGATTATCTGATAGTGTTATTATCTCTTTTATAAAAGATAAATAAATATTCTTCCAGAATGATTTTATATTATCAGTTAGTACTCCTGTTATATTTCTCTGTAAATTTATACCATTTGTAATATTAGTTATATTATCAAATAATTCTGAGAAATAATTTTCTGCTTTATTAAAATATTCTGAAAAATCTTTAAAATTATTCTTTTTATATAGATCTTTATGATTAGAAAAATAATGTGTTTCTACATATTTTTTGTACCATTCTTTATTTATATTACTTAATCTCCATGATTTAGGAATATGTGAAACTTTATAACCTTTATTTATGATATTTGATATAATATAAAGTGTTTCATTTATAGTATCATTTATATATTCTATATCAAATGTTTCATCTTCAATAAGTATTCTAAATATATCTTCTAGATTTTTATCAGATAAATTATTATAATTTATATTTCCAAAACTTTCTAAATATTTTCTTGATTCTATTGTTAGTTTTATATGTGATTTCTTCTCAGGATGAAATATATTATGAAATCTTTCTTTAAAGCTAATATTATTATCCAGAAATAACTTTAATAATGAGCTAATAATACCTAAATATTCATTATTTTTTTCTTCTATCTCTAATAATATAGTTGTTAATTCTTTGCTAACAGAACTAATATTTTCTTTATTATCATCAATCACATTAAGAATATTTATAAATCTTTCACTATTAAAATCTAAATCCTTATTTTCTAAAATATTAAAATATTCATTTATGTAACTCTTATTGGTAATGTTTTTTAGAGATTCATTTGTAATTTCTTGTGGAATATTTATATATGAATATCGTAATTTACTTTTATTATGACAATATTCTATTATTTTATGAAAGTTTTTTTCATTCTTAGTTATTTCTTTTTCATATTCACTACTTTTATCTTCAATATCTATATTTGTACAGTTTGAGATCTCTAATAGAAACTTACCTAGATAATTATTTGAAGATTCTTTTTTGATAATTCTGTTTGTAGGATCAAACGCAAATGTTTTGAATATCTTTGTTTTTATGTTATCATTTATTATATTATAATTAACATTAGGAAATATTTCAGGGATAATATGTTTATAGTATCTTTTTGATTTAACATTTATCATAGGTAATTCATAATTATTAATACTAATATGTATATAATCATTACAATATTCTTTTAATGTGAAACATGGTTTCATATCATTATCACTTTTGTTATAAAATATCTTTAAAATATTCGGAATTGTATTTCTTCTTATTTCTTTAAAGTTTGCTGGACCTATAGTCTTAGTTTTGTTATTCCATCCACTTTTTATGAATATTTCTTTTATATCATCATTAGACTCATTATAAAACTTTTCTATATTTGTATCAAGATAAAAATTAGGTTTTTCTAGTTTACCATGTAAACTTACAGATAAATTAAATAATCTTTGAAAAGCAGAGCTTGTTAGAATATTTTTTTGAATATCTAATTCTTTATGTAGATTATAATCATCTATTCCAGAAATACCTGTTATATTCTCTATATTAGTTTTATTATAAGTTTTTAATTGTAATGATTTAGAAGTATTATCTTTATTTAATTCTTTATTTATTTGTGAAACAAGTTTATTACTAGTTAATGGTTTATAAATAGACCATTCATAATTTATATATAATTTATCTATATTCTTTTTAAAAGTTAGATATTCATTAAATCTAGTTAATATTTTAGGAAAATTACTTGTAAGGAAAAATTGTATCATATTATCAATTTGAGAATCAATTTGTAAAACATTGTAGCTCTTTTTTTCATTATAAAGATCTTTATAAACTTTCTCATATTTTTCTCCGAAAGTATATGATAATTTATTGAACACTAAAGTTATTTTACTTATAAAATCTTTATTAGATTCATTATTTTCATTAAATAATTTAAAATCATTCATATATTTATTTTCATATACAGGAATAGCAGTAGATATTATAAGCATTGATAGAGTAATAAATACTAAGATTCTATTTGTTATTTTTAAAAATAATTGAAATGATTTTATTGATTTTGTTAATAATTTTTTATCTTTTTTATATTTTTTCTTTATTTCAGACACTCTAGGATGTTCATCACTTATAGTAATATTAAGCATATCATATCTTTTATTAGCAATAATATCATCACTAAGAGAATTGTATGTATCAATAATAAGAATAATATCATTATCTTTAATTTCAATACCCATCCCCTGAGATATATTTTTCAGTAAAGCTATATTATTAATATCACTTTCATCATATTTTTCTAATGGATCTTTATCTTGAATTAATACTTCTTTTGTTGAGGTCGGTAAATCATCGGAAAATCCATCATCATATGAAAACTCTTCTTGACAAATAAACTCTCCACAATTTTTACAGTATATATTTCCATCTTGAGGAGGAAGCTGTTGATATTTTTGTTTCATCATAAAAAAAGCTTCTTTATCTTTTTCTCCAGATAAATATGCGTAATGTTTACATAATAATCTTTTCTTATCATGAATACCTACATACCAGTTTTCTTCTTCAGAACTATCTATACAAAAAGTATCTATGAATCTTTTTATTAAAATATTTCTGAAAGGAATGTTCAGTATCCCGAAAATAATATCTTTCGATAATAATATACGTTTTTCAATATCTAATTCTTTCTTTACTATATTTTTATGTTTAAGTTTAAATATCTTGGTATTTTTAGCATATGTTTCAGTATTATTTTTTAATATTTCATTTATATATTTATAATCTTTGTTAATTTCTGAATGATCTATCTCATAATTTATTAATAATTTAAAAATATCTTGATAATTCTTTAATGATCTAATAATTTTATTATCAAAAGTTTTTAGAATATTTTTAACAGAAGGTTTTATTTTATTTATATCATCTATTAATATTTCCTTATTTTGACTATTAAACTTATGAATTGTAAAAGAGTTTATTTCATAATCATATTTTTCACCATTATAATTCCTTGAATTAATCACATTATTTTTGAATTCTTTTCTTTTATGAATATTAGTTTGTTTTACTAATTCTTGAAAAATACATTTTTCAAATAATGATAGATTATCTATATAAAGAAAACTTTCTGAAAAAAATGGAAAATAATGATATGGTATTGTTAAGACTCCCATAATATTTAATTTCATCGGATTTCTTAGAATCATGAAATTAGAATTACCTGTTATTCTATCAAATGTTGTTGGTATTCTTAGAAATTTATTATTTCTTATTTCATTAAAAGAATATAAACCATTTATACCGGAACAATTATTTGAATTAAGACAATTACAGTATGCTTTACCTTCATAGTCATTTATTAATAATCCATCATCGTTTTCACTGTATAATATATTATCCCATAAATGTAATAAGTTTTTCATTAAACTTATGTAATTTTTATCTTGATTTGTATTATTTTCAGTTATGAGCATATCATTATCATTTAATTCTTTTATTTCATCATATGTATCATTCTCTTCAGATATAATTCTTGTTTCATTTGTTATTATAGGAACATACCATTTACCCATAGATTTTTTATTCATTATTTCCTCTCCAGAAATATCAATTAGTATATCAGCATATTCTATAATTTCATCTAATGCTTTTTCTTGTGAGTTTTTATTATATTGAGAATATAAAGTAGAAATCAATATTTCTTTTAATTCATATTTTGTATAAGAACGATCCTTTTCATCTACTAAAGTATAGGCTATTTCATTATCTTTCACTATTTTTTCTTTTAAAGATTCTGGAACTTCTAGTAATTTTATATCGTATTTTTTTATCTTTTTAATATCTATTATTTCATAATCTTCAGTTTTCATTTTAATGGTATCATTTTCTTGAGTTTGAAATAATAATGATTTCTTTTCATTTTTAAGAGTAAAATATTTACCCTCTTGATTTTCAATATTATTTACTGTTCCTAAAAATGATGTTTTATCATGAAATAATATAATATATATTTCACCTAAAGTTGGTATTATACCCCATTCAGATTTATTCTCATTTGAATCAATCATATTTTCATCAAAATCATATGTTTCATCCCATTGAATAGAATCTCCCCATGTATCTGTTTTATTTTCATCTTCGGGATAGTTGTCCATTAATCAATAATATATATTAATTTAGATTATTTTATTTAATATCTTCTTCTGATAGTCTTATGTTTATCAAAATTACATTTTTTGAATTATGTTTTTATAGTTTTGTGTCTACTATTTCTTTGTATTTATCGTAATATAAAAGATAAAAAAAAGTATTATTTATTATACTGAATATTCTATCTATACATTATTTATACTATTCTACCATATTCCGTAATTTGGCGCTTGAACTACTCTTTGAGCGTGTACAACAGGAGTTTCCAGTCCATGAATAATCTTGTCCATCTTCTCGTTCAATTCTTGAAAAACATGATCCTTGTGTTGCCATGAAACATGTTGTGTACTGTTCTTGGAACTTGTTCGTGGTCTTCGATTTGGTAGTGGTTTCTTTTTAGGTTTATCTTGTTCTACTAGATAGCATCCCCATCTTTTAGGTGGACCACATCTTTGAAGGAGAGGTGAACTCTCATTTTTAGATCCCCACAATACTCTAGCACCCGGAACAAACTCTTGTGCTTCTGCAGATAACTTGAATCTCTTTGATATATCCTTTTCTTTAGACTTTAACTCTTTAAAGAATACTTCTTCAAAGATTTCAAAAGTACGAATCGGGTAATTCTTCACACTCTTGTCATTGAGTGAAAACTTACCTCTGATCTTAATGGTGTCTCGTGCCACTTTGACCCAGGGCTCAAGACTTTTAAGAGTCTCAAGAGAACTCCATTTTTCTCCGACAGAGTTTTCTTTAAAGAAAGCCATCTTCTGATCACGATCGTAGGTCTTCTCGGCGAAAGCTTCGAGGCACTCGTTGAACTTCACAGATGGACGATTTCCTCTATCTGCAAAGTCCAAAGACTGATCGAAGATTTCTCCATCCTCAATGGTCTTGACTGTGAGCCCATCTTGTTCCTTGAAGGAGAGTTTTGTGCTCTTATCTTTCTTCAGTTCTTGGGACCAAGGAGACTCTTTATTCGCGTTGAGCCAGTTCACCCACTCAGATGTGTAGTGGGAGCCTGATTCCACTCGGTCTTTAATATCACCACGAACACTTTTTCTCCTCAAGTTCTCCTTCTTGTTGTCGTCATCGAGCCAGTTCACTTCATACTTACGAGAACCGGCGTGATAGATAACAGGTTCATAGTCATCATTGATATCATCGATATATTCGATGTATTCGTGAATGTCGTGAGAGAAGTCGTAGAGATTGAAGAACTTCTCTGGGGTCATCTTCACTTTCAGGATGGAGTTCGGAAGAGCCATCTTTCAAAGAGAGTCCTCTACGAATAAACCTGATAAAGTGTAACTTGTTAGTTGAGTGAGCTAAGGCTGTAGTTAGTGGTGCTCTGTG
>MDTG01382004.1_pt1 | contig 14046 bp, 21 predicted proteins | sample 811421 | NCBI WGS metagenome assembly MDTG01 (sample SAMN05326645, study PRJNA326480) | marine metagenome | isolation source: seawater | place: Pacific Ocean: South East | collected 2011 | reverse complement strand
ATGTATTTGCAAATCAAGTCTCAATGTATCAAGATAGGCAAGTTGGATATTTCCAATTGTATAGATACTTCATCAAAGAAATAATGACTAATTAAAAATAAGAGATATGACAATTAGAGAAATTTGCGAGTACTATGGTCAACAATATGACAACGTAAAACACATGGATAATTATTTATATAGTTTACGTGAGAGATATTATACCGATATGGGTATTGTCAATGTAGGACACATGACACCCAAAGAGAAGTTAAATCATGTTAGAGATTTATTAAAAGAGTTAAAAAATATTGGTGCAGACTATGGAGTATTTCAGTCAGCACAAATAACTCATAAGAATCTTAAAAAAGCATATAAACTTTTAGAAGGATTGAGTTAGTCTTATGGGAGGAGAAATCCTCCCTCTGTACATAGATGTGTATCTATGCTGATGATTCTTAAAGGATGAAACAGATATATTAATTTAATTATAAATAAAAATGTTACATTCTAAATTTAGTTTATCGTTTGATCTGGATGATCAGTCGGTAACAATATTCATTGAGCACAAAGTTAATAATGAAAAAACTTTCTCAAGTCCATTCTTTTACTTTGATGACAATGGTAAGTTAATTATTCCTCCGAACACAGAAAGAGGATTCAACAGGTCCACGTTTAGCTATTTAGCTAGACACATTAAGACTAAGGTAGGAACATTCAAGAAGTATATTGAAGATGAATATCTTCAAGAGAGAATTTACCATGGAGATGATTTTCCCGTTTAACTTAAAATATATAAAATGAAAGAAAAATACTTATTTACTGCCTATTGTTATTATGAATGGGATAAGAAAACAGATTTACAAGACTGCCAAACCATGATTTTGTTTTATTCAAATCGTGTTGTGGCAATATTAACAGACAAAGAAAATTCTAAAAAGCAAACAATGACTTATGAGGAGTTTGCTAAAGAGTTTGCTCATATAAATTTATATGATATAGAAATAGATTATTAATTTAAAATAAAATGAAATGAAAAACGTATATGACAAATTGATACAAGAAGAAAAAGAGATGATTTTGTATCATGAAAACAAAATAAAAGAGAGCAAACTTAAAATTGAAAGTTATCAATTTTCTAAAGCAAATGACAATGGACTATGATAATTGGTTAGTAGAACAAGAACTAAAATACAGAGGTTGGGACGGCTATGACTATGAGTGCAGAGAATGTGGAAAGCCTATGAACAAAGACAAAGCATATTGTTCGAGTCTTTGTTACCAGGCTTCTATGTTATAATGATAATTTAAAAATTTATTATCTTGCATAACTTTATGAGAAAACGAAAAGACAAAACTTGTCGTTTGTGTGGCTCATCTGAGCTGGTGTTACTTACTCACAAATATTTTGGAGACTTCTCCGTTGAAGAGATACAATGTGGCTCTTGTGGAGATGTAGGTCTTAAATATCACACAAAATATATTAACATAAATCAAAATACATGAGAATAATAAAAAAGTTAGTAAAACAAACTAAAGATTATTACAACAATAAATTTGGATATGATGAGAAACTAGAACTTATGAAAGAAGAACATTTTAAAATGGACAGAAAAATAAGAAAACTAGGTTGGCAACTTATAAAATTTACAGAACCAAACGTAAACAAAAAATCATTTTCCATCTGTGGGGATACCCTCAACGAGATAGTAAAATGTTTTTATAAACAAAAGAAGTTAAGATATTATATTGAAAATTATGACATTAAAAGAAGCAGAAATAGAGTATAGAGACAAAAGAATTGAGGCTTTGCAAAAAGAACTTCAGCTCTGTCAACAGAAAAATAAAGAATTAGAACATAAAATAAAAGCATTGTTTGGAGTTTAACAAATCTTTTTATAGTTTTGTTTAGACTTTAGAGTACACTTTAATTAAATTTAATAAAATGGTAAAAGAATACAAATTTAAACAGTATGTGGCAAATATATCGAGCCACATGAACTTAACGCCAGACATATTATTCTCAGACCAGAGAGTAAATGGAGTGGCGTTAGCTAGAAAAATATTGTTTTATATCTGTTCGGTACATGGCAAAATGAAAGTGGTTGAGATATTACATTACTTAAAACAAAACGGAAAAGAGATGAGTCGTGTTGCTATTTACAAAGGTATAGAATATGTAGAAAAATTAGTAAAAGAAGATGAAGATTATCCAATAATCGTAAATCATTTGTCAAAAATAAATATTGATGAAGTTAAATAAAAACCCCGATCTCTTTGAAGAGCTAAGAAGAAAAGAAAGGTTAGACAGTATTTTTGCTGAGGCCACTAAAGACAATTCTACTAGAGCTTTACATTCAAGAGGTTACAAGGCTTTTATTTACGAAGGTATAAAAATAATAAAAGATATGTGTTCGGGAGCAGTAATCATATATGACCCCCGTAAATCGGGCAACTATTATTCTGAGATAAAGGAATATGAATACGACATATTTTTAGAGAAAGGGTGGAGAGGTGGTGTATATCAAATTAAAATAAAACAATATGAAAAACAATTAGACGAAATTTTTCAGAGGATACGGCATTTAAGAAACAATAAATCCAGCATCAAAGAAAAAGAAAATTTAGACAACACAAAAGAAAGAATCTGTAACAAAATTTATAAAATAACAAATAAAATAAATAATCATGACACAAAAACAAACAACATTTAGTCAGCTGACCAAGATAGACATTAGTTCTAAGGTCGAAAAAAAGGGTAGGTTTGATTACCTATCGTGGGCTTATGCATGGGCTATGGTAAAAGAAAGATATCCTGATGCAAACAGAACAGTATATGAGAGTGCTGAGACGGGCCTCAACTATTTTACTGACGGTAAAACCGGATATGTAAAGGTAGGTGTAACAATAAATGGCTTAGAGCATATCGACTATTTACCAATTATGAATAACCAAAACAGATCAATAGAGCTAAATAACATAACATCTTTTGAAGTAAACAAAACAATTCAAAGAAGTACGGTCAAGGCCATAGCAATGCATGGACTTGGTATAAACCTTTGGATAGGTGAGGATTTGGCTGAAACTAATACTATTAAAACTCCAGTGGTTACTCAAAAGAAAGAAGAAAAAGATGAGCCGTTTGCAATCATGGAGCTTATTCGCAAAGCAAAAAAGGCTAATAAAGATTGGGACAAAGAGGTGTTACCTTACATAAAGAAAACTTATCCTGGTGTAAAAATTGAACAATTAAATCAAATGAAATCTAATTTAAATGGAAAACAAGAAAAGAGAACAGCAGTTAAAAAAGCTTAGTGATAATAAACATTATTACGGAAAGTTTGGCAAACAATTTCTTTCTAATAGCGACGTATATACTCTTTTGTATAATGAAGAGCAGTACGGGTGCAAAAGAAAAGAAACCGATAAAATGTTAAAGGGAAGGTACTTTCATACATTGGTATTAGAACCTAAGCTAAAGGATACTTTTCTTATTGCTCCATGCCCTACTCGTAGACAAAAAGTTTATACAGAATTTATTAACGAAAACGGGTTAGAGATAGCACTTACTCAGAGCGAAGCACAAGCAGTAGAGGAACAAGTCGAATGGTTTTTGTCCAAAGACAATGAGAAGCTACATAAAAACATGATAGCTGACCGATCTATTGCTGATTTCATACATGACAAAAAAGCTTTAAAAGAACAACCAGGGATTGAAGAGATAGATGGGATAGAGTTCAAGGGTAAAGCCGACATGATATCAAATGAAATCATCTTGGACTTTAAAACTACAGAAAATGTGCGCAGGTTTCCTCAAGCAGTCAAATATGACTCTAGCTATGACACTCAAGCATATATATATCAGCAGATATTTAAACTACCTTTTGTATTTATTGTCGTGGGCAACACACAAAAACAGTATGCCGATGGCACTAAATATTATGAGATAGGTATACATGCTGCGACTGATGAGGTGATTTTAAGAGGTAAGAATAAAACCCTGGAAGCAATTAAAAGGTACAAGGGCCACATGGATGGCACAAGGAACGTGAAACAATTTATATATAATACAATACTAACATAAATACAATGGAAATTAAAGGCAAAATTAAATTTATCGACGAGACTAAAACTTATGGTGACAAAGGTTTTAAAAAAAGAGAAATAGTCATCATGACTGACGAACAATATCCACAGGCTATATCTGTAGAATTTGTTCAGGATAACACTACACTTTTGGACTCATTTAAAAAAGACCAAGATGTTAAAATAGGTATAAATATAAAAGGCAGAGAGTGGGTAAGCCCACAAAACGAAACTAAATATTTCAACTCAATTCAAGGTTGGAGGATTGATTCGTACAAAGCTGAAGAAACAGTTGAAAAGACAGGGGTAGAGGAAGAGGCCACTGACGATTTACCTTTCTAATTTGTTTGGTGACGGGGGTTTGAGCTACACTTATCATCCATGTTTAATGTTTAAATCCTCGTTTTTTTTATCGTATGAGTAATAAAGTAACCATATTTAAAAACATAAGGGAAACCGAGACTCCTTTTTTTAAGAGTATAGATTTTATTCTTAATAGAATTAAAGAGGGATCTTCGGCTAGTCTAGTTAAAAGAATACGAAAAGAGAAAGACAAAGCTCATCGTAACGATTTAAAAAGACAGCTACCCGCTATATGTTTTTCTGGTGAGTTTAACAAAAGGGCTGACTCTTCTTTGGTAAGCCATAGTGGTTATATCTGTTTAGATTTTGACGGCTACAAAAAACAAAAAGACTTACTACAAGACAAAGAAAAGTTTCAAAAAAACAAATTTGTTCTTTCGGTTTTTATATCTCCCTCGGGACTAGGATTAAAAGTTATTATTAAAATACCACAAGACCCCGATAACCATAAAAAATATTTTAACTCACTAGAAAAAGAGTTTAACTCAGAGTATTTTGATAAGACAACAAAGAACGTATCTAGGGTGTGTTATGAATCTTATGACCCTTTGATCTACATAAACACAAACTCCCTGGTTTGGAATTTAATGGAGGAGGATGAGTACAAAGAAGTTCATGCCCGTAAAGACGTTCCTACCATTCCCATTTCTGATGAGAACAAAATTGTAGAGATATTACTTAAATGGTTTACCAACAAGTATCCAATGGTGGAGGGTGTAAGAAACGAAAACTTATTTAAACTTGCAATGGCGTTCAACGACTTTGGTGTTAACAGGTCGCTAGCCGAACATATATGCCTGCAATATCAGTCAAGGGACTTCAAGGCATCTGAAATAAAAACCACAATAAACTCTGCATACTCCAATACCAAAAACTTTGGAAGTAAATATTACGAGGACACAGAAAAGATAAATGAAATAACACAAAGGCTTCGGCGTGGCGAAGCAAAAAAGAATATCCGCCAGCATTTAGAGGAGTCGATGCTGGAAAGCGAGGTAATAGACTCCATCCTAGACAAGGCAGAGGCTGAGTCAGAGGATAAGTTTTGGTCCAAAAGCGACAAAGGTGTTATTAAAGCTGTACCTATATTATTTAAAAAATTCTTGGAAGACAATGGCTACTATAAGTATTGCCCGGAGGGTTCACGAAACTATGTCTTTGTAAAGGTAACTAACAACTTAATAGACCATACCTCAGAGAAAGAAATAAAAGATTTTGTGTTAGGATACTTAGAAAAGATAGAAGACCTAACCATATATAATTACTTTGCAGACCAAACTCGCATATTTAAGGAAGAGTTTCTAACTCTGCTTGGGACGATAGATATATTTTTTAGTGAGGATACAAGCACTTCCTCTTATTTGTATTTTAAAAACTGTGCAGTAAGAATAAGCAAGGATGAGGTTGAGGCAATTGATTATGTAGATTTAAATGGATATGTATGGAAGGATCATGTAATAGATAGGATGTACAAAAAGTGTGATAGCACAGAGTGTGATTACCGCACTTTCATTAACAATATTTGTGCCAAAAATCCTGACCGCACCCTTACTATGGAATCTACGATTGGTTTTCTAATGCATGGCCATAAGAATTTATCTTACTGTCCAGCCGTGATTTTAAACGATGAACAAATATCAGACAATCCTGAAGGTGGAACTGGTAAGGGTATATTCTTTAATGCTCTTGGCCACATGAAGAAACTTGTAACAATAGATGGCAAAGCTTTTAATTTTGAAAAATCATTTGCATATCAATTAGTCTCAGCTGACACACAGATTTTATGTTTTGATGATGTGAAAAAGTATTTTGAGTTTGAAAGACTGTTTAGTGTAGTTACTGAAGGTTTAACTTTAGAAAAGAAAAACAAAGACGCTATAAAAATTCCTTTTGCTAAGTCTCCAAAAATAGCTATTACCACAAACTATGCTATCAAAGGACATGGTAATTCCTTTGCAAGACGAAAGTGGGAGCTCGAGCTTAATCAACATTACAATAAAAATCATACTCCTTTAGATGAGTTTGGCAGGTTACTGTTTGGAGATTGGGATGACCAGGAGTGGTGTAAGTTTGATGGATATATGATATGGTGTTTGCAATTGTATCTTAAAAAGGGTTTGATAAAATCAGAGTTTGTAAACCTTAAAATTAGAGTGTTATCAGCAGAGACTTCACACGAATTTATTGAGTGGTGTGGTTTAATAAAAGGCATGCAACCAAACAGCAAACTCAAACCCAAAACAAAACTCTATAAAAATGATTTGTATTTTGATTTTATAGAGGAGTATCCTGACTATGGACCTAAAGCTAAGATGACTATATCCAGGATGAGATTTTACAAATGGATAAATGCTTACTGCATTTTTAAATATAACATAGCTCCTGATGAGGGGAGAGACGGAGCTGGTAAATGGTTAATAATTAAAACACACCAAGGATATGGCGAACAAACTAATGTTGATTTTTAAAAAACCATGAAGTTTAGGGATTATCAGCTGGATATTATAGACAAGGGCACTGAAATTTTGATTCGACACGGCTTTGTTTATTTAGCTATGGAGGTAAGGACAGGTAAAACTTTGACTAGCTTAGGCATCGCCTCAAAACTTAAAAGCCAACACGTTTTGTTTGTTACAAAAAAGAAAGCTATAAGCTCCATACAAATTGATTATGATATTTACTCACCATCATACTCCATTGATATAATAAATTATGAAAGCCTACATAAAATAAAATCTTTTTACGATTTAGTAATATTAGATGAGGCCCATAGCTTAGGTGCATTTCCTAAGCCCTCTGGGAGAACCAAACAAGTTTTAAAAATAATTAATAGGTGTCAGTGCAGGGTTATTCTATTATCTGGTACACCATCTCCAGAGTCTTACTCACAACTATATCACCAGGTTTATTTCTGTTACAACAATCCTTTTAGGTCATACAAAAACTTTTACTCTTTCGCCAAACACTATGTTAATGTGGTGCAGAAAAAGTTTGGCACACACCTGGTAAACGATTATAAGAACGGCAAGGATATTATACTAGAACACTTAAGGCCATACATGATTAGTTACTCACAAAAGCAAGCTGGTTTTAATGTAGAAAACTTTGAAACTATCTTGGATGTACAGATGAAAGACTCCACTAAATACTTGATTAAAAAACTTAAAAAAGAATTAGTTGTTGAAGGAAAGGAAGAGGTCATACTAGCAGATACAGCCGTAAAATTAATGTCTAAAATACATCAAATCTCATCAGGCACAGTTAAATTTGAAAGCGGGAACGCTAAAACCTTGGACGACACTAAAGCTAGATTTATTTATGATAAGTTTGGGGATAATAAAATAGGAATATTTTACAAGTTTCAGCAAGAGTGGAAGGTTCTTAAAGATGTATACAAAGATAAACTTACTAACGATTTAGCAGAGTTTGATAGCTCAAACAAATCTATTGCTCTACAAATACAAAGTGGACGAGAGGGTATTAGTTTAAGGCTAGCCGATTACTTGGTTTATTACAACATAGATTTTAGTGCCACCAGCTATTGGCAGTCTAAAGATCGTATGACAACTAAAGACACTAAAATTAACCATATCTATTGGATATTTTCAAAAGGAGGCATTGAACATAAAATATATAAAGTAGTTGCACAAAAGAAAAAATACACCTTAGACCATTTTAAAAAAGATATTGAAACCTTATAAAATGATTTAGTAAATTTGCATAATGACCGAGCAACAAATTCAATTAAAAAAAATTAAAGAATTAGAGGAGCTTGGTTATTATGTTTTAAAACTTGTAAAAACAAATAAGAATGGTATACCAGATATTCTGGCGCTACATCCACAAAAGGGTGTTCGGTTTTATGAGGTTAAGACTAGACGAGGAAAAGTATCGAAACTACAACAATATAGAATGGATGAACTCAAAAGACACGGATTTTACGCGGAAGTATACAAAGGATGATTATTATTACGAACTTGAAGAGCAGTTTTTAGATGCTTTAGATAACCTTCCAGTGCAATACAGCACATCTATCTTATTGCAAATAGATAAAGCTTTATCTAAAGACTACCTCGAACCAAGCAGCTTGTTTTCTGCTAACTACGGAGCGGTAGCTGGCGTGGTTAAATCTACTCCGCCTATGTTTTATAGAGTGAAATATATTACTTTAAAAGACAGATACCCTGTTTTATATAAGCTGAACATAATAAGTAGCGACGAATATTTAGATTATTTAAATAAAATAAAAAACAGCAAAAGTGAATTTAGAGTTGATAAAAGAATTAGCATGTGAAGAGTTTGGCCCTTCATTTACCTCTCGCTCACGAGTAAGAGATTTAGTTTACCAAAGAGCTGCATATTTTAAACTATGCAGGGATCATACTCCTTATTCATTACATGATATTGGTAAGACATTAGGTTATAACCACGCAACAGTTTTACATCTATTAAAAATATTTGATCGTTTTGAACTATGGAACGAAAATAAAATTTTAAATTCTTATATAGTTGTTAACAACAAATTAAAGGAGATGCGTGGGCTTCCATCTATAAGCAGAAAAGACTTTTATAGAAGAATTTTACATAAAAATATAAATCTTAAAGGTCAATTGTCAAATATTAAGAAAAATTAAAAAAAAATTATTAACTTTATGTTCATTAATTGATTAGCATGAGTTATACAATTAGTGATATACAAAGAATATTAGATTTTAAAAGCTGGTCTAAAAGAAGAAAGATAGATACCTTGCTTGAGATTGATATGTACCTATACTCAGATATAGGAACAGATTCATCAAAGACTGAAGTAAACACAGCTAAAAAATATTCACGTAAAATATATCGCGCTATCAAATCAATTGATAATGAAATGGGGGGAAGATTACTAATGCATAACTAATCTGCCATGAACATCGCCCCGTTTGAAAGAAAGAGAATCCAAAACATCAACTTTATAATGGATGATCTTCACGGCTCAATAAATAATATTTACGAAATTTTGATGGACAAAGACTATCATCAGTTATCAACTGAGGTGTCGGACCTGATGCGTAAATTAAAATCCGTGAACGAATCTGTTAAAGATGAAATATAAAGATTTTAGACCTCGACTTAAAGGAAATAAATTATTAGCTTACGAAAACCTCAACACTCCCGAAAGACGTATACTAGTCATAGGAGATTTACATGAGCCTTTTACACACCCAGACTATCTGGATTTTTGCAAAGAAGTTTATGGCAAACATTTACTAAACCAAGTAATATTCATAGGGGATATCGTGGACTCCCACGGTTGGAATTACCATGAGTCAGATCCAGATGGTATGAGTCCGGGGGATGAGCTCAGTTTAGCCATAAAAAAAATATCGTTTTGGTACAAGTCTTTTCCCAAAGCTGATGTATGCATTGGCAACCATGACAGGATGGCATCCAGAAAGGTGTTCTCTGCGGGAGTGCCACAGAAATGGTTACGCTCATACAACGATATATTAGGCACACCAGGGTGGAACTGGATAGAAAACGTGGTATATGATGATGTATTGTATGAGCACGGAGAAGGTGGGCAAGCCCAGATGAAAGCAAAAAATAACATGATGAGCAGTGTCTGTGGGCACACGCACACGGAGGCTTATGTAAGATGGTTTGTAGGCAAAAGATTTAGAGTGTTCGGCATGCAGACGGGCTGTGGGATCGACATTAAAAGTTATGCCACGGCTTACGCTAAAAACTTTAAAAGGCAAGCTCTTGGAGTGGGAGTGGTCTTAGGAGGCCATACAGCATTTAATTGTATGATGGATTTATAATTAGGAAAAATGGATATAAAAGACCCAAAAACAGAAATGCTAATAGTGCTTTTACTAAACGCTTTTATAGTATATGTCTTATGGAAAATTTTATTTTAGTGTTATATATTTAACGACTATCATTCTTTTGATCTTGGTAATAAATTTTTCTTTCGGCTCTAATCAAATCTTTATATAAAGGTATAAATCCAGTCATACCTATCAATTCAAACGCCGTTAAACTCTCTAGTTGTTTTTTAGCTTTTTCTCTTCCTTCTTCCGTTTTAAGGTTTAAAGAACGATCAATAGTCTGATAGGTTCTTATTAACGCGTTAGCATAAGGACCATAAGGACCAGCTAATATAGGAATTGCGGTTTGTAAGTCGCTCTTGTATATGGGTTTATCCAATTGTATTAAGCTGTAAACAATTGAATTATCATAAGAATTGTATGGTGCACCGTCTCGCAATTTTTGTAAATAATTTTTATTTATATATTCTATACCATAATTAACTGGAAGTGCAGGTATGTTGCCTAAATTTTGTCTGAACAACAATGTCATGGCGCTACCCACCGCTTGCCTAGCAGACATAAGAGAATAGTCTTTATCCTCCTCTGGTATATCTTTTCCTCTAACTTCCGCATATAAAGAATCCATATATTGAGAAAGTAAATTATACAATACAACATAGGCGCTCATACGAGCTAAAACTCCTGCAAAAAGACGAGCTCCTTTTTCTCTTGAAATTTCCCCGCCCCTTATTAAAGCAGAAACACCAAATCTAGCTGTAGCATATTCGTTCAAAACAAACTTGGCCATAAAAGAATTTATTAATCTATAATAATCAGCAACTGATCCGTCGCCTCTTCTAGCATTTGCTATTATTGTATTAAAAGGATTCCCAGAAGTAATTAATTGAGTGCTAGTTCTATCCGCTAAAAGCACCGCTTCATCTAAAGCTGGCTTATATATTTTGTTTAAATATTTAGAGGTTCCGTTTGCTATTTCGTCTAGGTCTTTTACCGTTAAATTTATATCTTCATTGTTAATTTTTTTTACATTTTTTTGAAACTCATTTGCAAATTTGCTAACCCATATTGGTCTAGCTATTACTCTGTCTGCACCGCTCATTAAAAAATCACTAATTTTAGATACAGCATTATAAGTCATGCCTGCCGTGTTTTTAATAAACCCTAATTTTTTTTGTATAGGCCCTTGAAGTTTTCTGCCTTTTTTTAAATTTAAAAAATTATCTACATCTGCATATTTTGTTTCACCCGAAGTAGCTCCACTTAATTTTCCAACTTCCGAGGAGTTAAGGTTTTCTAAAAACCTTATGTATTTTTCATTAGCTTTTTCACCCACCTTCATAGAAAAATTTCTATATTTAGTATAACTATCTTTTATTACTTTAGGGTCCTCAGAAATCAACATTAAACTATTTCCTAATAATTCCGCTCCAAATCTTGAAGCTGAGCTCAAAAGTATTCGGTATCCCACTTTACGAGCTTCACCTTCAAAACTAAATTTACCAATGCTGTTTGCATCTATAAATGAACGTATATAAGCGGCTTCTAAAAGCTCCCTTGTTACATTATTTAGAGCTAACCCCGCTTGTCTTTGCTCCTTGGATTGATTTAAAAAAATATTTTTTAAGCTTTTAGTAATTCGTTGAACTTTATCAGCAGTTGGTTTAAGATAAAAAGCAATTAAAGTTTCTTGAGCACCTCTTAGTAAAGACTCGAAAGGGTCGAAACTCATTGGCTTAGCTCCCTCTGTTCTAAATATTTCTGTGCCCCCTTTAGTGCTGTCATAAAAAGATTTAGCTTTTTCTATTAATATGTCTACATCTTTTTTAGATGACTCTCTCAAAACTACACGATGCGAATAATTATTTATAAGCTCAGGGGATACGTCTAATCCTGCTCTATCAAAAACCACTTTAATTTTATTTTCTAAAGCTTTATTTTCTTTATCTAAAAACTTTAGTGCTTTTTTTTGTTGGGGATTCATTGCGGCTAAAATATCCGACGATTTTATTTGACCGTTTTTTTCAAACCTATTAGACAAATCTTTTAAAACTTTTAAATCTAGCTCATTATATATCTCTCCTCTAGCAGCTTTTTCAATTGTCAAATTCAAAATGGTAACTGGGTCAGGGGATATATCTGTGTTATTATTAGTTTCAAACTCTCTCGCTAGCTGAAACAATCTTATCATATACCCTAAACTAATGTTCTCATTGTGGTCTTTAGATAAAGAATCAGCAACATCTATAACTTTGTTTTGGAGCCGTCTAAAATCCTTTCTAAATGGATTAAATGCAGTCTCTAAAGGTCTAATTAAAGTTCTGTAAAATTGTGTTCCAGTTGGATTTCCTAACGGAGCGTCAATATATTGAGTGGGATTTTTTCTTATTGCATCTTCAGTAAGACCAATTTTGGTTCTTCTAAATAGGTTTGCAATTCTAGTTTCTAAACGAGACACACTCAACTTAAAATAATTTTTTTTAATTTTTTTAATTATTCGGCTTAATTCTACTATTTGTTTTTTTTCTATTTTATCCTGTCGAATGTCCTCCTTGGTTTTTACTTTTTGCTTTGGAGCTCTTTTCTTACTAGCATCTACCTCCGGCACTGGTTCTGTTACTGTCTGTTGTCTTTTATTTTTTTGTCCCTCCAAAGTTTTATCTTCTAAAAACGCTTGGGTTTGTAGATTTTCTAGTGAAGGGCTTTCAGCAACAGCTTTGATGTTTTGTTTAGTTGGTTTAAGACCAGTTAGCTCAGTGAATTTTAGTTTGGCCTCATTTTCTAAGGCAGAATCCGAGTCAAATAGTTTTTTGTATTTAGCACGTGAAGTATAGTCTGTAATAAACTTTACAACTTCTCTGCTTTCAAATTCAAGTCCTTGCGGGTCAATGTAAGTATCCTCAATACTTTTCCCTCCTTTTTTTATCCAAGTTCTTACAAAATCTCTTCCGTATTCTTTTGCCAATCCTTTTGCGCCTAACACTCTCTTAACGCTTTCAGGACTAAAGCCTTCAGCATTAAACAGTGATGGGAGCCCAGAATCAAAAAGAGCTTCAGTTTTAGCTATATCTTTTTTCTCAACTTGTAAAAGCTCAATTGTTTCCGCGATCTGTCTTGGGCTGTTTGAATTTTCTATGATAGCTCTGTTAGCTTCTTCAGGCTTTACAGTTGAAGCATCAAATTCAGTAAGAGCAAAAGGTATCAATCCTTTTTCTATAAAACTTTTTTGCAACCTGTTTATTTGATTAGCAGGAGCAACATTACCTTTAGTATCTACTATATTTACTAGTTTGTTGTTTTTAATTTGTGCTACATATTTTTTATTGAGGGGTTTCTCAACTATCTCGGTCTCTGAAATCTCAGCCTCAACTTCGACCTCTTCGGTAGGTTGGGCGGTCTCTTCGGTTTGCTGGGGTGCAGTCTCTCCGGGAGCTGTTGTCCCTTCGGTGTCTCCTTCTCGAATTGTTGTGCTAGTTTCGGATTGTTCCTGTACAGATATCTCCTCTGGGCTTGGCTCTTGAACGGCATTGGTTATTTTATTTATTTCTTCTTTAACAGTTTTTTGAACTTCCTCTGTGTCAACAGGGTTGTTTTTTAAGTCTGTTAATCTTTTTTGTAAAGGTACTAATTTATTCAAATTTTCTTCGGACAAATCAGGATAGGCTTTCTTGAGGTTTAACTTTAATTGAGCTTCCTCCATTTTAGCGTCTAACACATTAGAAACTTTTTGGTCATTGACCACTTGTAAATTAGCATTTATTAATTCCTCTGGTGTAGCTTTTTCAATAAATTCAAGAAACTGATT